>Ga0136643_10011688_pt1 | contig 13036 bp, 12 predicted proteins | sample TergutLab28metaG_FD_96883 | JGI IMG/M metagenome (GOLD analysis project Ga0136643, IMG submission 96883) | Labiotermes labralis P1 segment gut microbial communities from Petit-Saut dam, French Guiana - Lab288 P1 (version 3) (version 3) | ecosystem: Host-associated > Arthropoda: Insects >...
GAGTGGACCCCGTTCCAGACCCACTACTACTCAGAAAATCTGGTAGCGCCGGGGATCGAACCCGGGACCTCTGTATCTGTAGCCAGAAACTCTGACCACTAGACCACAGAGGCGGTCATATAGTAATATTAGTTCTTGAAAATAATTTCCTAGAGCTGGTTGCTAGCCTACCGTTATTAGGCAGTCTACCGCTGCCTCTGGGCGGGCGTGTTCTAGCAAAATTTGCTCAAATACTGGAAATTCCAAACAACACTTTTAAACCAAATTTGTTCCAGAAATTCCAAGAATAAAAGTATATAATGCACTGGCTGCCCCCATTCTTTTATACGCAAGCGAAATTTGGACCTTTAGATAAAAGAATAAAAACAATTGACATTAATCGAGATGAAAATTTTCAGAAGTTTATGACCACAAAAGGAATTAAGAAATTGTGGAAGAGATTAAAGTAGAACCAATTGACAAGAAACTAAGAAGACACAAATCAAATTGCCTACGACATATAACAAGAATGAACAACAACAGGATGCCAAAAATAATGCTGATTTACAGACCAAATGGACGAAGACGGCTTGGAAGACCTTTGAAGAGACTATTGACGAGGCCGAAACAGGTCTACGAAGGCCTAAATCATGTCGGATGATGATGATGGTGTATAGTAGGATATTATTTCCTCTCACTGACAAATGACAGGAAACGCACATTAAGAGAAAAGTGGTTTTCGTAACGCGAACGACGCTAGTTTTTTGTAAATGTTGATGCAGACCTGAACACGAACGTCAGAAACTGAAGTTTCGTTTAAATATGTTCATACATACATAAAATACGTACATGCTTAAATTACATACATAAACATATATAACATGAATACTTACATTACATACGTACACCATACATACATACGTTGCATACACACATATACATGCATATATTACGTATATACATGCATAGGTACTACATATGTACATACATACACTTACATATACTCTCATACACATAGATACATACATACATTCATAGGTACGTACATATGTACATACACATACATATTCTCGCATACACATATGTACATACATATGTTGCATACATACGTACATACATATATACATAGGTACGTACATATGTACGTACATACACATGCATATACTCGCATACACATACATACATGTATACCTACATACGTGTATATCTACACATACCAATATTACGTACGTACTTACATAGGTACGTACATATGTACATACATACATACATACATACATGCATAATACATACATACATACATACATACATACATACACACACACATACATACATACGTACATATGTTCCTACACATACCAATATTACGTACGTAATTACATAGGTACGTACATATGTACATACATACACACATACATACATAAACACATACATACATATATTCCTACACATGCCAATATTACGTACGTAATTAAATAGGTACGTACATATGTACGTACATACACACACACATACATACATACATATATTCCTACACATACCAATATTACTTACGTAATTACATAGGTACGTACATATATACACACATACATACATACACACACACATACATACATATACACATACATACGTACATACACACACATACATACATACACACATATATACATACATATATACATACATACATATATACATACATACATACATATGTACGTAGTACATATGTACGCATTGCATCTTCTCCTGTCATATTGCTTTGGGCTAATCGCATATTTTTTAAATTAGTAACTAAAGCCTATATAATTTGCTAGTCAGTTTTTTGCGCAACAGCCCCCAGTGGGCCATGACCTCCTCATTCACGAGATTTCCAGATCATACACAACGACGCACCACAGTCGGTAGGACTCCTCTGGACGAGTGATCAGCTCATCGCAGAGACCTCTACCTGACAACACATAACACTCACAACAGGCAAACGTCCATGCCCCCGGTGGGATTGGAACCCACAACCCCATCAGTCCTACATTTAGACGACGCTTCCACTGGGACCAGCAAATCCTATAGAATATGCCCGTAAAAAAAAGTATTCAGATTATGGGTAGAGTCTCTTAAAACGGCTGCAGTAAAATGGGGCGGTGTAATTCTGCTCTCATACCTTCGTGTAATTATAATAATAGTCGCTTGACAAAGACGTGGACTGCCTTCAGCGTTTGAAGATAATATTCTACGCTAAATTGAGTGTCTTGTGTCTTTGTGCTTTAAGTAAGGCTTACTTCAATTAGTAAAATAGTTTCTAATAACTGTAAAAAGAAGTTAATATACGATGTCATTACAGACTTTGAATTAAAATGAAATTGCATTTAACACAAGGCAGGGGCACTGATTGAAGCAATGCTTGCTCGATTTAACTTTCTCCTTTGTATCTTCATTGGTTCTCGCAGCGTGTTCCGTACGGAATTTCCTAGAATTTTTAATATAAGTGTTCGTTTAACTTGGATTTTGTTCACCCACTGTACTGAAGACAGAAGTGAAGTGACACTGAAATTGAAATCCATTTTCACAATGACAACCTTGAAGTGTATTGGCATTCGAAGAGGTTTCGTAGTCGGTTTTCCGAGGTGGGAGGGTCTTCACTTGATAGACGATATTTAAGTAAAGCTTTGAAACGCTGTTGACATCTTCTTTGCATTTTTCCGCTCGTCATTTTTAATATGGCACTACTATGAAACTGAAATAAGATGGTGGAGCCTGTCTGTGTAGAAGGACAGCACTGCAAAGTTTTAATGCTGCCAGAACTTTCGCTTGAACTTAACTGCTGCAACTCCGACATCTCATGCATCAACAAAAAGTTCTGGTGACTTTGTAAGACCGCAAATGTGTTATCTGTTCTCCCCGGCTCGATAGAAATAATTAAACGCATTGGAAAGAATTGCTCCATTTCTGTGTGAAAGTTGACATTTTATTTACAGGCTTGCTGTTTAAAAATGTACAGTAATAAAAAATATATAGTGGGCCGGGTAGCTCAGTCGGTATAGTGACTGACTACGGGCTGGACGGGTCGCGATCGAATCCCGGTGCGGACGAGATTTTCCGCCCGTCCAGACCGGCCCTGGGGCCCACCAAGCCTCCTGTAAAATGGGTACCGGGTCTTTCCTGCAGGTAAAGTGCGACCGGGGCGTCCTGCTGACCACTCACACCCTTCTAGTGCCGCGGTCATGGAAGAGTAGAGCTATACCTCTACCCACCCTCTGGGCCACACCGGACCTCTAACGGGATCACTTTACCTTTTACCTTTAATAAAAAATTTAGTCAACATTTAACAACAGCGTGAGATTCTTTACTTCCACCACATAAACATGTGCCATGAAAGGAAGCGCGGGGTGCAGTGGTAACAACAAAGACTGGCGCTAATTTGTTTTGCTGGTCAGCACGCGATAATACTCGAAACCTTCTCTCTTCCGGGATGTTACGCTGTGAAGATTGATAGTTATTTACAGACGTTGGCGGACGACATACCGGTTCCATCATAAGATTGCTTGTAATATGTACGTTATGATGTCGGAGTTTGGTCTTTGTCCATTTTGTATCTTGACGCAACACCCGATTGGGCCAGGGCCTGCTCATTATTATGGGTTAACGATTACACTCAGACATACCAACTTCGGTAGGACACCTCCGAAAGAGTGATCAGCCCGAAGAAGAGACCTCTACGTCACAACACACAACAGAGACAGACATCCATGCCCCCGGCTGGATTAGAGCCCGCAATCCCAGAAAGCAAGCTTCCGCAGACCCACATCATAGACTGCGGCTACTGGGATTGGCTGCCTTTCTCCTTGCTTTGCCCTTGTAATTAACTTGATCGTAATCACGATGTGGGGGAAAACTTTGAGTGGAAAATGTTTCTACTCTTTCGACAGGTCTCTAATCCGCTGTGTACAGTAGAACAGAAAACTGCTTGTGTGAATCATGTTTGTGTGATTTTGAGTGGCGTGGTTACCTGTACGTAATATAGCGCTGTGTATTGAAATACACTGCCCTTCAATTTCATACTTTAGATTCTGTGTTTTGCACTGTACTTTTATTTCTGTGGTTATTTAAATGAGTATGTTTATAGAATTTTTCTTCCTTTGTTACGCAAAATATAGTGCTGGATTTTCTGTAACTGTGAAGAATATGCATACCTTTGCCCGAAGTGGGAGGGAAGTGCCCTGTGTAATGTTTTAAGGACGTGCCTTGAATAAGTTTTACATTTCCAAATGGTTTGACTAGTGTTGCCGAAGCGCGAACATGATATGAATATGGCTTTGTCCCTTTACCCTGCACACCAACTCACGATATGATCTGAAGATGGCGCTGTCTCTTTACCCTTCACACTACCACAAACCATCTCCACCCCTTTGCTGATGCAGTTCAAAGCAGCTCAGTGCTTTACCACCTCTTACTTCTAAAGCTTGTTAGCGTGAATGTGATGCATTAAACCGTAGAAACACACATACTCTTCATGGAACACACTTCATACTCGTGGATATAATGTCATATTTTCTCGTCCGTATAAAGTTCTAGAGCGAAGGTAGGAATAAATTGCAAGATTGTTTGTTTTAGAACCAAAGCCCGCGTTATAAACGCACAAGGTGAGAAAATGTTTTATTTTTTGATATATGAATGTATATATATGTGAAAGTGTTTTTCATAAATTAAAAACACAAGCATTTTAAAAACTTTACTAGCTGTGTACTTACATTTTACGGTCTCTTTAACACGTTCAGCTTTTATAGACGAGCGACATTATTCAGAAAGTAAAATTAAAACGGTTTCAAGAGAATTTAATTTCATACAGCGGTGACTGTAAACTTTACTGTCTGCTGGGACATGATGCCGCGTAGTTCGATGGGATTTACTAACGTTTCGGAGGTAGGTGTTGCTTCCACTAATGCAGTACAAACCGTGTGAAACTTGTTAGCACAAATATACGTAGGAACGCGTATATTTCTTTTATTTAAGATGCTTTTGTTTCTTGGAAATAATGCCTATGCTCTGAAGATGTATGCAGCGGTTTCTTCCGAAACATCTCTACATTTTTTCCGTTTTTCGTGAATAAAATTTCAGTAGATAACAGCCTTAAATTCTTCCTGTTTTCTGAAACATGTAGGTACATTGAAATGTTGAAACATGTAGGTACATTGAAATTTTGAAACATGTAGGTACATTGAAATGTTGAAACATGCAAGTACATTGACACGTTGAAACATGTAGGTACATTGAAATGTTGAAACATGCAAGTACATTGACACGTTGAAACATGTAGGTACATTGAAATGTTGAAACATGTAGGTACATTGAAATGTTGAAACATGCAAGTACATTGACACGTTGAAACATGTAGGTACATTGAAATGTTGAAACATGCAAGAACATTGAAATGTTGAAACATGTAGGTACATTGAAATGTTGAAACATGTAGGTACATTGAGATGTTGAAACATATAGGTACACTGAAATGTTGAAACATGTAGGTACATTGAAATGTTGAAACATGTAGTTACATTGAAATGTTGAAACATGTAGGTACATTGAAAAGTTGAAAAAAGAAAACTATTTAAAGGAAAAGGCACTTTAAATTATCATGGACATAAAAAGCACAGATCAGATATTTCCAGCCTCCCAGACTGATATACAAAGCAGATTACAGAATGAAGGCCAACCTGACCTACTGCTGCGGCAGGTACACATCATGGAAGACACAACTCTATCCTGAATCTTGCTATCTTCTGCTTAACACATTAACAATATTGCAGGATATCATTACAGTAATTTCTATTACGTTTAACCAAAAATGCAAGGAATATTTTTTATCATTTATTTCTTACGACTCCAACGTGTTTCGATACCTAAATATCATCTTCAGGGAGCTGTTCATATGCTAAAGTTACAGCCAATTGAATGTAATCGATTGTGCACGCAGGTGTTACACATTAAAAGACTAAAACATTAAAATAACATAAAATACAGCAAGCTGATACACTTATGATTTTGCAATTTAATTACAATTTTTGCATAATCTGTATTTACATATATGGTGGATTAATGAATTTACATCTCTGTCTGGTATTATATTCCCTTAGGGTCAAATCCCTAGTTATGATGTTTTGTGTATGAAAGTTTGCTGGTTAAACGTAATAGAAATTCTACAAAATGCACGGTACACGCTGTGTCAAGATCATTACAGCAAATTACTCAGTACGATGTCTCTGTTAGACACATTAGACCTTACAATAGCGGAACACGCAACCTCTGCAGGCGGTCCTGAAGTCACAAACGCGTTCCTTTTAAATCCCTTTTCATAGTGTTTTGGAGTGGAACTTGATTTTTCATAAGTGATAAACAATAAATGATAATTTTTTTCTGTGGCGCTGCGGCCCAACGCGGCCCATGGCCTCCTCATTCTTGAGGTTTCTAGATCACACACAACGACGCATCACAGTCGGTAGGACTCCTCTGGACGAGTGATCAGCTCATCGCAGAGACCTCTACCTGACAACACACAATAATCACAACAGATAACATCCATGACCCCGGTGGGATTCGAACCCACGATCTCAGCAGGCGAGCGGCCACAGACCTACGCCTTAGACCTCGCGGCTGCTGGGACCTGCAATAAATGATAATTACTTTTAGAATTCAGACCACATTGAATTACTGACGCCTTGAATGGTAATTAAGTCATACGTCTAAAATGAGAGAGAGGAAAGTAATTTTCTTGTAGTATGAGCAATGCAGCGAAACAGCAAATCAACCGAACAGAAAGTGTAGTCCTCTGTATTTAATTACTTGAGGTTTAATTAAAGAAGGAGGATGAGATGTATGATACTAGTTTATTGACGAAAAGGCACGTGCTATAAAGAAGAAGGCAGGATTTTTTTGTCGCTACTAAGGAGGCTGGCCTACACATAAAGAATAAAGCGAAGTAAATATGTGTATCTCTCGTAAACAGGACCTTGGACAAAACAACAGCATAAAAATAGTGGATTAAAAATGCGACAGGTTTAAGATATTTCGGCCCGATATAAATAAAAAGTACATTCACGAAGGCATTAAGTGCAAATTAAATTTTGGAATTCTTGCTGCCGTTCGTTCGAGAATCTTATATTCTGGCCATTTGCTGTCTAAATACGTAATTTTGTCTTTTATAAACATGAAACATTGTTATCCCTATTAAAGGAAGAACTTAAGTTTGGGTGCTCTGTAAAAGACGAAGAATTAGGTATTTGGATCTAAAAGGAGGCAGTAAGTGAAAAAAGATTTTGGATAAAATTTCGTAATGAAAACCTTTCTGATTTATCCTCATGGAGAAATATTATCCAGGTGAGAAAATCAAGTAGTATGACAATAGAGGGGCATGTGGAACGCGTGGACGAGGAGGAAAATGAATACAGGAATTAGGCTGGAAATCCTGAAGGAAGAAACTTGCTCCGACGGACAAGGACTTAGATGTTATGACAGCATTAAAACGGGCCTTGAAGAAAACGGTTTCGGAGATCGTGGGCCAGGATAGCGACAAGTAGCGTGCTGTTGTGTATACGGGCATGAAATTTAGGTTTCCTGAAAATGCGGGGAGTTTGTTGACTTTGAGAAACTGTAAGCTTGTTAACTTAGACTTAGATCGATTGCATTTCTTTGTTAGGGAAAGCAGAAGACGAAAATGGTGAACATTTGTAAAGTATTGTTCTGAGCAGAGTTAAGTGTCGTAGAAGATGCTGAAACTTTCATTATTGTAAGTTTCTCAGAAGACATGGACACTTGGCGTCGTCATTTTCTAATGCTAACGTGCCTTACAACATGTGGATGCATGTACAATGAATCTGGCTACTCTCAGTTCTTCAGCTGCTGAGGCCTTGGTCTGGCAACAGTCAGCTTTTCTCACTCTTCCCAAAGACAGCAACTCTTAATTCCAGAGACCTCTGCTAGGTAGGAATTGACCTTCTTGTGAAGGAATTGCTAAAATTGTTAGGGCAGGTGAAAAATTCTTTCGTATTTACGGATTTTCATAAGTCTGATACTTGCTACGAATTTGTTTCACAGAGCGACAACAATTGTTTTACAAAAGGATACTGTGAAATCTTGATAGAATTTGAGTCATAGGAAGCATTTAAGAACGTGGAAATTTAATTTAGAGATGTATTGAATGGAGATCTGTGAGATATACGAAGGAAATTTGGAAATAACGTAATTTCACAGCTCTACAGTTTTAAGTATTCAAGCTTTCAACTTTAAGGAATAAAAGAACATTTCTGAGCTCGCAGTAAAGTCCATTTCCTGGAAGTAACTTAGCGTTAAAGTTTTATTTACGAGTTTAGATAATAATATACAGAATGTGTTTAAAATTCTTGGACAAAATTCAAGAAGGAGTTCTTCACTTAAAAGTAAAGAAAGCGTTTATGTAAGCATATATGCCCGGAAGTCGGCGATTTTGAGTTAATTGTAAAGATCACATTCAGCAATAAAAACACTAAACATGTAAGATTTTTCTTACAACTGACATAATACATTTAAAGTACACGTTCCCAAATTAATAACTTTTGAGTCCTTATTGTTTTTCCAAGTTACAATTCACAACAAACGCTCGGTATTTCCTCCAACTGAGTTAATGTATGGGCAAGTCTGTTCATGGACTGTCGCACACTGTCGTGCCGGGGCGGTTGCAGATGTTTTGATAGGCGTAACATTTTCTTCGTTGCATTGACTCTTCATTTTCAACTGCAGCTGAATACACTAGGGTTTTAAGTGTCTCCACAGAAAAAAATCTAAAAGACTGAGTTCGTAAGGTTACCGGGCCGTTTCCCGAAAACTGTTTGGAGACATGTATTGATATAAAATTCTTTCCTTGTTTCGTGTGGGGCACTCCCTTCTGAACTTTCATCGAAGCATTTTAGAAACACCCTGTATATAAGCGGTATAGACGAATGTCTTAAGTGCCACTATGTTGATACCTTCAACACAAAGTTTGTTGTCAATGACGTCAGCGAAAAATTTATTTCTTTAAGTAACACGGATGAATCAGTGGGTAGATAGGCATAGATGCGTACACACATATGGGCGTAAAAACAAATGACTCTTTGGCGGGTGGAGAGGAGGAAGGCTGTAAGCAAAAATTATTGGAAGGGCACAAAGATTTTGGGAGAAAATACGTTGTCTAGCAGTTTAGCTGGAAAATTCTTTATTTAAAAGAGCTTACAAAGGAATTGTGGCTCAAAAAGAGTTGAATGTTGACGTATGATATTTAAAATACTTTATTTAAATTTAGGAAACTTTAAAAAATACTCATTTGGGTATGTCTGTGTCTGTGTCTGTGTCTGTGCTCTCGGAAGTAACAGTGCCTACCCTAGCTAACTTGGCGTATCTACAAGAAAGTCATGTACAACTAGTACTATTTCAATATAGAGTTATTGCGATGTATACGTTTTACTTTAAATCATGTAAGTCTTGCATTATTTGCGCCTCTCAACACATTTTTGGACTCTCCTGCTAAGTATTCATCCTCGACAAAGTCTTAAATAAAACATGTAGACCATTCATTCATATGTGGATTGTTACAAAATATTTGCCTAAAAGTCGTTGATTTTGGAAGAAATACTTACGGGTTGCACAACTTTTCCAAAAATCTATGAGCTATATCCAATTTGTAGGCGCCAGAAATGTGACATAACACAAGTTGCATACTGGGGACCTACAAGTATTCAGCGCAAACGTGAAAAATTGAATCGTCATGGCGCGACCTGTCGCCGGGAATTTGTGACCCCTGAATATTTGTGTGAGCCATCGAAATCATTAACCAGTCGCCATCAGTCATTTTAAAGACTGTCTGCGTCGTACGCATTGCGAGTATTTACGTCGAATTATCAAAGACCTTTTTTTTTACTACTTTCCGTCTCGTTATTTAGAAAGCTCCATACTTTAAAAATGTTACTAATTAATTGAAACGCAAATCTGTGAACCGACCAGAGCGATGTCAGAATGACTGCCATTATTGTAGAAATAACAAATTTGTTCTTGCCAAAGGCCACGCTCTCACATAAAGTTGTTGTTGCTTTATACTCTGCGCTCTAAACAAACTATCTCGCAAAATAAATATTTTGTTGTTTTCAATTTTTATCGCAGAAGCCTTAGGGCATATATTCAACGTGATGTATTTCCATCGATGTGGGAATTTTATAAATTAAAAATACCTTCACTTGTGTGATGAACATTCAGATAAGCAAATTTTTTAATTTCCCTCTGACAATGTATTTTCAGAGTGGATATGAGAGGACAGCAGTGGGCGTACTTCATAAATGGAAATTATAAACCTAATCATTACATTCAACATGTAACTGTTAAATAAAAAAATGGTATTTATATTATTCTTCTAGAAATAACAGTTGGGTAGAAGCGACGGTATAAATGTATTGCGAAACTTGATGTTAATGGAATTGTTGTTTAGAATTTTTTGTCAGTGAGAAGTCTTCTTGTTGTTTTCTTACTCGGTCATGTGGATATAAATAATCTGACGAAGTTTCCATGTGATCATATCCAATTTTTGTACAATCTGGAAAAGTGTAAGCATGGAACACATTTTGAATGGTGAGGCATATTTCATAAAATTGCTATGTAATCTGTTACAAGTAAGATATCATTAGTGGTGTTTTGTCAGTAACCGTTACGACGACAGTACGGATAACACTGAAAGAGCAGAGAATATCTGAAGAATGCAGTTTCCGACATCCAATTGACAAGATTTTTAATTCCGATTGCGTTTGTACTGTAAAAAAAAATAAAGTTTCACGGTTTGGGAAATTCAGTAATGTCTAAATTATAAGCATTTCCATTAGCTGTGAATTGATATTCTTCAGCTTGTTTTTAACTGGTGCAATGCCGATATGAATTTTCAGGTGTTAAACTCAAATTGGTATTATTTTGTTTTTCAGATAATCATATATATATATAATTATTTAGATTTGTCTAAAATCTATTTACAGCTCTATGCTATTACGTGTGCCACCCGAGAATTATGGCGATGTTGAAATATTTCGGGAATATTGTAAGAAATAAATAAACATATATATATAGCATTAAGAAGGCATTCAGAATAGATTAAACTTGGGGAATGTTCACTGCCTTTAATTTCAAATTTTTCTTTATTACCTTCTCGTACGGTTACTAGTTCATGTATTTCGTCCTTCACTTTCTGTCGTAATACATGGGCCAGTTATTACTAATTAATTTGTTTCGCTCGTCATCTTTTGGTACGTAACAGATATGTCTACCTTTAGTAGTTCATTTATTTCGCACTTCGCCTTTCATTCCGCCTGACTTAGAACCGACATCCTTGAATTCTTTTATGTTTTCAAGTAATTGTGTGCTTCGTCCAATTTAGAGTCGTAGCTAATTTTAACCTTTGTACTTGCCACGCTTGAACGTATTCAACGAAATTTTATCTGCCGTACTCGTTTTCATGTTTATAATATTCAACTGGCGATGTTTTAGTCCTTGGTGCTTGAGCGTATACAGCACGATCTGCTTGAACGGTGTAAAGCATTTGTTATGAAAAAGACGAAATAATATACGTTGTAAAGTTAAATGCAATAGAGGCAGGGCTTTTAAATACAATTAAACCTTCCAATAAAAACCATATATAACAAGATTCAATTAACTCAGATACTTTTTCATAAAGCACAAAGAGCTAATGAAATGTGAAATGTGAAGATGATCCAATTTTTGTAGTGTTCCTATTAACCTCATTATTTCGAACAGAAGAAAAAAAACTGAATAATCTGCGCTGAATGTCGTGAGGATTGTAGAAGCAATAATGATATATGTCTTACAGTAGCGCTGGCTACATCATTACGTAACCAGTAATAAAAATAAACACACATATTCATACACGAGTAAAACGTAGATGAAGATAGACGTCTTGGTGCTTTCAGAACATGTAACACACATGGTGATTCTGGTCAGTAATCTTTACTCGCCGATTTATAATCCAAATATAAAGGTTACGAATATCCGTGATTTATTTTCACGAAGAGAAGGAAAAATTTTGCCTTACCGTATCTTGTACCATCTGTTATCACCTAAAATTGGAGCAGTTGCAGAAACACTATTTACATATTTGGGTAAATTTTAAAATGTTTGCTAGTTTTTTAATAGACTTTCCGAGCTTGGACGTAAGAGATATAAAATACTTTACAATTGCTTACATGGCTTTAACCCTTTACCTGCTAACGTGGAGAATATGGTGAGCTCCGAATAATGCTAGCAAAGGGCAGATGAGATTTAACTTGGCGTTTAAATGGTTAATACGTAATGTCCAGAAATTTGTCGGAATTATTATTACCTTATTGACGTGTTCAGGCAATAGCCTTGTGTCATATCTTTGCACCTTAGTCTATGTTATACTAAAGCATATTACTTTAAGGTCTTCCAATGTGCTTTCGATGCATTTATTTATTTTTGTATATTTGAAAGAAGATTTATCGTCTTGCACTCCTTTATTGGTCTCTCAAGTAACAGGTTTTGATGATAATATTAAGGAGTGAATTTCATTATTATACAGGATCATCGAAAAAGATGGACGGTATTTGAAACCGCTATAACTTAAAAAGTACTATGCGGATTTACACGTTTCTCATCTTAAAATGTTCAGAAACGTTTAAAGTTTTAGACTTATCTTAGTACATTTCAATATGTGCAAGGTTTTTAGCTCTGGAGACGTCCAAACGAAATTCTATTTCCTGCCACGTTTTCCGAATCATGTCTCGTGTTACACTTGCAATGGCTGATGTGATCCTGTCTTGCAGGTGCTGGATATTCCTTATCTTTTCAGCATACACGGTGTTCTTAATGTACCCCCACAGGAAAAAATCAAGTGGAGAGAGATCTGGGCTTCGAGGTGGCCAGGGTATTGGTCCACCTCTTCCAATCCAGGCATCAGGGAATCTCTCATTTAAAACGTCAGTCACAAAGCAACTGAAATGGGGAGGAGCTCCGTCTTGCATAAAAATAACCCTACTTACAA
>Ga0136643_10011691_pt1 | contig 13035 bp, 10 predicted proteins | sample TergutLab28metaG_FD_96883 | JGI IMG/M metagenome (GOLD analysis project Ga0136643, IMG submission 96883) | Labiotermes labralis P1 segment gut microbial communities from Petit-Saut dam, French Guiana - Lab288 P1 (version 3) (version 3) | ecosystem: Host-associated > Arthropoda: Insects >...
CGCGTCCTCGACCATCTTGGACCGCAGCAGCATCACGACCCGGTCGAAGCTGTTGAGTTGGGCGAGGTCCCGCTTGCCGCCCAGCCGCAGCAGCAGCGCCAGCCCGACATAGACCAGCACCGTCCGCAGCACCTTCTCCGCGGCCGGGATTTGGATGGTCCACAGGTCATGCCAGATCAACGTCGTTCCCCTCGCTCCTCGCTCGGCCCCGGTGGGCTCGGGCGCCCGCGGGTGCGCGCGCCCACCGGACAGCTTGCCGACAGGCCCCGCGAATGATCAATACTCTGTGTGATCCCCTCACCGAAGCACCCGCGGTCGTCGAGGACTTGCGGGGTCCCGGGCCCGAGCGGGATCACTCGGCGGCCGCCGCGCTCGCCGGTTCGAGAGCCGTCGTGCGGGTGGCGGGCGGTGCCACGACCGCGGCGATGAGCGCCGCGATGCCGAAGAGGACGGCGACACAGGAGACCGCCCGCAGGATGGTCAGGTGGTCTGCCAGCAGGCCGACCGTGGGAGGACCGCCGAGGAACGCGCAGTACCCGATGGAGGCGATGACGCTGACCCGGCCCGCGGCGTGGGCCGGCTCGTCCGCTCCGGCGCTCATGCCGACCGGGAAGCCCAGGGAGGCGCCCAGACCCCACAGGATCACGCCCGCGAAGGCCAGCGGGGTCGCGGGCGCGAGGACGAACAGCAGCACGCCGGCGATCCCGAGGACGACGAGCACGCGCAGCACCGGCACCCGGCCGTACCGGTCCAGCAGCACGGGCCCGAACCAGCGCCCGAGCGTCATCGCCGACAGGAACAGCGCGAAGGCCAGGGTGCCGACCGCCGCCACGGTGCCGTACCCGTCGATGGTGGCGATGCCGACCCAGTCGTTGCCGGTGCCCTCGGCGAAGGCGAACGCGAGGACGAACACGCCGATCAGCAGCGTCCGGGGCTCCCGCCACGCCGCGAGCGCGCTCCGCGGGGCAGCGGCCTCGGCCGCCTCCCCGCCGTCCGCGCCGGGATCGCCGTCCGCCGCTACCGCGTCCTCGCGCAGGAACATGCGCGCACCCCACGGAACGGCGAAGGCGACGACGGCCCCGACGGCGATCAGGTGCGCGGTGACCGGAACGCCCAGGGCCACCATGGCCGCGCCGATGAGGGCTCCCAGGACAGTGCCCAGACTGAAGCCGGCATGGAAGCGGGACATGATCGACCGTCCCAGGTGCTGCTCGACCACGGCTCCGTGGACGTTCATCGCCACGTCCCAGGCACCGTTGGCGAAGCCCAGCACGAACAGCCCGGCGACGACCGGGGCAAGGCCGGCGAGATAGCCGAGCGCGACGGTCAGCAGGCTCACGGCCATGAGCACGGCCATCGCCGCCACGGTGCGCCTGGACCCGAGGCGGTGCACCACCGGTCCCGCGAGCGGCAGGGCGACGAGCGATCCCGCGGCGATGGCGAGCAGGACCAGTCCCAGCCGCGCGGGCGACAGGTCCAGGTGGTCGCGGACCTGCGGGATGCGCGAGGCCCAGCTGGCGAAGGCGAACCCGGCGCCGGCGAAGGCTATGGCGGTGGCCAGGACCGCGCGGCGAACCTCGGGCACGGAGGGAGCCGTCGCGGCGGCAACGGCGGGAGCAGGGGGCACGATAGGAGTCTCCTGGTCACGGGCGGGAACAGGCTCCAAAGTAACCGCTCGCTCCCGGTACACCGAGTCCGCCCCGGCCCCCGCCCCCGCTGCGCGCGGGCGCGGCCGGGTCAGCCCTCGATCCCGGCCGCCTGCCGCGCATGGGCGAGCAGGGACACGGTGGGGCGGCCGGCCACCAGCCGCCCGTCCTCGACGTAGCCCTCCTCGCGGCCGGCCAGCGCGTCCACGAGGAGCTGCCGCCAGTGCCCGACCTCCTCGGCGCGCTCCGGATCGCGCGCCAGGTTGCGCAACTCCTGCGGGTCCTCGACGAGATCGAAGTACTGCTCCTGCCCCTCGCCGGACAGCCAGACGAACTTGCGGCGTCCGTCGGTGACCCACTGGCAGGACTGGCCGAGGATCGTGTGCTCGCCGTGCAGCGACGTGCGCCAGTCCGGCGGGGCCTGTCCGCGCAGGAACGGCACGAGGCTGCGCCCGTCGACGCTGCCGGGAACGGGCGCACCCGCGAGGTCGAGGAGGGTCGGCATCAGGTCACGCAGTTCCACGACGTCGTCGACGACGGTCCCCCGCGGGCCGAACCCGGCCGGTGCGGAGACGATCAGCGGGACGTGGGCCGAGCCCTCGTAGCCGTATCCCTTCCGGTACATGTCGTGGTCGCCCATCATGTCGCCGTGGTCGGAGACGAAGACCACGACGGTGTCGTCCCGGAGCCCCTGCTCCGCCAGGGCTTCCAGGAACCGGTTGACCTGCTGGTCGATGTGGGACATGTGGCCGTAGTAGCCGGCCTTGGCCCGGTGGTGGACGTCGTCGGACTGCCGCCCGACCAGGGCGTCGTGCGCGCCGTCGCGGCGGAACGCCGCCCAGTCGCCGGTCCAGTCGCCGACCGGGGGATCCGCGGGCGGGCCGCCGACGTACTGGTCGAAGGCCCACTGCGGCGGGTCGAGCGGCGAGTGCGGGCGGTGGAACGACAGGTACAGGAAGAAGGGGCGTGTGGGGTCGCGCCGGTACAGCCAGTTGACGGCCTCGGTGGCGACCCAGGTGGTGGGGTGCAGGGACTCCGGCTTGTCCCAGGGGCGGGCCACCACGCTGTTGCAGTTGAGGCCGTTGTCCGTGTAGTCCTCGTCGGCCGTGGCGCCGGGCTGCCGGCGCAGCCACGGCAGGTAGTCGTCCACCTCGCGCAGGTCGCGGACGTTGCGGCGCCGCGCGAAGTGCAGGTAGCCGTCGTGCAGCAGGATCTCGTCGAAGCCGATGCGGGACCGCTCGGGCCACACGTGCATCTTCCCGATCGCCTGCGTCTGGTAGCCGGCCCGTCCCAGCTCCCGGGGAAGGGACACCGGGTGGGTCCGGTCGAACGGGATGCCGTCGGTGTAGCCCACCCGGCCGTGGGCCTCCTGCGACTGACCGGTCATCAGGGCGACGCGGGCGGGCACGCAGGTCGGCGTCGCCGAGTAGCCGCGGCTGAACCGCGTGCCCTCACCGGCCAGTTGGTCGAGGTAGGGCGTGCGGACGACCGGGTGGCCGGCGGCCGAGAGGGCGTCTCCGCGCCACTGGTCGACGCAGACGAGAACGATGTTGGGCTGGGCCACGCGGGCTCCTTGTCTCGTTCCATGAAACACAACGGCACGAGCCTACCCAGGGCCTCCGAGGCGGCGTCGGGCCTGTGACCTGGCCCGGGACCGGATCGCCCGCTCCGTCCGGTCCGGGTCCGTCCACGACGTCCGGCAGCCGTGCCCGAGCCGGGACGATCCGGCCGGTCGCCGGTCCGGCCAGGGCAGGGTGATGCGCGGCGGCTCCTGTTGGTGCCACGCCGCGTACTGCCACCGGTACGGGGTGGCGGCCCGGTCGGCCAACGCACCGCAGTCGTCGTCCGGGAACCTCGGTTCCCGCTGCGCCGCGGACCCGGCGGCCGGGCAGGGGTCACGGCGCGCCCGCGCCCGGCGGCGGGCGTCGCACCGGCGACGCGTCGGGAGCGGGGCGTCCTCCTGCACGTGGTCGCCCGACGACCGGAACCGGCCCGGCGATCCGAGCCGGGGGTGCCGCCGGGCGGGCGGGTGTCAGGCGTCCGGTCCGCCCGCGGTCAGCATCTCGTGTCCCGCCTGGGAGGCGACATGCGCCTGGGCCGCCGCGGCGGCGGCCTCCGGATCGCGGGCGCGCAGCGCGCCGACGATCGCGTCGTGCTCGCTGACGACGTCGCGCCAGTTCTCGTCGTTGCGGGGTGTGGTGATGCGGTACCTGCGGACGGTCATCAGGAGCTGCTCGGTCAGCTCGCCGAGGATCCGGTAGCCGCCGGCGGCCGCCAGGACCCCGTGGAAGTCGGAGTTGAGGCCCGGCAGTTGCTCCACCGCGCCCTGGTCGAGTGCGGCGCGCATGGCGTCCTGGATCCGTTCCAGTTCGGCCAGCAGCGCGTCGTCCACCCGCTCGGTGGCCAGCCGGGCGGCGAGTCCCTCGATCGCCTCACGGGCGAGGAAGACACCGCGCATCTCGGTGGTGTCGACCTCGGAGACGACCACACCGGCGTGCAGTTGCGAGGTGACGAGCCCCTCGGACTCCAGCCGCTTGATCGCCTCGCGCACCGGGATCTTGCTGACGCCGAGGTTGCGGGAGAGCTCGTCCATGTTGATCCGCTCCCCCGGCCGCAGGTCGCCCTCCGCGATCGCCTGCCGCAGGGTCTCGTGGACCAGCTCTGCCTTGCTCTTGACCTGGGGCAGGCGCGCGGCCCACGTGTTCTCCGCCATGGGTTCATCGTATGCGATATCCCGTGCTGCCAGCAGGGGACCGGGTGATCAGGCGCCGTCGAGCGGCGGCAGCCCCATGCGGGTCCGGTGGCCGTCGCGCAGCAGGCTCGCGGGGCTGACCGCGGAGGCGCCCGCGTCCAGGACGACCTCCTGGCCGTTCATCAGCAGGGCGTCCGGCGAGGCGGCGAACGCGACGGCCGCGGCGACCTGTTCGGGGGTGGCGAGCAGGCCCGCGGGGTTGCTCTGCCGCAGCCGGGCGAGGTCGCTCTCCCCTTCCAGGCGCGACTCGGTCGCCGGCGTGCGCACCCAGCCGGGCGAGACGGTGACGAACGAGATCCCGAACCGGCCGTAGTCGACGGCGAGTTGGCGGCCGAGCGCGGCGAGCGCCCCCTTGGCCGCCGCATAGGCGGGCAGGCCGGGCGCGGCGGTGCGGTGGAGGACCGATCCGATGGTGACGACGGCGCCCCCGCCCGCGGCGACCATGGCCGGCAGCACCGCGCGGATGCACAGGAACGCGGACGTGAGGTTCGCACGCAGCACCCGGTCCCAGTCCTCCTCCGAGGTGCGGTCCAGCGGGGCGCCCTCGGTCACGCCGGCGCAGGCGACCAGGACATCGACACCGCCGTGCTCGGCGGTCACGGCACGAACGGCGGCGGCCACCTGGCCGGCGTCCGTGACGTCCGCGCGGTGGTAGGTGACGCCGGGCAGCCCGGGATCGACCAGGTCCAGGCCGGCCACCCGCAGGCCGTCCGACCGCAGGCGCGCGGCCACGGCGCGGCCGATGCCACCGGCCGCGCCGGTGACCAGGGCTGTTCGGGTCATGAGCCCGCTCCTCAGGTGATGGGCGGGCCCGGCCGGCCCCGCCGAAGGTCGTCGGGGCTCAGGACCGAGCACCCGCATGGAAGGTATACGATCTACGAAATAACCTCAATGTCTCGGAGTCGCCATGCCCGCCGACGACGGTGCTTCCCTCACCGCGCCCGCAGCCGTGCCACCCACCGCTCACCCCGCCGCGCCTCCTACCGCCCCTTCCACCGCTCGCCTCACCGATCCCCTCCTCTCCGCCCTGCACTCGCACCGGCTCCTGGCCATCGTCCGCGGCGACGATCCCGGTGCGGCGCTCGACACGGTCCTCTCCCTCTTCCGGCTCGGCGTCGGCGCCGTGGAGGTCTCGCTCACCACCGGCGACGCGCTGGGGGTGATCGCCCGTGCCCGCGCGGAACTCGGGTCCGGCGCGCTGCTCGGCGCCGGTACGGTGCTGACGCCCGCCGACGCGGAGCGGGCGGCCGCGGCCGGCGCGGGGTTCGCCGTGACGCCCGGCGTGACCAGCGCGCTCGCGGCGTGCCGCGACCTCGGACTGCCGGTACTGGCCGGGGCGTTGACGCCGACCGAGGTCGTCGCGGCGCTCGACGCCGGTGCGGCCGCGATCAAGCTCTTTCCCGCTTCGGTGGGCGGCGTCCCCTACCTCCGGGCGCTGCGGGCGCCCTTCCCCGATGTGCCGTTCGTCCCGGTCGGCGGCGTCGACGAGGCCGCCGTGCGCGGCTACCTGGCGGCGGGTGCCACCGCGGTCGGCGTCGGCTCTCCACTGATCGGCGGCTCGGCCGCCGGGACCGAGGAGCCCGGTGGGCTCGCTGCGCGGGTGGCGGCCTACCGCCTCGCGGCCGAGGGCGCCCGGCTCGAAGGTGCGTCATGACGGGCCGCCCGGCCCTCGGACCGCGACCGTCCGCCGCGGCGACCGACGTCCTCACCTTCGGCGAGACGATGGCGGCCCTGCGCGCGGACGACCCGCTGATCATGGGCGGTCCGCTGCGGCTGTCGGTGGCCGGCGCGGAGTCCAACGTGGCCATCGGCCTGGCGCGGCTCGGCCACCGGGCGAGCTGGGCGGGCCTGACCGGTACGGACGAGTTCGGCCGCCTGGTGCGACGCACGCTGCGGGCGGAGGGCGTGGACCTCACCCATGCCGGGGTGACCGATGCCGGGCCGACCGGCCTGGTGGTGTTCGAGCCGCGGGTGGCGGACCGGGTCCGCGTGTCGTACTACCGCGGCGGCTCGGCGGGTTCGCGGCTCGCACCGGACCATCTGCGCGCCGCGCTCTCGGCGGGCGCCCGCATCGTCCACCTGACCGGGGTGACCGCCGCGCTGGGCGACGGCCCGCGGCGGGCGGTCGAGACCGCCGCCCGCCGGGCGGCCGAACAGGGCGCGCTGGTCTGCCTGGACGTCAACCACCGCGCACGTCTGTGGTCGCGCGAGGAGGCCGCCGAGGCGCTCCGCCCCCTCGTGCGGCACGTCGACGTCCTGATCGCCTCGGAGGACGAACTGCCGCTGGCCGCACCGGCCGGCGCGGCCGGCGAGGACGCGCAGGCGGCCGCGTTGCTGGCGCAGGGCGTCACCGAGGTGATCGTCAAGCGCGGCGGCGCGGGCGCCGGGGCGTTCACGGCTCAGGGCTGCGTGTCGCTGCCGGCGGTCGCGGTCCCCGTGCGGGACACCGTGGGCGCCGGGGACGCCTTCGTGGCCGGGTACCTGTCCGCCGTCCTCGACGGAGAGCCGCTGGAGGCCCGGCTGGAGCGCGCGGTCACCACCGGGGCCTTCGCGGTCGCCTCCCGGGGCGACTGGGAGGGGCTTCCGTCGCGCGACGAGCTCGGCCTGCTGCGCACCGCGCCGGAAAGCGCCCTGCGGTGACCGTGCCCGACGGCGCCGCCGCTGCCGGGGACTGGTGCTCCGTCGGCGCCGACCGCTTCGTGCTCGCCGAAGGCGCCCGATGGTGCGGTGAGCGGCTGGTGTTCGTGGACCTGCTGGCCGGCGCCCTGCATGCGTGCCGTGGCGCGGCGCACCCCGAGGGACCGATCGGGCAACTGCGACGCCTGGGCGTCCCCCTGGGCGCGGTCGCACCCGTGGCAGGACGGCCGCACCGGTGGGTCGCGGCGGCCGGGACGGGCTTCGCGCTGGTCGGTCCCGGCACCGGTCCCCCGCGCTGGCTCGCGAAGCCGGAGGAGGCCGCCGGCACCCCGATGCGGATGAACGACGGCGCCTGCGACCCCGCCGGGCGCTTCTGGGCGGGCAGCATGGCGGCCGGCGGTGCGCCCGGCGCGGGGTCGTTGTACCGGCTGGATCCCGACGGGTCGGCGCACCGGGTGCTCCACGGCCTCGGGGTGCCCAACGGGCCCGCCTTCACCGCCGACGGCACGGCGATGTACCTGGCCGACAGCGCCGCCCGCACGATCCGCCGCTATCCGCTCGATCCGGCGTCGGGCTCGCTCGGCCGCCCGCGCCTGCTGGCGCGGTTCGCCGCGGACGAGGGCCGCCCGGACGGCATGACCGTGGACGACGACGGCCTGCTGTGGGTCGCCGTATGGGGCGCGGCCGAGGTCCGCGCCTACTCCGACGCCGGTGACCTGGTCCGCAGGGTCGCCGTCCCCACGCCGCACGTGTCGAGCGTGGCGTTCGGCGGCGGCCGGATGTGGGTGACGACGGCCCGCCACCGGCTCGCGCGGCCGGACGGAACGGCCGGTGCCGTGCTGGGCCGTCCCACCCGGGTCACCGCGCCGCCGGCCCGACCGTACGGCTGAAAAGAATGATGGCGACACCCCCTGTTCCTTATTTCGTATATCGAATACGGTTGCCCGCAACCCCGTCCCCCGAGCAAGGTGAGGCCCTCATGACCGATCTGGCAACGACCGAAGACGGCACCGTCGACACGCAGCACCTCAGGCCCAGCAGACGCACGATGGTGGCCAGCACCGTGGGCACCGTCATGGAGTGGTACGACTTCAACCTCTACGGCCTGGCCTCGGCGCTGGTGTTCGGTCCGCTGTTCTTCGGTTCGGCCGGCGTCAACGGCACGCTGGCCTCCTTCGCCACCTTCGGCGTCGGCTTCGCCGCCCGGCCGATCGGCGGCATCGTCTTCGGGCACCTCGGTGACCGGGTCGGCCGCAAGTTCGTCCTGCTGATCACGATGCTGGGCATGGGTCTGACGACCACCCTGATCGGCGTGCTGCCCACGCATGCCGTCGCCGGCGTGTGGGCGCCGATCCTGCTGGTGACGCTGCGGATCTGCCAGGGCATCGCGGTCGGCGGCGAGTTCGCCGGCGCCACCCTGCTGACCGTGGAGAACGCGCCGCCGCGCCGCCGCGGCCTGTTCGGTGCCGTCCCCGCCATGGGCACCGGCGCCGGCTTCGTGCTCGCCACCGCGGTCTTCGCGCTGGTGAGCATGCTGCCCGACGCCTCCTTCAACTCGTGGGGCTGGCGGGTGCCGTTCCTGGCCAGCGCGGTGCTGGTGCTCTTCGGCCTGATCGTGCGGCACGGCATCGACGAGACGCCGGTCTTCGCCGAGCTCGAGGACCGCGGCAGCACGGTCCGCTTCCCGCTGCTGCTCACCCTGCGCAAGCAGCCCGGGGCCGTGCTGCGCACCATGGGCATCACCGTCTCCGGCTTCGTGTGGGGCTACCTGATCCAGGCGTTCGGCATCTCGTACGCCACCAAGACGCTCCACATCCACAAGGCGACGATGCTCTGGGCGGTCGCGGTCGCCTCCGCGCTGGAGATCGCCGCGATCCCGTTCTGGGGCTGGCTGTCCGACGTCATCGGGCGACGGGTCATGGTCCTCACCGGCCTGGTGTGCACCGTCGCGTACGCGTTCCCCTTCTTCCTGCTGCTGGGCACCAGGAACACGCCCCTGATCTTCCTGGCGATGGTGCTCGCCATCCCGGTCTGCAAGGACATGGTCTTCGGGCCGCAGGCCGCCCTGGTCGCCGAGCAGTTCGACGCCCGCGTGCGCTACAGCGGGGTGAGCGCCGGCCGGGAGATCGGCGGCGCCCTCTTCGGCGGCACCGCCCCGTTCATCGGCACCGCGCTGGTGGCCGCCAGCGGCTCCTACGCACCGGTCGCGCTGTACGTGATCGCCGGCTGCGTGATCACCGCCATCGCCGTGCTCGCCGGCCGGGAGACCTCCCGGGACAGCACCCAGGACCTCGCCGCGATCGCGGCCTGACCCCTCGTACCGCCGGCCGCCGCCCCTCGGGCCGGCCAGCCGTCCGGCCCCCCACCCCCGCGGGCCGGACGGCCCGACAACTGGAGAACCCGTGAGCGACACCGCAGTCCGCATCGCCAAGGTCGAGGCCCTGGCCCTGTCCGCCAGCTTCGACGACCTGTACGACTCCCCCGACGACGTCCCCGGCTGGCTCCGCTACCCCGCCTCCAGCCACCTCGTCCTGCCCCGGCGGGGCCAGTACGCCACGCTGGTCAAGGTGCACGCGGAGGACGGCCGCGTCGGCATCGGGGAGTGCTACGGACTGCCCTCGGCGGAGGTCACCGCGACCGTCGTGACCCACGTGCTGGCCCCGCTGCTCGTCGGCCAGGACGGCCTGGCCACCACCGCCGTCTGGGAGCGGCTGTACCAGGGCCAGGCCGCCGGCGGCCACAACCGCGGCTTCTACCTCGAAGCCCTGGCCGGCATCGACCTGGCCCTGTGGGACCTGCGCGGCAAGGTCGCCGGGCTGCCGGTGCACCGGCTGCTGGGAGGCCCGGTCCGCGAGCGCGTCCCCTGCTACGCCAGCCCCGTGGCCCTGCACGACGACCCCGAGGACTCCGCGCGCCAGGCGCTGGGCTTCGTCGAGGCCGGGTTCACGGCCCTCAAGGTGAAGATCGGCCGCGGCGTGCGGACCGACCGCGCCCACCTGACCGCGGTCCGCGAGGCCGTCGGCGAGGACGTGGCGGTGCTGACCGACGCCAACTGCGCCTACGACCTGGACGAGGCGACGCGCGTCGGCGCCGTCCTGCGCGACCTGGACATCTCCTGGTACGAGGAGCCGCTGCAGGTCGACGACCTGGCCAACCTCGGGGAACTGCGCCGCCGCACCGGCCTGACCCTCGTCAACGGCGAGACCCACTTCACCCGTTTCGACCTGCGCGACTCGCTGCTGCACCGGGCGATCGACGTCTTCATGCCCAACGTCGCCCGCAGCGGCGGCATCACGGAGGCCACCCGCCTGGCCGCGCTCGCCTCCGCCTTCCACGTCGACGTCGCTCCGCACGGCGTCGGCTCCGGCGTCAGCCTGTGCGCGGCCCTGCAGTTGTGCGCCGCGACCCCCAACCTCCGCACCTACGAGTACAACCGGCTGCCCAACCCGATCCGCGAGGGCATCCTCCGCAATCCCCCCGAGTTCCGCGACGGGGCCCTGACCGTCCCGCAGGGCCCCGGGCTCGGCTTCGAACTCGACGAGGCCGCCGTGGACCGCTACACCGTCGCCCGCTTCTGAGCACCACTCACCAGCGAACGGAGAACACGTTGCCCACCTCCCCGCTCGACGGCCCCCACCACTCCCCCGACGAAACCGTCCCTCGGCGACTCAGCCGCCGCGCCCTGCTCGGCGGCGCGGCAGCCCTCGGCGCGGGCGCCGCCCTCACCCCGCTCGGCGGCTGGTCGGCGGCCGCCGCCACCTCCGGCAGCTACGCCATCCGCTACGACCAGGCCCCGAAGCAGACCATCCTCGGCCTCGGCTTCGAGATCCAGTCCGACTCCATCGGCTCCGGCAACAACGGGCTGCCCGACACCGTCAGCGGCGTCCCCTACGACCTGACGGCCGGCGAACGGGCGCGCTTCTACCGGCAGATGCTCATGGGTGGACGCGCCGACCGCGGATTCCGCTACTGCCGCCTCGCGATGGGGCTGTACTACCGCGGCACCGACCCGGACGGCAAGCAGATGACGGGCCGCTACCCGGGCCAGACCGAACTGCTCGCCGAGATGATCCAGCAGTCGGGCATCGAGGGCACCTCCGTCGAGTACTGGTCCCCGGCCCCCGGCTGGAAGTCCAACAACTCCTTCATCGGCGGCTCCCTCGCCTCCTTCGAGCCCGGTTTCCTGGCGCAGTTCGGCCAGGCCCTGGTCGACGACCTCGACCAGCTCACCGGCCACGGGGTGCCGGTGTCCATGTGGGGCCTGCAGAACGAGCCGCGTTTCAGCACGGCGTACAGCTCGTGCGTCTACACCGCGGACCAGTATCTGGCGACGTTCAAGGCGGTCGCCCCCCGGATCCGCGCGACGCACCCGCAGGTGATGATCACCGCCGACAGCCTCGACGGCTGGGGCGGCGCCATCGGCCAGGCCATCGCCCAGGACGCGGAGGCGCTGTCCTTCCTGGACGCGTGGACCTACCACCGCATCGGGTACGACAGCACCTACCAGATCGACCACGACTTCAACGCCGGCGCCCTGGGCAAGACCGTCTTCAACAACGAGTTCGAGTACCTCGACAACCAGACCTCGGACACCCGCACCCTCAACACCGCCCAGTCCCTCATGAACTGGATGACCTTCCAGAACGCGCCCACCTGGTTCTGGCTGCACGCCCTGAAGCCCACCACCAACGCGGAGGCGCCCGGCTACTCCCTCGGCTACTGGCGGCCGCCGGGCGACACCGACTTCAGCCACTTCCCCGACATCCCCGTCGGGCACTGGGACTACAACCCGCAGAACTGGAACGCGGTCGCCGGCTTCGTCACGTACATGCCGTGGAACTCCGTCCGGTACGCCGTCGACGAGTCGGCGGTCCTGCCGGACCAGCGGATCATGGCGTGGAGGACCGCCGGGGGAAAGCCGGTCTTCGCGATCACCAACCGCTCCACCACCGACTCCTTCACCTTCACCGTGGACACCCGGACCGCCGCCCCGTTCCTGGGCCACCGTTACGGCCCCAGCACGAACAACGCCACCATCGGCACCCGCAGCGGCCCCGAACTGACCCTGACCGTCCCGCCGTTGTCGATCGAGTTCTGGGTCCGCACGCCCTGACCTGCACACCCCCCGGACCTGTGCAGGGGCGGAAACCGCCTCCGGGCCGCGCCGGCCGGCGTGTCCGGATCTGGCAGCAGACCGTCATTGCCGCCCCCGAGCCACGCGGGTCAGGATGGACCCATGTCCCGCACCCGCCGCGTCGTCATCGCGGTCTTCCCCGGCGTCGACCTCCTCGACGTCACCGGCCCCGCCGAGGTCTTCGCCCTGGCCGACCGGGAGACCGCGGGCGCGGCGGGCTACCGGGTCGAGCTGGCGGGGCCGGCCCGGGGCGAGGTGACCACGTCGGCCGGGCTGCGGCTCGTCGCCGACCTGTCCTTCGACGAGGTGGACGGCGTGCTGGACACGCTGCTCGTCCCCGGGGCGGTGGACGCCGGCCCGGGCGACGGGAACCCGCGCGTGGACGGTGACGTGGTGGCGTGGCTCTCCCGGGTCGCACCGCTCGCCCGGCGGGTCGTGTCCCTGTGCGCCGGCGCGCATCTGCTCGCCGCCGCCGGGCTGCTCGACGGCAGGACGGCGACGACCCACTGGTCGACCGCGGAGCAACTGGCGGCCGAGCATCCCGAGGTCGCGGTCGACCCCGACCCGATCTTCGTGCGCTGCGGCAGCGTCTGGACCGGTGCCGGGATCGGCTCCTGCATGGACCTGGCCCTGGCGCTGGTCGCCGAGGACCTGGGCGAGGAGGTCGCCCTGACGGTGGCGCGGCAGCTGGTGGTGTACGTCAAACGCCAGGGCGGCCAGAGCCAGTTCTCCGTCCCGCTGAGCCGGCCGCCGGCGGCCCGCCGCGACATCGACGAGCTGCGGATGTACGTCGTCGACCACCTGGACGGCGACCTGTCCGCCGCCGCGCTCGCGGCACGGATGTGCCTGAGCGAGCGCCACTTCGC
>Ga0136643_10011693_pt1 | contig 13033 bp, 6 predicted proteins | sample TergutLab28metaG_FD_96883 | JGI IMG/M metagenome (GOLD analysis project Ga0136643, IMG submission 96883) | Labiotermes labralis P1 segment gut microbial communities from Petit-Saut dam, French Guiana - Lab288 P1 (version 3) (version 3) | ecosystem: Host-associated > Arthropoda: Insects >...
GTCATCAACGTTGTTTGTTTTTTTTTTTTTTTTTTTTTTTGTTTTTTTTATTTAATTGCGGGGAAAATCAGCAATTGTCCCCCGAAGTTTTGGACCACACCGGCTTCCCCAAGGGGGGGGGGGGGGAGTGGAGCGACTGACCTGCGAAATCTGAGGTTGTTACAGCAGTACAAATGAGGATTCATATATTACAGATTGTGACGCCGTGTAGTTACTGAAATTTCGGAGAAACGCAATTCCTCCATCTTCAGGACCCAAGAAGTTCAAGATATTTTTTGATTTTGAACATAGAGATAGAAAGCTGCTCCTAGATGTTGGCGTCATGTTCCACAAGACTTGATTCTTAGTCCCTTTATGTCTCTAATAGAGTTCCTGCGGATAGGTGTTTCTACATCTTCCCATTTCATCTTTCACATTCATCTTCCCATCCTAATTTACGTAGGATGTACAAAGGAGAAGAAAGGAAATATAACAAAAGAACAGAAAATTGGACTTCCTAGAAAAATTTACCTCACATGAAAATATAATCAAATTACGAGTATATAAAAAAAATCTCAGTGATAATGTATCTGACAATATGGCGCCTATTGCATGCTAAATTTTGGTAAATTTTGTAAGGATGACTTGAATAGGTATAATTTAACTCTTTACAACCAAGTCCTTCTTGAAAGGCTAACAGTTCCTCAGACAGTCAAAAATTTTCCGCATTTCATGGAATCCGAGGGTTCATTACCGCGTACACAAAGGCGACCTAATTTTTCCTATCCTGAGCCAGATCGGGCAAGCCATATTATTCTATTTCGTTAGGATACACTTTAATATTAACTTGACATTTACGCTTAAGTCTTTTAAGAGATTGCTTTCGATCGGTTTTCCCCACCAAAATACTGTGTGAACCCGCGCTGTCTGTAAAAGTTCCTTAAAATGAAATTCAGTATTCGGATTTTCTGTGTAGCCACGAAAGGCTATATTCCTTGCTGAAATCTGTACACCGGTTTCGTTCTTGAAGAAGTAAAGCGAAAGGAAATTTACCTTCGTTTCTGAACTTATCGTATAGATCTAGAATGTACGATTAAAGAGTCGAAAAATAAACACAGAGAGAAGCAAGCTTAAGTAAGAGTCGTGCAAATTTTTCCTTGTCCTTATGGATAGTCTTAAATTCTGCCACAAACTGAACGGAGGAGAAGACACTACAAGATTTTCGCGTGCTATTGTTGGGCATTTCCAGCTTATGAATGCTAAAACGCCGATGGCCTGGCAGTTAGGAACACTCACTGCGCCCTACGTTGCCTTTATAAAACTGTGACGTTAAGAATGTTTTAAATATTTATTGAATACGAGAAAGCAGGCCAACAAAACCGACTGCACCTACAAATATCAGCTCTTTTCTTTCCCTTTTATATTATACTTTGGGTTTATTCTTTCAATATGGACATTAATTGCAACTCAGCTGTGCGCGCTTACAGCTTTTGTAACCGCGTATGTTTTTATATTTAAATCCATCGACGCCAGTTTTGAGAAATAGCCATTTTTTTGTTTTTTATGCTGGTGAAGGTGAAGGTCTCCCTGAAACAAGCCATGTAGGCACAGAAGGGGATTGATGGTATAGCCCTGCTCCTTCTTTACGTCGGAGCTGAATGAAAGTGGGTGGTCAGAGCCACTCTTCCCGCAGCCTAACCCCCTGGAAAAGCCACGTTACCCATTTTACAGGAGGCTCAATGGGCCCCAAGGCCTTACTGCACGGATGAGATTGCACGAAAAGATTCTTTTTTAACTACAAAGCAATTTGACTATATGAAAGTTTTTGCGTAAGTGCAAGTTCGTGTTTTTCCGCTTGACAAGAGACGATGAACTCATATAAAGAAACACTCCATGAAGATGTTCTGAAATCTACCAGGATATGCAACGAGGAGACTGGCACAGAATTGACCACAGGTGCGACTACTGTTGACAAGGAGCCCACTTTGAACACTTGTAAATACACGTGCAGGAACTTTGATCTCGGGGGATGATTTTGTTAATTAGGTTTTTGTATGTATTAAAATTTGCCCTGTCTTCAAGCCAATACTAGAATAAGACGTGTATCGTACGTACAACGTAGCAAAGAGGCGCTTTCTTGCGACCGTTGTTGCAACGAAAAAGCAGTAAGTGCCACATATTCTGAGTGTGTGTCTGTACCATTAGCTAACTAACATGCAAAGCGCATTGCCCGTTTTATATTGTCATCTGTGCCGTCTGTGGCTCTACCATATTTTTCCACATTATCTCATAAACGACAAGATTTCGAAAAAAGAATTATTGAACATAAAACATGTTTTATTTTCTCCACATCTTCTGTCTAAAATATTTCTCATTCTAAGAGGAACTGAGCGACATGTGATCAAAAATATGTATTGGTATTCATGTAAAGTGCCCGTTGTGCAGGTCAGATTTTAATGAAACACGAATTTTCTCGACTGGTTTTCTAAAAATACTCAACATGACGAAATCTAATAGTCGCCTTTCGCAAGTTTGCTAATCCGCTTAAAATAAATAATGGAAGTTACACATGTTAAGAGAAACTTTAATATTGGGAGTCTGCTTTCTAGTACACAAAGTTTTCCGTGTGTGTGTCTAATGTCAAATTACAGCCCGTCTGGATCGTCAGCCAATTTGTAGTCACTGTGCTCATCCTCAATACGAAGCCTTATGTCCTGAGAACAGACGAACAAAACAGCCATCCGCCTGTTCACAAACTGCTATTTAATTTAGTACAACTTGACGTCATCACGATGGCCTCTCGGCTTTGTTGAGCGAGACTGTGTTTTACGGTATGACGCAGCGTCAATCAGTGATTAGTTACCGACGGTTCACAGAGATTTCTGCCTCCATCTTCAGGGTAGAAGCAGTACAAGCAGAGACTGGATTGCTTAGATCCTAAAGATAGAGGCAACAGTCCTCTCCGAAACATCGCTAAGTAGTTACCACTGTACAAGGCGTCATATTCCAAAACACGGTGCTACCAGTCTGTTATTTAAACAAGATGATACACATTATTTATTTATTTATTTATTGTGTTTGGTGTGGGGTGGTGACTGCTGTAGTTTTGCAGGTTTTATTTTGACCTTGCAAGTGATCGGTTCGAACGTCTATCGCAGCATGACTATCCCGACTGACTTTCTCGTTGCTGTACTCAGTTCCTGCACACATATACAGGTGTCCCAGGATTTAATGTCAATGCTTCGGGATCTAATTCCTGAGCTGATACTGAGTCAAAAAGTCATATACACGTGGGTCCAATTCGCAACAGTTCAGAAGTTATGTGTTTTTAAAGTACAGTAAACAAATTAGAAAAGCAAGGGAGCATTGTGCATTTATTGAGCTATGTTGTTAACTGTACAGTTACAGATTCGCCGTTCAACACTCAAGCAAGTTGTTGGAAGTGTCCTCCATCTGCTTGGATACATTTTCTGACTTGTGTGGCCAGAGAACTTGTAACCTCACGAAGCACTACGGCGTTGTTGAAGCTTCTTGCAGCGCTGAGAATTCGCTGGAGTAGTTCTTTTCTTGTGTTCACCTGAGGACAATTTTAGCTGGTTGGAATTGTGCCGTTGGATTAATTATAACCCCCTTATGATTCGCAACGTGTTGTTCACCAAGGAGGCCGATTTCACCCGCGATGGAGTCAATAATACAAGAAACTCTCGTTTATGGGATTGTGGTAATCCACACGGAACTGTCGAACTGTGTTGTGTTGTGGTGTGGTGTGGTGTGGTGTGGTGTGTTGTGTTGTGGTGTGGTGTGGTGTGGTGCGGTGTGTTGTGATGTGTTGTGTTGTGTTGTGTTGTGTTGTGTTGTGTTGTGTCATTGGTGACCAACTCATTGATCCATACTTTCTCCCGCAACGTCTGACAGGTGATATTTAGGCCAACATTTTGCGGAATGAACTGCCAGCTCTCTTACAGAATGTTCCTCTACAAACGCGACGACCTATGTACAACCAGCATGTCAGAGCGCCGCCTCATTTAAGTCAGGTTGTCAGGTAGTATCTGAATCATAAATTCCCAAACCAATGGATTGGTCGTAGCGGTGCACAGAATTGGCCACCACGGTCACTGGATTTGAACCCATTAGTCTACCATGTGTGGGGTTACGTGAAAGCTGTGGTGTATGAACACACGGTGAACACGAGAAAAGAACTGATTCAGCGAATTCTCAGCGCTGCAAGAAGCATCAACACCGCTGCACGCTGCAGTTTTCTCATCACACGAGTCAGAAAATGTATACAAGCAGATTGAGGGCACTTCTAACAACTTGCTTGAGTGTTGAAGGGTGAAACTGTAACTGTACAGTTAACAACATATCTCAATAAATGCACAATGCTACCCTTGTCTTTCTAATTTATTTATTGTACTTTAAAAACACATAAGTCCTGAACTGTTGCGAATTGAACCCACGTGTATATATGACATTTTTGACTCAGCATCAGATTTGGAATTAAATCCCGAAGTACTGACCTTAACTGCTGGGACACTCTGTATAGATCTGTAACGTCAGGTGGACCCTCCACTTTCCTTTCCATTCCACTTTAAGTCCGAGAGCCTGGTAGCTTTATGAAGTGAACAATAAGTGACCACTTTAGAGAACAAGTCTGTGCTTTTTAACGAATGCGTTAGTAGCTAACAACATACCGCTTCGAAAGACGAGATTATTAGTACTTAATGATTTGTAAGAACATGGCCGAAGTCGGACGTAGCCTGAGGAGGGTACTCTACAAACATTTGCTTGGCGAATTTTAGATAAAAAAAGGCAGTCCCTGTCACGAAGGATGACTTGAATAGAATATCAACTGCGGCGTTGCTGTGACCTGCAAATTGATAAACACTACTTCAGGAATAAAAATATAGTAAATGTGGGGTGTATAAGAGTAAACTGAATTACATGTAAAGATTCAGTTCGTACCACGCAGTAAACACATCCCGTCTCGGTAATACAAACCAATCAGTTAATGCTCTATAGGGAAATAATTGCTGTTTGTTCTTAGATCCGTACAAAAGACATAAGTACAATGTATGGGCAGAAGGTAGAGTTTCTGAATGCTAAACCTGGTGGTACATATACTCGTAGTAGCCATTGCGCTCTCAACGGTTAAACACTCGTGACGTTCCTGCAAGGTTAGGTGTAAGATACTTCGCCAATTTGAATTTATTGAATTACTGACCAAATCCTAAGGGAAAACCAAACATTTGAATGAGGGAGTTTAAATTGTGTTAAGTAGGAAAAGATCTGGCTTTTTATGTACGGTAAAGAGCCCTTCGAGTATTTTGCCCCACTCATCCAGTGTGCGTTTTCTTTATACTGTCGCGTCCTGTTGCTGCGTTTTAGTCGTTTAGAATGCCCATCTTACAGAAATGTCGGAGAAGTTGCCGCACGCAACAGGCGCATTGTGTCTTTTATTGTGTTTATCGTGGCATTTCGTTTCCAAACGAGTGAACCATATTACGCCGTGGCTTCATGTTTATTTGTGGAGAGGAGATTTATGGTATACACGGTGGAGGTCAAGTTTAGATGTTGTGGATGGTCGATATTCAAGGCTTTCTTCACGTTGCGGTACCTATTACTAACTTTCTTTATTTATTGCTTCTTTCTTTCCGTCCTTCGTTCTATTTTTCTTATTACACTATTTTTGCAGCCGTGTCATGGAGGAGACAGTCACCTTTCTCTCAACGATCCGAGTTCGATCCCAGGCCAGATAATAATTCACTGAATTTCAGAAGTAGGTTTTGGGCTATCCTATATCTAGACTTCGTTGTTTGTAACTTTTATATTGTTGATATTTACTGTGAGCAGGCTTACACAAGAAGTAGTAATTCCCCATTGTGTGTGTAACCGATAATCCTGACTAGGGACGGATGTAGGCCGAAATATATTCTAAATGACATCGAAAATAAATTGAAGTTTTAATACGAGGCTGAAGTGTACAGAGGCGGTATTGTGATCTTTGTTATTTGTTTGTTTCTTCTTTAGCGACTTTTGAGTAGCTCAGAGAACAAAGAATGATGCAATGTGATTGTAAAATAAATTCTGAACTGTGCCGGTGTTTGTCTGCAAAGAGTAAAGAAAATCGTCGAAACGTCACTGAGCACAGTCGGTTGGCCGGTCGAAATGCGAATCAGTCAGTTACCCGATTACCAAGCAAATACGTAAAATTTTGAACTGACTGGTTTTGGGAGTTGTGAAGAAACTGAAGTGGAAGTGTATGTATGTATGTCAAGAATGAATGTCACTTTTCGTGCGTCACGCGAATGTTCTGAGGTGGAGAATTGTAGAACAGGTGTACATTTTTCTTCGCCAATTTTCTCTTTTCAGGGTGTGGACAGTCGTTTTGAGAGGGCTTGTGACACAGGTCAGGAGCTTGTCGTGTGCCAGCAACACGAACGCTAACGGAAATGACCGAAAAGAGAACGACGCCTAGCGTCCTAAGCATGCGCGGCACGAGTTCCCTAGTACGTATATCGGGGCAGTATCGGTAGTAGTGTGTACTGGGAAGGGCGGATGGGCGGGGGGGGGGTAATGTTATGGTGATACTAGGCGTGTGCGACCTGCGATGTTGGGCAGTGTCGAAGGCGAGACCGTCGTGGAATGTTCCCGTGTGGGACCTCATCACCGCTCTATTTTTTTAATTTTAGGAAGAAGTGCACAGGACCTGTGTTTGCAAGGGAACAGTGTGACAAGTAGTAACTGGACGCACAGTAAGTCTCTCAGTACGTTAAATGTACCTACGTTAGATGCAAAACCGGTTACTTTCATTAGGCTGTCTTATTCTAAATAAGAAATTATTTTGTAAAACTGTTCGGTGATGGAAGGCACTTCTACACGAAACCTAACATTGCCCGGTTATGCACCGTGAAATGGCAAGGCATTGAAATTAGAAACGAATTATAATTTATTGTATTTTGAAGATATAATTTCAAGATTACGCTCCCAGCACATACTTCTGCCTGAAACTGGGTCAACTTCGGAAGCGAAAGGACATCGTAATTAAGGTAAGAAATATAAAGGCTATCCTGTTGTTGCTGTATTTTCCACTGCTGTCGTGTAGATGTAAAAATGTAGGATTACAACTTCTTGGCATTCTGATGTTGGAGAGAAAGAAGTATTGTAGGCTAGTTCATAGCATTTTGTAAAAGTTACGGCTGAGGTGGTTTGTCACGACATATAATAATTACAGTAGGCCGGCAGAAGGCCGTATGTAATTGAAGAACCTTTCATTTTCTTGACGGGGCCAGAGCTATTAATATTTAATTTATTTTAATTATTGAAGAATATGATGTTCGGAACTGCTGGTATGAAGGGATGTATTGCACATGACTAATGTGTTAACATACCAAACATTAACTTGAAATTAATTTTGTGAGATTTTATTGATTAATAATGAAGTATAAAGTGTAAAGTGAAAAACACTGTGTGGCTTTTCACTACAGGAAACGTGACTTCCACAAATGGAACTTGTAGAAATCTTTGAACGTACCGCACCACGTGATGATTCTTTGAGACCGTGATGGAAATCCGGTGATTTATGAGTTCCATGTTCTTTTAAAGCAGAATGTGTAATGTTTCCCATAAAACGGACGATATTTGTAGCGCTTACAGCTTGTTTCATGTTGCCTGAACGCTGAAATATAGCAGCACGTTAAGTGTCTCAGAAGTTTCGCCTTGTTAATTAACATCATGTTGCACTGAAAGCACATCGAACGGGCTTAGTTCAAATAAAATGTTGAATTACATACACTGCATTAACAACTATCAGCCTGATGTGGTTAATTTTTTATCGTTTTATGGTTAAAGCCAATTTCAGAAATGCGAATTACATTTAAAAATTTCGAAGTGTTCTGATTGTTATTCAGAAATTAAGACGTTCAATTTTTATACTTTAGAGCGAATTCTGTAGCCATTTTTTCCGATTAATAAAATAATAGTGGATCAACATTCATTTTAGTCTCGATATGTCCAATGAATGTATTATGTTTTATATATACGCCTATTGCAGTCAATTTCAGTATACGCTCCCCTCCCTCCCAGAAAACTATGTCTTCTCAGTATAACCCCGCCCCAACTAACTATATTTTCTCCATTGTGGTTTCCTGTATTGTGATACCGTGCAGTCTGGTAGTTGAGTACAAACTTTTCGGAGCAATATACTGCTTCACTCTTGGAGGTACATTCCGACTAGACGGTGACATACTCTACATGATGTTAATATGTCCTGACCAACTTAAAACCCCATAATACTGTGATCTGCAAATTATTATATGTAACCTGCCTAAATCTGCGGTATACCTTTAAACACGTCTTAATATTTTAATCTATTCTCTCTTGTGATTTCGGATCCTAAAATAAGATTTCATCTGTGGTATAAGTAACAAATGCACAGTGCCTGTAACAAGTTTGTTTCGGATGAACGGGAGTGACAGTTGGTCTACCGCACTATATCCAACGGAGAGAGCACATCGGCTTGAATACATACCTGGCTGTACATACTTACCGGTTACATCAGCAAGGAGGATGTATGTGTAACAGCTTGAAGCATTATAATACATGTCGAGATTGGCTTCATTGTTCAATGAATCTTGATGCGTTATTGATTCTAAAAATCTCTCCCAGTGTGAGATGAATAAGCGTTAGAAGTCACGCACTTCATGTTCGGAAATATATATGGTGTTATAATAATAAAATAGTGCATTGTATTGAGATTGTCACTAGAGTGACTTGATGTGTTATGTAAGTGCAAAGAATGTGGTCGAAGGAAGGAGATTTCTGTACCGATTGAATTTACATTTCTAAACATACACGGCACTATACGTGGAAACTGTATTGTTTTATTTAATGTCGCTGCAGTAATTTAGAGGCTTTGTTTGTTCAGTGTCAGTAGGCGACAGAAGACAGAAGATGGGAGTGTAGTGAGTAAACCCGGCCAAATCCTTTAATTCTTCATTGACAGGACGCCTTCTGCATGTCATAGTAATATACAGTAACACAGTAGCGCGCTGCATTGACGGTCCAACGTGGCACCAGGTTTCACATACAGGAATTGCACGTTCTGCCCACACACTGTATTTATGTATTTCGTATGTATCTCAGAACAAACAGCGATTACTTCCCTATACAGCATTAACTTACTGGTTCTTATAAGTGAGGCGGAGTGTGTTTACTGCGCGGTACGGAACTGATAATATTTGCCACGACCAAATACTTGTCTCATTAATTCCGCTGAAACTAAATTTAGAGAGGGTCATTTTCTGAATAGATATTTTGGAATCGAAAGAGTTTGCGAATAATAATCCATTAAACGCTTCTCGCATGTCATTGTTCCGACTGAGAAACTGTAATAAATTTGGTTTTAATATTTTAAGTAATTGGATTGCCTGGGCAATACTAATAAGGCGTTACCTTACTAAGCATAGAATATTATTAAATTTAATTACCGAGTCAGCTTTCAGACCAACATGTTTCGTTGTTTTTGTTTTGTTGTGGTGTTTCTGTGTGTCACGTTTTACATATATTTTGTTGGTATATATATTTTTTTGTTTTAGTTACAATTTTTTATTGCTTTCAATCATGACGTTCCTAGCTACAGTATTTGTATCGTATGAAAACATGCATATGATTTAAGACAGTTCAGGTTTTAATGATCGCTGACTGCTGTGACCTACTGATGTCCGCCAATGCAGCTCAGCAGGTCATTGCGGCTAGCATGTAGTCATTTGGGTTGGGTAATGAGAGGTTGGAAGACCAGGCTGGTGTGCCACGAATGCACCATATGTTAAGATAAGCACACTCTTTGTCTGGGTTAATTTTTTTATGATAAACAAGGGAACATGGTGACGTCGTAACACCGGAATCACTCACATACGATGTTCCGTAGTTCTTGTAATAAACAGGGTGAGTCAAGAAGAAAGGGAAATTTTTTCGTATGTTGTCATGTTGGCCATGGTGAGGAATGAAGTCCTTAAGAGCAGGTTTATAATTCAGAATGGTTACCGTGATAGAGCTATTTGAATCTACAAATACAAAATCGCTGTGAATTGTAGTAAAAATTAGAAATTACTTATTGTTAATTTTATTTTAATTTTATTGTTGAAATGAAAAATTTTAGTTCACGTTAAATGTTTGAACTTTGGAAATCGTGTGCGAAGATCGCGTGTTGTTCATCTCAGTTGATCTTCACGTTACTTTATGCAGGCAGCAACATCCAAAATACGAGCCAGCAATTTGTTTCGTAAATACAATTTCTTAAATTTCACTCATCATCCAACCCACAAATAAAAATCTAGTGGAGTTAGATCTGGAGACTCAAAAAGCTCCGTCTCGGCAGCCATTCACAATCAGCCACATATCCATATGAACCCTTGTGTTCTCACAATGGCCAATACTGCCACCCTTGAAAATACTGACCTCTTCTCCTGATTCGTACTGTATGTAAACAACACAGTGTGCGGACTTAATGGGGACTGACAAAGACCCCACATACCATTATGTATATAACAATATTCGTATTAATATATAAATAAATAATAATTGAATGTTTGTGTACAATCGTAACCTAATCCCTGTCTGTTACACTCAGCATGTTTAATGCTAGCTGCGTTCCCCTGTTAAAGTCTCAGGGTAACGTGATAACGACAAAAATACCTTTACGACTCTTACTGAAACAACAGCTCAACGATTCTGGAGCGGTTTGCGTCATAGATATGATTGAAAACGGTTACAGATTTAAAACACACAGTCTAACACAAGTTTATTAATACAACAAATAACATGGATTTTTATCATAGCTACGCTTTCCGGCTTGAAAACACGCAATCATCAGGCCAGTTGTGACGAAGATGTGCAGTGGCTTATTACGTAATATTGCAGTGTTCTGAAGAAAGTGTTTAGATCTCAGTGCGGCTACATTTATTTTGTGTGAGACTGATGTAACTACACATTTGACCCTTCCTGTGAAACAACGGGGTGTGGTTTCCGGCCTTGTGCCTTATGACGTCACTGGGTAAACAGTTGGTCGACCTTTTGAGACAGTGCAGTGACGTCATCTTTCAAGTGTCCAATTGGCCAGAAGATATTCAGCTATGCCGCTGCCTTAGAAAAAAAGAAAAAGTCTCGTAGGACGGTATTTGTCACATCGAGATTGAAAATGGACAGCAGTTTTTTCGTGTCTCAGCCACGCTCTCGTGTCCCCAGCCCTTTCACCCGAGGACAGGGATGGATACAGACCCCCCAATAAGATGCGATGGACAAAGATCAGAAACATATTAACCTCAAGTCTACCAACTAGAAGTGACAGACCTCGTCATCCGATCGGAAACACTTTGAATACTGACCTATGTGCTGCCTGCTGTCCAGCAGAATGTAGGAGACGAACTGTATTATCGATTCCCGATTTGTGGACTGTTTCGTTTTGTTCTAGACAGCGAGCATGTGTTGATGTGGTAACAGCATGCGAGTTGCATAGCTGCCTTAAAGTGTCTTCGTGCGATATAGGGATTCTGACGAGGAAGAAGAAACGCCCTGTAATGAAGTCAGTCACAGTGTCACCCATTTCCAATTAACATTATCCGCTGAATCGTACGAAGGTAGTCGCATGCTTTGCCCAGTAGAATGTGTTTAATCGCAAAACATCGAAAGTAATGAGAATTATTGTCTTCGGAGTCTTGACGCCGTGTAGTTAGATAAATATTTACGCATTACAGAGAAGTTTTACAACTGTTTGACACTTGCCTACGGCGTGACATATACCATAATCTTAGTACAATTGTGGCAGTCAGCGCTGAAATGAAGGAGGTCAATTGTTACGCCCGACTATGATATAATTACGGTGGATGGGATTCGCGGAGTTGTGCAGCAAGTTTTGGAGATCGTGAATGTGCGGGTGGGTTAGAAGTCTCTCGCTTCTGCCGTAATACTTCCGTCAGGTGAGGTGTACTCATCTAACCGATAGGATAAGAGGTAAATCTAACAGTTGAACGTATAAAGAATCTCTCTACAAACTGTATCCCACGATGCTTATTTTAGCACTGAAGAACTTTCCTTTTACACCCGAGGTATTGGAAAAATATTTTTATTTTATTTTAACGTAATATACATTTGCTATTAAGATTACGTACCGTGCATTGCATTTTGTACAGTTTGTTATCCGAACAAACCTTTGCACAACATTTATTATGTTTTAATACCGTAATTTACAACCTTGACTTTTAGCTAGGTTCGGTATAGACAACTGCAAATTTTTGTAAAGTTGATACATCGGCTATCTGGGAAAGCATAATTTTAATGAGTTGTGATTCAGTTATCTTACTTTATTAATTTCCCAGGTTTCACAAAAGCCGAAACATGTAGCACGTTATGACACTGATAAAACGTTAGTCGTTTCTGATGTTCTGTACTTCCGTTATACACCGAAACAGAGACTTTCTGAGAAGAACACATTGTAATAAACTGCTTGAATATTGCTTTAGCTTTAACAGTCACGTGATATCGTACGTCTTTTGACTGTTTATTTACGATTATGATTGACTGCATAGTCTGCAGTTGTCGCGTAATTTCCGTTTTGTAGCTTACGTGGTGCCGTAAAGTTTGTCCGTAAAATGCAGAGTCTTTTGAAGCTAGGTGAATAGGAGTTAAGTTATAGAGACGAACGACGGAACAAGCTTTTGTTCTTCTCCCATTTTCTGTGCTGCGTTAAGACAGAATGAGAAAGTAGGTCGCCATCAAAACTTTTAATTTGTGTACGTTGTACATATCCGTTAGCTGATAAATTCTGTTATAATTAAGTTTACGTGGAGAAGCGGCATAAAGTGGAACCTAATAATTCTCATTATCGCCACCACCACCACCACCACCACCACCATCTCTACCACCACTGCCGCCGCCACCACCATTACCTCCACCACCACCACCACCACCACCTCCACCACCACCACCACCGCCACCACCACCACCACCACCACCACCACCACCACCACCACCACCACCACCACCACCACCACCACAACCA
>Ga0136643_10011694_pt1 | contig 13033 bp, 9 predicted proteins | sample TergutLab28metaG_FD_96883 | JGI IMG/M metagenome (GOLD analysis project Ga0136643, IMG submission 96883) | Labiotermes labralis P1 segment gut microbial communities from Petit-Saut dam, French Guiana - Lab288 P1 (version 3) (version 3) | ecosystem: Host-associated > Arthropoda: Insects >...
CCAGTCCATGCCCCCCATCCCAGTTCCTGAAGAGCCATCTTAATATTTTCCTCCCATCTATGCCTAGGCCTTCCAAGTGGTCTCTTTCCCTCAGGTGTCCCCATCAAAATCCTGTATACACCTCTCCTCACCCCCATACATGCTATATGCACCACCAATCTCATTCTTCTTGATTTTGTCACCCGAACAATATGGGTGAGGAGTACAGATCATCAAGCTCCTCATTATGTTGCTTTCTCCACTCCCCTGTTACTTCGTCCCTCTTAGGTCCAAATATTCTCCTCAGCACCCTATTTTCAAACACCCTCAGCATACGTTCCTCCCTCAATGTCAGCGTCCAGTTTCACACCCATACAAAACAACAGGCAAAATTATACTTAAAAATTAAATACTGAAAATGAAAAATTACACATGTAAACAAGTGTATAATGGAAATGTTCCATCACGTTTCTAAGAGGCCAATATATCATCCTGCCTATAGCATGTGGGTGGGTGGAAAAGAGGAACCAATTTCAGCTGAACCATACGACCAATTCACACAAAACTTGGTATAAACATCACATCACTGGATGCTACCTCACCACACTTTCAATTTAGACAGACAGTAAGCACATGGTGGGTATGATCTTGTGAGGCAGGGACAACAGGAATGTCACTTTTTTTTTTGTGGCGCTGTGGCCACGGCCTTCTCATTCTTGAAGTTTCTAAATCACCCACAACAGAACATGACAGTCAGCAGAACTCCTCTGGATGAGTGATCAGCTCATCACAGAGACCTTTACCTGACAACACACAACACTCACAACAGACAAATATCCCTGACCCCTGTGGAATTTGAACCCACAATCTCAGCAGGTGAGTGGCCACAGATCTACACCTTAAACCATGTGGCCACTGGGACCAGCAACACTTGAATTAGAACCCTGAAATTATGGTAGCAGACAATGGAAAAATTTACATCTTTTATTAAGATAATACTATTTTAGAATGTAACAACAAAACATCATGGTCAGCATGTAAATATTTTCTTTTGTTTTCCAATTCCTCGAGATAACTAATTAACCACAGAGCTTGGCACCTGAAATTTGGTACAGTAAGAGATCATAAACATACATGTACGCAACACAGTGTGCAAAAAAACAATTACACTGAGCCCTTGCTTTATGCTCCACTTCTTTTCCTCTGTTTGGCTTTATTGCTATTGCCTATTTATACCAATACACATTTTATGCCCTCTTATGTTTGGTTTAATATCCTTGGGCCACTGGACTCTATTATGTTAAACCCCACATATTACATTATTTATGGGAATATCATTTTTGATTCTTGCCCACTTTTTCAGGAACACAACTAGGGCATAAAACAAGGCCTGGCATACAAACAAGGCAAAGACCTGAAATTTTGCAGCCATAGCTGACAGATTAGATATAAAACATTCTTCACAAAAGCAACGATGAGCAGCAATAACAATATATTAATACACGTATCACATGCGCCTAAATAAGACATACACTGCAATTTTTCAATGATTTTAAGGGGGAAAAAAAAAGTTCTACTAATAAATTTAATACTAAAAGACCAAATATGAATATAAAAGAAAATAATGTGGCTAATCTCAGTCTGCATATCAACACAGGCATGCAAAATGACTCATGAAAACACAAGAACATTAAAATTCATAAAAAGTTGACTGTGTGACAGTTATGCTTCACTACTGGCATATGAATTGACCTTTTCATCACCATTTAAACTGACGATGCTGCTTCTTCAAAAATCCTTTGTGCAAAATTTGTTTTCCATCTTGCATCCAAAAAAACTAATTCCAAACATTTCTGCAACCAATTTCAGCTCGCACTGAAGCTCTATATTAAAACTTTGCTTGCACCTTCTAGTACCTTTATATCACATTTCACTGGAAACACCATAACCACAATGCTGCAGCTCATTCAGATGTGAAGAATTTCTTATATTTCTGCAAATTTTCTTTTCAAATATGGAAAACCCATCAGTGACTACTTCGAAGAAATTTTTTTTTTGTTTCTGATCCAGTCTTAGCTGCAACTTTCACTCAAATTAAACTTTCTAGATGCAGTGCAGCTTCCCATTTGTTCTGCTTTCCATGAAATCTTAAATTCATTGTAGAGAGTAAATGAATGAAGTCACTTTATGTCATTCATTTACAACGACTGTATACATTTACAACAACTGTATACAATTATTTTGCATATGATGAACTAGAACAAATTCACATCTTATATTCAGATAAATACAGTATGTAAACCAATAATACTACTGACTCTGAACTGAGACTCCTGTACTAACCATTAACATGTGCGCATCATAGAAACAGGACAGCATTTAAAATCCTTCCTGGCTTGAGTGACCTATATGTAGTACCCAGGTCATTTAAATATTTCATTGTCAACACCACAAAAACATATAGGGGAGTAATGTAGAGCTTCACTCATTCTTAACCTGCACTAGATAGTCTTTTTGGTCAGACTCATGCTTCAGCCACTTTACTCCCAGAAAACCCCGATATACCCATCGAACAAGAAACTGTGTGATCTCCAGAGCCACTTAGGACAATGTGATTATGCTGTATTCATCATTTATTATCGATCCTTATATTCTGGCATGTATTCTACTTCCAGCTGTAGTGCTAAGTATGATTGACAGAAGCTGAATTGTTGTCCAAGTACTGATTCTGGCAATAAGCATAGAAAAGCATGAATGATTGCAATGTGGCTTCCATTTCAGTCCTCCTGATAGTGTATTAACAGCAAGTTTGTTGTGCAGTGTGAGGCTATGATATACAGAGAGAGACATAACTTATTTTACACCTATACTGCATTTGTTAGGAACACCCCTCAGACTAAACTGTTATATGTGTTTGCATACAAGGTCAAACACATAAATGCAGCCCAACAAGCACGTGAAAGGTCATTTCTAACATGTTATAACTACAGTAAGTATGAGAAATGTATTGTATTATAGGCTCTCTGAATATGTCCAGTCTATAGTAGAACACAGTGATCTCTGACTCATTCTGTACAATGTAAGCAGTGCAGCCAGCTGATTAGGAATTCCTCACACAAAGCTTGTAGTGTTTAGACTGTGCCATGGGTACTAGTGTCACTTGTGGTTATCTTTTGTGCATACCTAATTTCCCCGCACCACAGCTGGAAGATTGGAGTTACAATGACCTAACCCAAAATTTCTTTATTCCAATATTCAACAACAAAAACAACAACAGCAGCAGCAGCAACAACAACAACAACAGCAGCAGCAGCAGCAACAACAATAACAATAACAACAACAACAACAACAACAACAAAGGCAAATCCTTTTACACTGATTTTAAATGTTGTTTGTCTTGATCATAAATTCCTTCAATTATTTTTTAATGGTGAGGACTTCTGTTTATTTCCTGACCCTTTCTTAATGTTCCAAAATGGGAATTTTATTGGTATGCCGACTGGGTTAGGACTGTCTTGCACTGAGTCTGCTTCTTTACTGAGAGGGTCAGATGCATATGAGCTGTAACTGCTTTACAGGCATATTGTCAGGATAGCCATTGCAAGAACACGTTATGTGCAACCACCATATGCAACACCAGGGACTCAAGCCAAAAAGTAAAAGATACTGAAAGTTTTGCATCTTCTAGAAATTAATTTTGTGTACTTACAAACTAGCAATACATACTGCACTATTTAAGAAATGATGAAATATATCCATATTATTTCCTATACAATGCAGGTTTTTCATTGTTTAATCTTGTATGGTTCATACCATATTAAAATGTTTCATAAATCATGCACAGAAATTTAAATGGCTAGTAAAAAAGAATGTTGTACGTGAAGTAAGACAGTTGGTATTTAAATCTCAGTACCAAAGGGTTAATGTGAGAATAAAGTGCTGCGAACAACATCCACATCTGAGAAAGGCAATAACAAGAGGATGCTAAAAAATTACATGAGGAACTTCATAATTAATGCCCCTCACCAAATATCATTAGTTTGATCAAACCAAGAAGTGTGAAATTGATTCAACTGGCTCAGAACAGAGGCCAGTGGTAGGGTATCATGTACAATGGTAATTAACCTTCTCATTACACAAATTATACAATTTTCTCACTGAGCTGCAACCAGATTCTCTAGGACTTTTCTCTATATTTTGGCAACAACCCCTTCACCAGAGTTCCTGTGTTCTGCTTTATAACTCTCATCATACAATATTACTTCATTTAACTGCAACCTTCACATATTCATGGACTTTTTCATGGCACTCTAAACAGACGCTAAACAGTGACAGTGGTAAAAGCATAGCCATAAACATAACATTAGCACAAAAATATATTTCTAATGTCCTCCCTATTCGGAATGCATTTTCTTACCTTTCCATATATTCATGCAATTCTGGATGTACTCGGTATATAAGTGGGTAAATGTAATTGAGCAAATGGGATGTCTTGTCCATAGTAGGCTCCATACAATCCTTCAGGTGTTCAGTGGACAATTTTTCCATGATTTGAAATGCAACTGCTTCCCCAACTACTAAGAGGAAAGTTACTGCCACATCATGATAACCCTAAACAAACAGCCAAGGATGACTTTAAATAACAACTGCTACACTTTCGGTTCACCTAACAGACAAGTGGAAACTGAGATGTAACACATAATCATGAAAAAACAAATCTGCACAAAAACATTCATGCCCAAAGAAAAACTGAAATATAACTCCATATGGTCTATTAAAATTATTCATATTATACAATTTACCAGATGTGAAACTGCTTCAATATATATCATCATAATGCAGTAAGTGATATTAAACTATATATTTCATATTACACTTCCCAACAGGTTTTAATAAAAGAACTAATCACCACAGGGAACCACTGTCAGTACACAAAAATGTTAACCGAAGGTATCTGAGTATTCTCAAATCTTTGTACATCACAACCATCTTTTATTACCATCCAACAAGTTTCAAACTACATGGTCATCCTCTGGGAGATCACTTAAGATATTAGTGGGCTGCACACAGGTTTACAAAACACAGAAGAAGTTTGTGTTTGAAATCAAGAACAGTAGAATAAGTAAAATATACATTGATGTACTACACAATGAAAATTTTAATCTAAAATGTTTAAAATATGTGGATCCACTACAATGACGACAATGTCTAGTGTGTCAGAATTTGTAAACCAAAATTGGTTCAAACGTTATTTGTGGATATTTTCATAATAGACAAGTTAACTTTCATGAGGAAGCATTAAACAGAATTACTGTATCGACAGCATACAGTACATTATCGATGTGTGTGTGTGTGCATGCACACACACACACACACACACACACACACAACACACAAACAAACAAACACAGGCCTTGTGTCTCTGCAAAGTGTCCAGTTTTTTAAGACCTGGTGAGTGATTCTGGACATACATTTCTGATCTCTTCATTTGTGACACCATCACTTAGCCGCAAGCCACACTGTATTGATTTACAATGATACTTGAACATTAGGTGCTTTAAGTCTCCTTTCAAAAATACTAGCACACACATGCATTTCAAATGACCATTTATTATGATCCTCACAAATGAAAGAAAAATCATTTATTATACAAATACCCACAAATAACATTCAAACCCACCTTGTTTTACTAATTCTGACACATCATACACTGTGGTATTGAGTACAGGATCCACATATTTTAAACATTTTAGTTTACAACTTCTGTGATGCATTGCGTCAATGTATATTTTACACGGACTACAAGATACATTTAAACCTGGCATCCTCCAACATCTTAACTGGTCTTCCAGAAGATGGCCATGTTGGCAGGACCATGTTGGAATATAACAAAATACAGATGTGATAACTTCTGTATGTTGTGTTGCTTATAAAATCTTTCAAATAAGTATAAAATATAGCATGATCAAATGGAAAAAAATTTCTGGGTTTTGACATTATAGGACACTTGAAACTTGTTGAAGAAAACTATGACATACTACGTTCCCACTCTCATGTTTTAAGAGTAATAATACTCATATTATAATGGTTTAAATATTTCACCAAGATTATGCTGAATTTAGCTGCACATAACTTTAAGAAACTCACATTAATGTCCGAACATTTAATCAACAACAATTATCCTTCATAGGAAACTCCATCTCCAGAGTATAAGATTTATGAGTACAAGTTGCAGAATTCAATCTATTAGGGGGACCCAAAAAAAACCGGAATTATTTTTTTTAAATGGTTTATTAGGTTTTACACTATTACAACTCTTGTCTCCTTCAAAGTACCCTCCTTTTGACTCGATACACTTGTACCAACGTTTTTCCCGCTGCTGAAAACATTTCTGGAACTCTTCCGTGCTGATGTTTTTCAAGACCTCCAGCGTTTTCTTTTTCACTTCACTGACATCAGCAAAACATTTCCCTTTCATCTGGCCTTTCATACGAGGGAGCAGGCAAAATTCGCATGGCACAAGGTCGGGTGAATAGGAAGTATAGGGGATAACCGTCATGTTGTTTATTGCCAAAAACTGCTGCACACTCAAGGCTGTGTGGGCAGGGGCATTGTCGTGGTGAAGGAACCAATCACCACTGCTACACATTTCTGGTCTTTTTTCCGTAAACTATCACATAATCTTTTCAACACCTTCAAATAAAATTGTTGATTCACAGTTTGTCCAGGAGGAACAAATTCCTTGTGCACAATTCCATTAGCATAAAAAAAACTAATCAACATGATGTTAACTTTTGATTGAACCTGTCGGCCTGTCTTTGCTTTTGGAGAATTAGGAGCTTTCCTTTGGCTCAATGATTGTTTTGTTTCTGGATTGTAACCGTAGCACCAAGTCTCATCTCTGGTCACATCTTTAGAAAGAATCTGTGGTTCATTTCTAACTGGTTCTCTTTAATTGTAACAAACATTCAAACAGTTGTTTTTTTGATCCTCTGTCAACAACCGAGGAACGAATTTTGCAGAAACATGTTTCATATTCAAATCTTCCATCAACATTCACTGACATGAACTCCAAGACAAACCAGTTATCTCAGAAATGTCATGAATGGTCCGACGACAATCTGCAATGATTGCGTTGCAAACTTTATCAAGATTTTCATCATTTTGGCAGGTTGAAGGTCGGCCAGATCTTGGCTGGTCCTCAAATGACATTTCACCCCCTTTGAAACATGAATACCACTTGTACACTTGAGTCTTACTTAAAACTTCTATCTTAAAAGCTTCTTCTTACAGCATTAAAAGTTTCAGCAGCTGATTTCCCTAACAGAAAACAAACCTTCACACTGTTCTTTATTATCAGCCATCATAAAAATCACCGAACTTCCTAGCAGGCACTTAGAAAACAAGGGACAACAACAATAACATTCAACCTAGATTGATGCCACACGGCAGACTGCTAGACTATTGTGCTGACTCATGACACTTAGCGGCGCATCGTGCAACTACTTCTAGTTCGCGTGCCACATTTAAATTCCGGTTATTTTTGGGTCCCCCCTCATATACAGTCACTGCCATGAGAATCGCAAACTTCATCCAGTACAGTAATAAATTTGAAGATTATGTTCCAAGAAGATATAGAGGGGAAAAAATTAGCAGTTATCATTCAGAACCAAGGTTATAATGGGCCCTTTTGATATGCTACAACATATACCATATATGATGTAAGGGCACATGTCAGTTCAGAATCACCATAATAATAGTGTGACATGATATACTGAGTGACTGAGAAAAATCCTACCAACCAAAAGCAAAGGTGTGCAATCTACTTACAGGTGTCAGAAATGTAATGTTGGCATACGGTTTCACTGCTTTCAGGACTACCACAACAATGTGAATTGTTATGAAAAAGTAAAAAGAAAAGTTTTCTCTCCCCATGCCATGAAGGCATAAAGGGAGGGCTGAGGTACAACTCAACTCATCCTTAACCTTGGCACTAAATGGAAGTGAATGGATAACGTCACACCTTGGCCACTTTAACCTTGGAAAAGAGGCCTGGTACCTACTGAACAAGAGGCTGGGTGCATCCCAGAGCCAGTATGGACATTTAGGAGAAGAGAAAACTCTCTCACCCCTACCAGGTTTCAAACACTGGACTGCCCAGTCCATATCCTGGTCACTATACTGAATGTGCTACTCTGGCTCTGAACTGCTAAGTTACAAGCAATGTAAATCACATCCTAATAGTCTGCAGATATTACCAGATGTAATTGCAAAATTTCAATTAAACATGATTAAAAATCATATCCAAATTCCTTTGTCCCCTCCCCCCAGTTCAATAATCTGATTTGATCTAAATCCTCCAACACTGATGTGTTAATCGTCAGTTGAATTACAAATATGTGAAATAAAATGACACATTACACGCATCTGTGCCCAAGCACAGTTTTTTATTACTAACCCTTGGCATACAGCTTATAATACACACTGGATATTTAACATTCTATAAATAAACACGTTTAAAGGACCAACATATTTAATCAACAATGCCACAAACTGTACTACAAAAAATACGCTTAACACAAGCACAGACAATAGTATACAACACAGACTAATTCAAACAAATGCAGATACCACAAATACAGCTAAACATTTTAGCATTCAATAAACCTTCATCTTCAATGGAGACTTAGTGGAAAAAGGCAACATAAGTATGAAAAGGAATTCCTTGAAATAAACCTGAATGTAATTCTCTCTCGTCACAAACATCTCCTACTCAAAAAAATTTCTATATTTTTTTCACAAGGATATGAAGAAAATGTTTCATTTCTGTCATAACTGCACATTACACTGTATACTGATTCTATAATGCTTTCACTTTGAGAATATTGCCTTCAATTCTATATTCATACACAGACATTTCTTGTTTACTTAAGAGTTTACCTGGTAATATCGAAGATGAGGATATTTTATAATAACCCTGAGAATAAGCCTTGTCAACTGATCTTGCAGCGCCACCCTCTGTTCATATGGAATACCTAGAATAATGAGAATATCTGAACACAGTGTTTTAACTCAAAATATAACAATGCAAAAATTCCATGATAAAAATATTGTTTCAATTTGGAAATAAATGCCAGTGCTTGACAATTTCAGCCAAATGATGGAAGAAAAGTAAACAGAAGCACCTACACCACATGCAAATTTCTAATATTTATCCACTACCTCAGTAACCAAGCAGTCAGCATACAACATTAGTCTTCAAGGGGACTTGGGTTTATTCCGAATGCTTTCACTAATAGAGCAAAATTCCTTCCATTCAGCATCAACAGGATTGGAGGGGTGCCAGGTTATCAAACATAATGAACTATCAGACAGTTTCTCTATGGACCTAAGTTCTTACAGTTTTTCAATGAATGTAAAACAGCAAAATAACAACCATACAAAATCTACATTCAGTTTTCAGAATAACTAATGGAACACTACAGCAAAGCATGTGAAAATGAGACACATCATAAACAAACTTCCTACCCGCCTACCTAAGTCATGAAGCAGGGTCCTTCCTGAGAAACTAAGAAGTCCTCAGCCAGTCAATGAATTCCCCACATTTTATGGAACCTGAAGGCTCATTACCACATTCACACAGACCTACCACCTGTCCCTATCCTCAGCCAGATCAATCCAGCCCATGCCCTGCCATCCCGCTTCTTGAAGATCCATTTTAATATTATCCTCCCATCTTAGCCTAGGTCACCCAAGTGGTTCTTTCCCTCAGGTTTTCCCACCAAAACCCTGTAAGTACCTCTCCCCCATAGTGCAACATGCCCTGCCCATCTCATTCTCCTTTTTTTGATCACCCAAATACTATACAGCATAAACAAAGCTATAAATTCTGTGTCAGTTCTTTCAGTTTCCTTTCCTTTCTTCTGGTGGAAGGAAGGTACAGTTATGAATTACATATCACAAAGCTCTGGGTGTCCCTTTGAACTTTACGACTCATTTAACAATAAATGTAATGCCAAGAAGATTACCCAATCATCAAAATTCTTAGCTTCCTACAAACAATTAAAACATCATGCAGAATATGCTAACATGGTGACATTTAATTTGCATACCTGAAATGATACATAGCAACATGCCGTCAAAATATGCCAATGTCATTGTAGTAACCCCTTATTTGAAGAAAGTAAAAACCTATATGCCAGCCATACAAACACATTATTTGACTCTTGAGTTTGATGGAGATACCAAATGAACCTGTGGAGCTCAGCATGTAAAGTCTGATATGGAGATAAATCATTAATAAACTCAAACACTAAACATAAATTACTGTTTGTAGCTTAACACTTATAAACATGGTACGCTGCAAAACTCTCAGCTTATATCTGACACATTTAATGTAGCCAGTATCTGTATTTAAATGGCAAGTTCTTCACAAAATAAAACACAACATCTACAATCACAATAACAGAACATCAGGGCTAGCAAGCTATACAGCAGGGAAGTGGGTCATGATCAATTGAAGGCAGCAAATGACATGTTACTGGTGCTGTTCAGCAAGATACAGCAGAAAACAATGTCAGCGCCTTAAGAAAGATGTGTATGCATACATACATGCATAACCAATTGTTTAAGAAGACAGATAAGGAATGATATATGAATATAGTTAATTATCTATTTACCTGGTGGGAAGCGTTTCAGCGATCTGTTAACATCCAGCACTACCTGATGATATTCTGCATGAGATTCAATTTCTTCCTGTGTTGGTAATTCTGTTGCTGCCTTGGTATCAAGTCCCAGGAGTTTTGGCCAGACTCTCCTCCTCAATGCATCTAGTATAAAAAAAAGACACAATTCATAACACACATGTACAGTGTACAATAGAACAATTCATGCTCCTGTCATCTTAACTCCTGCAGAAAGGACCCCTGGTATTTCTTAAATAGGAGCCTATGTAACAAATTAAAAAGAAATGGCACCGTTTCTTTCATTCTTTCTGGTGGCATTACCAGGGCTAGAAATGGGGATAGGTACCATATACCTAGTTGAAGAACCTTCTCTTGTAAGATGTTTCCAGTGTCAGGTAATGCTGATAATCAACAACAAATGCAGCAAAAGGCATAAAAGCAAGGATGAACCTGGTGGTCCAGTACTTTCACACGTACTGTTGTCTGAAGGGCAGAAATGTCCAAAATGTTTACGCCATGGCATTTCTCCTATGCAATTCTTGCCAATACTTCAGCTACAGAACGCACTACAGCTTCCTCTGTATCTGAGCATAAATTATGAACTTGCTTGTTCTTATTTAGTGCACTGTGGAATGAAATTCCATAATCAATTGCGAGCTCCATTACAAATTCCCACTTTCTTGAGCTTTTAGGGAGGTGAATTGCTTTTCAATGTACTTATTTTGCTTAACATGACAGGTGATTTGTAAGAGCTGTTTGTTTTGCTGTAACTAGGTTTATTATAATTATCTTCACATAAGCTCATGGCTTGATTCTGCCATATCTATGATACATCTTTTCTTTCTCCCCTTGCAACTGAAGCTAAGCAAAAGTCAAAGCTCTGATGTTTCTTGCCCTTCTTCATCTGCCCATCCCCTTCATTCCCACAGTCAAACCTTTCTCCTTACATCTCTTTTTGGAACTGATGCATTTTCTCAATGGTGCAGTGAGTCAGACTGTTTTGTTGCTAACTAACTAAACTGGAAACAGAAATCTGAAAATAATCGCCTGCCAATTAAGAGGCAATCTTTTCTTTTTTACATCCCACTGCAGGCTGTAATATTTATTTGAGCCTGATAAAATTAGTTTTTATTTGTTGCCATACTTCGTATTTTAAAAGTACCAATAAATTTACCTTCAGTGACTGATACTTCTGATGGCTGCAATTATCTACTGCCCCATTACATAATTAATAACTTGTACCTAATTTTTGTAAACTAGTAGCACCAACACACACATTTACTTACTATGAAATCACCAACTGTTTTTAATTCAGGAAGTTAAATTAATTTTTTACATTTTGATGTATTTCTTAGATAAAAAAAGATTTTGAGCTATTCAGTGCATAATATTTCTGATGACCTCCAACTATGGACAATGGGCTTTCCCTCCTCTTTTTCTACACAGCCAACACACACATTTTATTTGTACTGTAGCACTGAAAGTATAAATACAGCATCTCCACAAACCAATAGACTGCTGCCATTTTATTATAAAGTCCACATTATTCATATACCTAAGCCATATCATTTAGTAAGCATATGTGGAATACTGTATGGTTGTTTATAGTCACAACTACAGTACCAACATATATATATATATATACACATAAATATTTATTAAAACGTATTGGTAAGTCGTAGAGTGGTTAGTGGAATGCCATGATTACAAGTGCATCTGTTTGGTGAAGCAGCTTGATGGTGGTGTGCTTGCTGGCTAGGCTGGTTGGCGGCTGGTTCTGCAACCATGCTGGATAAGGCCAGCAGAGATAGTGCTGGGGTTGCATGGTGTAGAATGGGACAGCTGGCTGCTCTGTAGTGAAGAGGTTCACGATGCTTCACCTGGTCCACCACAAGCGGAGATACACCACTTGGTTGTGCAGCTGAGACTGGCTGGTGGGCCAGTGTGAAGTGAAACAGCTCGTGGCTGGTCCAGTTCCGGGCCGAGTGCTGCTAGCAGCATGCTCGGCTGGGCTGTAGAGTGACGGTCCACACTTGTCAGCGCAGCAGGCAGTCGAACGTTGCTAATCCCTCCTCAGTGTGTTGTAGGCAATTTACTCCTTTCTGATGTGTAGTCTAATGAGGTTTACTCCTTCTGTAGTGAGCGATTAATGCTGGCTGTGGGTTTGGAGGTCTCCTTTTATACTGTGGTCCTGCTGTTCCTCCTGCTCTGCCATTGGTTAGCCAGCAGAATTGTGGGCATGGTCTGATGCATGACTATCATGGCTTGGGACCCTATAAAGGGGCTTTTGCTAGAGAGGTTACAGACATGTGCTGTGTAGTTAAGCTTGCCTGGTTTGGTTCGCAGAGCAGATACCTGAGAGACGGGGG
>Ga0136643_10011696_pt1 | contig 13032 bp, 10 predicted proteins | sample TergutLab28metaG_FD_96883 | JGI IMG/M metagenome (GOLD analysis project Ga0136643, IMG submission 96883) | Labiotermes labralis P1 segment gut microbial communities from Petit-Saut dam, French Guiana - Lab288 P1 (version 3) (version 3) | ecosystem: Host-associated > Arthropoda: Insects >...
AAGTGCCAAGTTGACCCGGCGACATAAGAAAAGAGGAAAGGAGGGGGATGTGGGGAGGGGTTTTTTTGTGAGGGTGTGGGGGGGGGGGGGGGGGTGCTGTTCCTTGCAGCTGAAGTTCTAGCGACGGACAATTCTTAGTCGCTGTTGCTGTACAAGTCATATCTACTCCATGTGTGCGTGTGTCCATCCTTCTACCTCAGCACTTGCATATGAGGGCGAAGACCCCATACAGTAGTAATTATAAATCATATATAAACACTATACCTCTACAGGTCGCTCGAATTTCGTATTCTTTGGCCGACTAAACTCATATGAATAAAATGCGGTGTGTGTACCCAACTTTCCTAAGGAAACTCTTTTCCCACTTTTTATAAAACCTCTAATAAACACCATGCAATTAAACAAAACGGAAATGGCGCAACTTTTAATTTTGACACAATGGTAACAACCATACGGTGGTCTCGCGAAAACTGCAACCACTGGACTTGCAATCCACAAAAGAAGGCACGCTATCGAGATCGCCTCTGTCTCATTTGTATATCAAAAGTCTTGCTACTTGTAACACGAAGTCACCCTACCCATACGCGGACCGTGTGGAAGCGCTAGTGGAAGATTCTCATAACAAGTGACGCCAGATTATAGCCAGCAATTAATTGAATAAGAAATTCGCTATACAATAAATTACAAATAGAGATAATATAACGCAGTTTGTCGGAAAGTAATATAAACACAGGAATGAAAACGTCACACTCAATACCATAGAAAAACCGACAACTGAGATCACGAAGGCTTCACCGTTTCACAAACACAGGACAGGAAAAAACCTTCGCGTGATGCTGCCGAACAGTCATGAAGCAACACACAGCGACGCAGATGAAACTCGACGACGGACTCTGGCACATAAGCCGTCTCAGACCAGACCATAAATCAGAAGGCCAGGTCCGAGACCTAGGTTTAGGGAAAAAACGCTAAGTCAGATAATGCGCGTGGAACGCTTAGTTGAGGTAGCTGCTGGTAATAGGAAAGGGCGGGTTACGATGGGGGAGTAAGCAAAGTTGGCAGACAGCGTCATTCGTAGGAGGGCCGCTGGCTGGCAGTGCCACCACATTGGCCTCGACAGTCAAAAACTGTGTGTTCGGAGTAGGTAACACTTAAACGCAAAATAACAAGATGGCGTCCGTGTAAAAATTTGAATCAGTTTCACGTAAATCTTACAATTATATTAAAAAATTTTTAATTGGGACAAACACACATACAAACATTACACGGCGATCCTAGAGCCCCTGTCATTCGAATTTTGGAAGGACAGCAGGCAAAATTAAGACACAGCAACTCTGCATTTTGGTATCGAGACTACCGTACCGATCGTGGTATTATTATTATTATTATCATCATCGTCGTCGTCGTCTCTTATCACAGGCCTTTTCTTCTTGGTACTTTTCCTGAACCAACGGTAATCCCCACCGCTCAGGCTTCGAGTTTCACACTGCAGTACTTTCCGTATTATGTGTGATGTTCCAAGTATTATTACTTCTACTACTACTACTACTACTACTACTAGGAAAATAGTGACACTGTACTTAAATGCCCTAGTGCATTTACGTACTTAGTAACCATTTTCACAATCTCAGGAAGATGCAAAGAAGTGTTAAACAGAATTGAGCAATGCGTGATTCCAGGCTTCCGCCGAGGTGTAAATGAGCCATGCACTCGTTTGAGAATTTACGCAGCGTAGAATGGTACATTCTTACTGACGTTTCTGGGAAACCTATTGGGTCCCACCTTCAAGGGTCCGATATATTTTCCCGAAACGTCCGAAAAACACTACCACTCTACGCTGTGTAAAATCCCAAAACAGCGCATCTCTCAGTAATGCAAGAGTTCAATAATAATGCAATAAGAATATAAAAAATAGCGTGTTTGGGAGGGAACGCCTTTCATTAGGGAAAAAGAAAGAACACTTTTCACAGAGGTGGAAAACATTTTAAGATGCGGGTGTGAAATTCGGACAGTGGACTACAGAATGGGCTGTTCAGTACATAAGTGGGTTTTTGGAGATAGGCTGCAAGAACATCGAAAATATTAAAAGTAAGAAATGAAGTAATCAGAAAAAAAAATTGGAGTAATATAAACAATTCTCGAAAGAATGGAAAATAACGCGTTAAAAGGTCTCGGGCAAATACATGATGCGTGGAAGACAGCAAGTGGCCTGAGCAAATATTGACCTGGTCGCCGGAAGAAAGAAGAATAAGAAGAAGAAGATGATGAAGTCTCGAGATAACCTGGGAAAGGGGAATGCAAAGAGTGATGAAGCAGTGTGATTTAACATGTGACGACGCCCTAATCCGGCAAATAAGGCGAAAGGCGACTGAGTATCAGTAACCGGTGTAACGGTGGAAAATTGTTACAGAATTTTATTATTATTATTATCATCATCATCATCATTATCGCTATTACCATTACGCAGGGTGTTTCTACGGCGTGCAGTATTGTAGCTGTTCTGTATTTACAATTTGTGCTACATGTAATGTAATTTCGCCCGTAAAATATGTTTTGTACTTTTACATCAGTTACTCTCCGCAGTATGCGTGCAGCGCCAAATATGACTACTTTCTGTAGTTCCTCAATTTCGTGCTTTCTCAGTATGTTGCTCACGTAATGTATGAGTGATTTTGAAATGGTTCCAGTCGCCCCTATAATTACCGGTATCACTTCTGTTTTACATTCTACATGCTAAATTTCTATTATAAGGTCCTTAAATTTTAAAATACTCTCAGTTTCTTGCTTTTTCACATTTGTCTCCAGGAATTGCACATCTATTAACATATTATTACTACTACACCATAATTCTACTGCAGATATTCTGGTATTAGTATCGGTCTAGTGCAAGATAGTGGGCCCGGTAGCTCACTCGGTATAGCGACTGATTACGGGCTGGACGGTCCGGGATCGAGTCCCGTTGGGGACGAGATTTTCCGCACCTGTCCAGACCGGCCCTGGGGCCCACCCAGCCTCCTGTACAATGGGTAGTGGGTCTTTCCCGGGTGTAAAGTGCGGCCGGGGCGTGCTGCTGACCACTCACCCCCTTCCAGTGCCGTGGTCAAGAAAGAGTAGAGCTATACGTCTACCTACCCTCTGGGCCTCACCGGTCCTGTAACGGGATCACTTCACCTAGTGCAAGATACGGCATGGTGGTCCTAGTAGTGAAGAATCTTCGTACTATTTGCACGTGCAGGTCTTCTGAGTACAGCAGACGTTCGTAGCTGCATAGACGTATGAGGACCTACGTCAAGCTTTTGTAGACTAGGTGACAGAGAGTATTATCATCATCTTTGTCATGGCTCAATTAACAACAACGTAAACACTGAAACTAAGTTCACATATCACGAAAATTAAAATGAGTATTCCCTATATAACTGAATTTTATGCTGATTAGAACCGTCGTGACGTAACGCTAGATATATCCCGATATTTTCTTCAACACAACGAGAAAAACTACGAAAACTTCGCTTAGAACAGCCTGATGGCGGGCCAAAACTTTAACCTGGGACCTCCAGACAGACATGATAGGACGGACAAAGACAGTAATAAGATAGCCTGCGGTTCTGCCGAATTGTGGCATAGTGCAATTCATACATTGTTACAGACCAATGCTCCTTTCTGGAATTTCAAACATTCACCACCGACTCGATTACGGACGGCATTAGATAGCGACGTCAAATCAAACACTTCTCTCCATCCCTCGAGCCCTTCTTCAATACATGTCTATACCATAAGCTGGCAAACATACATCACACCACGTCATTACCAGTACCAAACCCTAGAATCTCAGGTGGGAAAGAGAGCGAATTCATCGTAAGAAGCTGACAGAAATTACGACAGCTTCGCCGTGTATGGGAATACTGCGTTTGGAACCGTGACGTGTCACCTGCTGCTACCAGACATCCATGAGTCACTGGCCATCAAGACAGCCGACACCAGAGATGCCACACCGAGATTCCGAGCAGCCTACTGCTTTGAGCATCATGGTGGTAGTACCAGAACGTACGGCCTCACAAGCCAAAATACAGCACAGTTAACAATGCCCGCCACACTGCGTTATTGTGCCTTTAAACACAGAGATTTGGAACAATTATCTACGCGGATAATGAAGGCAAGAAATACACTTTCCACCCGACTACAGGACACCAATCACAGAAAACAAAATTCTTCAAATTACTTTGTACTTGCCACACAGACTTACTGTTTAAGTAAATCCAAACAAGTGTTTAAATTAGCCCTAGTTGGATATAAAACAAGTATTGTCCGATTAGATTCTATAACGCTGACTGACAGCATTCTCCCCGAAGTAGAACTGAATATGTAAATATGTACTTATGATTTATGTTAATTTGAATCTTGAATGGAAAACAAGCTCAGTTTTAGAGACGTTCGCAGAATTGCTAAACGCGACTATTAGCTTCGTCGTGTCTGTCTGTCCGCCAGCACGGAACAACTCGGCTCCAAATGGACATATTTTCACGAAAGTTTATATTTGAGGCTCTTTCGAAAATATGTTGAGAAAATTCAAGTTTCATTAAAATCTTCCCAGAATGATGGGTACTTTACATGAATACCAATAGATATTTGTTATAATACATGGCTGAATTCTTCTTAGAATGATAAATGTTTCAGACAAACGTTGTAGAGAAAATCAAAACACACATTTTATGTTCAAATATATATTTTTTTCAGAAAATCGTGCATTTTATGAGACAACGTGGAAAAATATTGTGGAGCCAGACAGGCCACAGATGACAATATAACTCGTACTCACTGCTTGCTGGATATCTAAGGCTACAAACACACACGCAGAGTATGTAATACTTACAGCTTTTGCAGGGCAATAATGGTTAAGTGACCGCACCTCACTCTTACGTTATACGTGCATTGCCTGTCTTGTTACAAACGTGACCATTCAGTGTGTCCGTGTATTACAATGACCTCCGCCTGTCAGTCCTTGTATCAAAAAAATTGCAAAATACAATAAAGTATTCCAGACTCCGCCCAACCTTCACATAATTCCGTCATGTGAAGGTATGCGCCAGCAAATATACATGCAACGCAGTGCATTTAGTTTTGGTTTTGGGTCTCGTGGGTTTGCATAAGAATTAGGCTACTAACTTGTTTCATATGTTTATTAGTGTTACCGGACTTTCAGGGAAACAAACGAGGAGGTGTTTATTTGTTTGTTTGTTTGTTTGTTTGTTCATGTTTTATTCAACTGTTAGGCTCATAGAATCGAGGCAGGACTGAATATTGAATTGGAAGAGATGTTTAAACGGTCGTGACAGGGACCGAGAGAACAACGAAAAAGTCAGGATAATCGATTTTGGAGCTGATGTAAATCGGAAACTTGGTAATGCGATGGAGGTTAGCATTTTAATAGCATCACCTGCTATACAGATAACACAGGAACACAACCGATTAAAATTAATATAAGTGGGACAACACAAAGGATGTGAAAGTGAAAGACGAAAAGAAAAAGATTTATAAAAATGACAATCGCGGTTTTTATAAAATAATCACAAACTTAAGATTTTACAACAAAACATCGATTATGTGTGTGTGCGTGTGGATTAGTGGCAAGGAAATCAGCTCCACACCCAAACGGAAGAAAATACGTGAGGAAAGATTTAGAATTACACAGTACGCTAGGAAGGGAAAACAGAGATTAGATAGCAAATAGTGTCACATTCCTAACAACAAAGTGAAAGAGAGAGACAAACTGAAATTAATTTTACAGCATGATAGGCTTCCTGATGATGGATTTGAACTTGATGATCCAGAAAACGATGGCGATATTGTGGTGGTGGTGGTAGTGGTGATGATGTTGATGATGATGATGATGATGTTGATTATGATAAAGATTTCATTATTTTCATGCAATTGACACACCGTTCGTCATTTTGAAATAACTTCTTCTGGCCCTCGGAAACACAAAACTGACCAAGCTGCACTAATTAAATACTTCGGTGACCCCAGGAAATATAAGTGGTTCAATTTTTAGTCAAATTATTCGAAAAGAAAACACACACACGCCTACAATGAGACTGCTACAATTAACACTGACTGTCCGACTTGCTACCCAAGAATACTGTGTCTAACAATCGCAATATTACCAACATTGTAGAAATTAATATCCAATTTCTTAACTCTGGCAGTTGCTTGCTTAGGATGTACGAGTCCTTAACCATACTCGGCTATTTTCAGACGCTGTCGAAGGGTAACGTCATATAGTGTCGACGTTAGCATGACAGCTGAGAGACGAATTCGAAAGGATATTGAGGCAAGGCTCCACAGTCTAGTCATGTTCAAGTCAGGAAAATCCAAAACTTCAGTCATGCAGGCGGTGTGTCGGCGATCCCCACCCATTTCATTCCTGAACATCGTGTTATCCCACCGTATCGATAATCCGAACATGGCGTCCCTTACTCCGGTATTCATTATATAGTTTCTTCGCCTTTTGTTGTCTTCGGCCCAAAGACGGTAGAAGAGGTGAACTGCTATGATGGTACTGCAGTAAGCTGTTTGAACTGCCCGTCACTTCAGCACGGGCTCAAATCTATTACTGTCTATTTAGAGAGTGAGTTACAAAGTAGCTGTAACGATCCGTCTCGCTTCCCTCCCTTAGCTAGCATATCGAGACGTTGTGGCCAAAGCATTCTGCATGAAATGCAACACGAGAATCAATGAACAACTGAAGTAGCTCAGTTGGTGAATCTTATGCGTATTGGACCGTGCATCATCTTGATACTTGAATAAATAAAGGTAGACCAACTTGATGTCACTTATTTTATTATGTCAATTTTTTCTCAACATGTTTCGAATGCTAATATACCCATCTTCAGCAGCTTGCGACTACTTGGTGCGTTATTGCATAGGCTGTATTGTGCTGTAATGATAGAGGTTTATGCGTTAATTTATTTATCTAGTGGTAAGTGTTATACCTATATTATGCGTCGTGTGTGTGGCTATGAGTGTGTGTGTTTCTGCAAGCGTGTGGTGTCCTGTGGCTCTTGACTTTTCTAGTGTGTGGTATGTTTTGGTGGTTTTTTATGCATATGTACTGATGTCTATATGTATGAGATTGTACATAAATGGCTTGAGGTGTGTTGGTGTTATGTAGCAGATTGGCTGCATTCGGATACCACATCACCAACAGCCAATCTGCTACATAACACCAACACACCTCAAGCCATTTATGTACAAACTCATACATATAGACATCAGTACATATGCATAAAACACCACCAAAACATACCACACACTAAATGTTCAAGAACTACAGGACACCACACGCTTGCAGAAACACACTCACTCAGAGCCACACACACGACGCATAATATAGGTATAACACTTACCACTAGATGAATAAATTAACGCATAAACCTCTATCATTACAGCACAATACAACCTACACAATAACGCACCAAGTAGTCGCAAGCTTTTGAAGACGGGTGTAGTAACATCCGAAACATGTTGAGCAAACAATTGACATAATAAAATAAGCCACATCAAGTTGGTATACCTTTATTCAAGTAGCTCAGTAGGTATTTACTTACTTACTTACTCCACGCAATAGTCATTCTTGAGAAGCTAGCCGGTTTTTGTTAGTCAAGAAATTCACCGCATTTTATGGAACCCGAACGTTCATTATCGCATTCACAAGTGCCCGCCACCTGTCCCTACCCTGAGCCAGCTCAATCCAGTCCATACCCCAACATCCCACTTCCTGAAGATCCATCTTAATATTATCCGCCCATCTAACCCTGGGTATCTCAAGTGGACTCTTTCCTTCAGGTTTCCCACCAAAACCCTGTATGCATCTCTACTCTCCTCCATACGCGCTACACGCTCCACCCATCTCATTCTTCTCAATTTTATCACCCGAAAAATATTTGGTGAGGAGTACAGATCATTAAGCTCCTCATGTAGTATTCTCCACTCGCCTGTTAACTCGTCCCTCTTAGGCCCAAATATTCTCCTCAACACCCTATTCTCAAATACCCTCAACCAATGTGAGCCACCAAGTTTCACACCCATACAAAACAACAAGCAAAATTATAATTCTGATATCTTCAGGTATTAACCAAAAATGTAAAGTTATCCCTGTGCACTATACGAAGGCACATGGCGGCGTGGGAGTATAGATCCACTTATTCTTAATCCCAGTACTAGATGGCGGTAGGCAGTCAGCTTCACGTCTCGGCAGCTCTATCCCCGGAAATAAGGCCCCAACACCAATTTGGTAGCGGGTAGTTCTGAATGCATGCCTGGACGCTTTGGGAAACGTCTTGCCTCTGCTGGAACTCGAACAAAGACTGCCCGGTTGTACAACCTGTACCATATTAGCTACACCGACTATGACGACCCAGCCACATATAACGTGAGGGGAAAATCTGCAGCTTTACGTGGAGTTTAATGTGGCTGCCAAACCTCTCATATTGCACTCAGGCAATATGGCGCTCTAAGGAGATGACAACACTGAGGTGTACATTTGTGCATTATAGAAAATTTAACAGGTTTACGGAGAAAAGTGTAATTTTGCACTTAAGCCAGTTGAAGCGCCAACAATTTAAATCGTTGTTTATCAAAAATAAATCCGTTAGTTAATTCAGTTTTATAAATTAAAGCTCCTGACGGGTATTTTGAAATAAGTGTGTAACTGAATATGCAAGAAATTTGCCTGAAAACTTTTTGACAAATTCAGCTTGTGCTACAATTAAAAGATAACATTCTATTAATATAAGACGGGGATGCAATATCGACCGCAGAACACGCATCTATTGACGATTACAGATTGATAAACTGTTTTCGGCATATTCTTCCAGCTGACATAATGAAGCAGCTTTCTTGTCGACAGAACAGCGACAGATTTCCAATCCTTCGACTGTGGCATATTTTAGAAGTAAATCAATGTTACAAGGCACAGAATGTCCAGTCAGCAACTGGCAGCTTTTGACATCGAATATCCAGCACCGTGACCACAAATTGTGACCATCAAGTCCCATTCATAAACATTTAATCAAATTCAAATCTTCACAAGTAATCCAAAAAGCGCCAGGCTTACACTTTAATATTATTATTCCAATGTAATGCGGTCTCCAGTTTCTCTCTTTCCACGCAATTTAGAATCGAAATATAATTCAACCTACGTACTTCCGAATTGTTTTGTATCTAAACGTCTGACATATAGATGGTAAATATATAATACACAAATGATGGATTCCGGAGATGTAAAATTTCAAAGCAGTTGTAACTGTAATCTTAAATACATCAGATTTCGATGTTCAGAACTACGCTTACGGCAGGTGCACTGTGTCGATAGTCGAATGAAAGATATCGATTATACAGAAGCTTTATAAACTTTGTGCAACACCCTCCTAATTCTGAAGAGGCACAGCTTGGTGTGAGCTTCCGGTACGTGGAGATGTTCCTGCTATTAGCCGGTCCACTTCCGGCTTCCGACAGGTGTGGTTCTGCTTGTCCACACTCCGGATCCAAAATTAATCAATCTCGTAACAGCGAACGTGCCATTAGACTTAAAATTTGAGGGAGAACTGCACAGCAAGTAGTGGGGAAACTAATAAATTAACGAACAAAGAAATGCACAAGATAGGAAACTAATAAAAAAAAAAAACCCGCACTCAGTAAGACAACCAATTACCTAATTGTTCTATAAACCAACTATCCAGATAAGTGGCCAAACGAACGTTTGGTGACTGGTCGTAAGATTTAAAGTCACTAACAACAAAGTCACGATATATCGTAGTAACAGTAATCCCCGCAACTTCAATGGTATGGACATGTTCATAGAATGGAAGAGGGGAGATTACCAAAAGAAACTGTGAAATGGAGCCCACCAGGAAGAAGAAAACGAGGTAGACCTAAACTTACCTGAGCGGAAGGGATTAGAGGACTGATGAGAGAAAAGGGATTAATGGAAGAAGACTGGAATGACAAAGGCAAGTGGAGGAAGAAGATAATGTAATTGTCAAATGGGCGAAGGAAGATGTGGAAACATTGTACAACCTGCTAAATAAAAAAAAAAATTATCCCCTTCATGATGCCCTCGCTAGATTTTTGAGCAATTCACAATGCCCTTCTTTACTCACACAACATCAGCAGGTGTCACAGGCAAGCCCTGCAGTATCTGAACTATTGTGCTTCCTATTAACCAATCCATAACATACGTTTGCAATCTTTTCGGTGTCAATAACTGAGAAATATTTTGTAACAAACAGCTAATTGATGCCACGTGGTGGGAGGGTTGAGAGGATTTCTGTCGCATATTATTAATGCAGCTGATCAAAGAGCATTCTGCAGTTAAGAGAGGAGGAAAATATGAATATCTGCAGACCAGCGGCTTCCAGCTAACCGCTACTCGTGTAGGCGACGGTGCTATAGATTTACGTAGCCAGTAGGCGACAGTCTGTCACCACACAGGAGGAAAATACATTTAGTCCCTGCTTGTGTTGACACCCACCCAGATTACGTTTGGTTTTAACTGAATAAAAGCACATAATTATATGTCATAATTAAGTGCTTTGGTTGCAGTACCTCCAGTAATAGTCTGAGGGTGGTCGAGGCGAGCGTGCTGAAGTCGCTGTGACGTTAGGGTGACAAAGTAACCGGAGTATGGAGGATAGAGCACAATGAGAATGTTCATAGTGTGCACTCTTGATCAGGTATCACTGCGTGGATAAGGCCCATAAACAACGTGATAGGTGGGAAATGTAGCACGTATAGGCGAGATGAGAAAGGCATACAAATGTCGGAAAATTTGAGATGGCAAAGACTTAATAGATCAAGATATAGATGGGAACAGGTAAGGGAAAATCCACTTCCAAAAAATTTTCCAAGTAGTACTCAGCTCCATGGGATTAACCAATTGATTATGTCTTGAGGAGACGATGAGGGTTCCGTTCGTAGGCTGTCGAAAACGGGTGAACGCTTCAGAACGTTAAATACAGACCTGTTCGCGGTCTGCTAAACTCATACCACCACCTCCAATACGTTAAAAAGTTAACGTTACAAATCAATTGCCTGTGGCGACCACACTACTGTGTAAGGCAGGTCAGTGTAGTGACTAGGCTACGGACTGCTAGTCAAGGTTTGACTCCTGGCAGGGGAAAGGACTCTTTTCCTCGCCATGGTGTGTATTCTCAGCCCTTAGACCTGTCCAGCCTCCTGTTCACAGGCTACCAGCAGCCCCTTCCGCGGGGCGAAAGCGACCGAGGGTTGACAATGATACGTCACTTCCTTCTAGTACAGAAGTTATGTAATTACAGCTGTAACTATATACATCCCTAAGTCTTAATAATGTGCAACCGAAATGAATAAAACGCAGCTCCGTTACAGGCCTGGAGTGACCCAGAGGGTTCCAGGAAGTTAAGGTTCCCAGATTTCATGACAACGGCACAGGATGGTGGTAAGGTTGTCAGCCTTGCGCACCGACCGCCTTTACCCCCAGGAAATGCTCCTGGTACTCATTTCTGTTAGAGGCTGAGTCGTCTCCAGGGCCTTAGTGCGATCGGAAGGATTATGTCAATGAAAAATTCCACTGACACCAGCTGGGATCGAATCAGCGACCTTCCGATTTGTAGCACAGCACCTTAACCACTGTGCTGCCGCGGTCCCCAATTTGAATAAAAAGACAATATTTTGCAATCTCAGTGCATTTTTTCACTATGCACTACCAGCCAAATAAATACAAATTTTGGTATCGTCAACCCGTTGTGTTTGTGAATCAAAGTCTGTATTTACTGACAGTGCGAACACGACTTTTAGAACACAATACATTTAACCACCAGCTACAACATGTTTCGGCAGTTTTTGGCCATTATCAGGTAGATTGTACGGCAAAATACACGGAAAAGAATATCGAAGGCTTCCCATTCTGTACTTGAATATATGGTGAGTACTCCACCTCGGTTTTATTTTCCATGTATGTTGCTGTATAATCTACCTGATGATGGCCCAAAACTGTCGAAATAGCAGATGACAAATGAACGTGTGGTGTTCTAAAAGTTGTGTTCGCACTTACAATACATATAGCCACTGACCCACAAAATACACTCAGTAGGATACACACCGTAATATTTAAAATTACCATATCCCCGACATGTTTCGGCTCGTAATTAGCCATTATCAGGGAGACAAATGAGCAACCATATGTATGCTTCCTTATGTTTATCTCCCTGATTATGGTTCCGTATGAGCCGAAACACGTCGGAGATATGATAATGTCAAATAAAAAAGTATTTCCTACCTAATATTGGTTTTATATACTTAGTTCGTAATAAATAATATGGTAAACTTATGCTTTGGGTGTTATTCACAAAATAACAGAGGAAGCCGTAAGTTTAGACCACATCCGCATGTCTGTCTGACCGTCTGTGACCTCGTACCAACGTCCGAGCAACTTGTCGGATTTGCATCAAATTTGGTTGAAGGCGTTATTACAGAACGTTGTCCTGATAGTGTGAGTCATTAGTATCACTCGGGCAGGGAATGTCATACTTACTTAAGGGTATATCTAATTTTCTAAACCGTAATTTGCACGCTTCTTTACCGACATAGCTGACAATGGTATATAAGATCAGCACGAAACTGGGATAAGTATCTGTGATGGTCGTGAAACTCGATGTAGTGGCAGTTACATTTCACTTCAGGGCGTAAAAGTTTCCTTCTTTCTATTCTTTTCCGTGGAAAAAATTTGCCATAAGTGATTTACGGAAAAAATTTATTGGGTAATTGTGGGTCTCGTGACACTATGCGCATTGACAACCACAAAAAGTTTTAGGTTTCTGTGACCGTGCATCTTGAGCAAATTGTGGAGTGAGAGAGAAAAAACCAACAAGATGCAACAGTAACCTTCACAGTGCTCGCACCCCACAACGCAGCGCCCCACAACCGCTACCAACCACATCCAGCAGAACCAGCGCAGCACACCACATGCAGTAACATACGTCTTGTTCTCCTGAAGAT
>Ga0136643_10011697_pt1 | contig 13032 bp, 10 predicted proteins | sample TergutLab28metaG_FD_96883 | JGI IMG/M metagenome (GOLD analysis project Ga0136643, IMG submission 96883) | Labiotermes labralis P1 segment gut microbial communities from Petit-Saut dam, French Guiana - Lab288 P1 (version 3) (version 3) | ecosystem: Host-associated > Arthropoda: Insects >...
GGTGGTAGTGGGTATTTATAACATTTTAGATACTAATAAAACAAATGCCAAAATATATTAATGTCTGCACCCTTTTCTTTTTTATATATGGGTTCGTAAATCGTGTGAACGCAACAACGAAAACAAGAGACTAACTTCGATCGGCAGAAAGATAAGTTTCAAAAGGAATGTCCTTTACCTCCAATGAAATTATAACATCCGATAATGTGGTAATGAATAACAGTCCTCAGACTTTAACACCCCTGGGAATGTCGTGTTCAAATCTCCATCGCTGAAACGGCTGTCTTCATTAAAGCTTTTGGTCAGTCCTATCAAAGAAATTCCCTTTTACTATTCCCTGTTTCACATTGTTATCAACTCGAAGGTTGTGTAGTTTCAGTGGCTGAGGATGTCATTACATAAATAAAGAGATAAACACCAATACACCGAAACGTTCATTCCCGCGATGGCCAAAAGCAGAACCCGTGATTGGCGGCAAATTTGATACAGTTCTATCCAGTTCTCATTCACAAGATTTTTCCTTTAAATTCGTCTACTGCCGAGATTTCAAAATGTTTTATATTACATTTTATGTAAATTCGCTATTTGTTTACTTGAGTTAAAAGTCTTGTGATTGTAATAAAATTACTCAAGATTAAATTATTAATACATTGTCCGGTACACACAACTGCGATGATACGAAGCAGGAAAAGCAAACATCGAAAATCTCCGTGTACTAAAATTTTTAATTCCATTCGATCAATTGCTAAAACTTATTAGTTCTTTGGGCAGCAAAGGCAAAAATTATCCGCAAGTATGCAACTATTTTTTAAGCCATTTGATACGAGTGCTTTAATTATATATTTTTTGGACTCTAAAGCCTAATTCGAGGCCGGGATAGCGTAGTCGGTACAGCGCCTCGCTAGAGTTGGAAGATCCGAGGTTCGAACGAGATGGAGGCGAGATTTTTCAGTACTTGTCGTCTGGCCCTGAGACTCAGTCGACCTCCTGTACAATGGGTACTGGATCTCTTTCTCCTGGGGTAAAACGGCCGAAGCGTGGCTCTAACCACCCAACCCAATCTAGCACCGAGGTTAAAGAAAGAGCACAGCTACATTTATACTCCTTCTCTGGACCCTCATGGCGAAATTTATCTTTTAACTCCTGTACTAAGACATAATTAAATTATTTGTCCACTGCAAAAGAATCGGCGTTTGTAAATGGATGAACTGGAAGTTCCTGACGCTAAATGGAATATGTACTTCTGAACGCAAGTCGAACACATTTAAACCAGAACGACGAAATTGAATATCGGAGTTTTATTACGCTACCTATCGGTGGAGGGAGGAGAAGGGAAAATTATGCCTGATGCACTGTGCCTGTACCTCAGAATATAGCAGGTTCCCTAGCTGTTCGCACGACGTAATAAATATTCAGCTTCTGGACTGGTGTAGTCCGTTAGGCGACTACTAACATTAAAAAAAAATTGCCATCTCTGTTGTGAAGACAGAGATGGATATCACATCTTCCCTCGCAACGTTGAAAACCACTTACTAAGATGTCGATATGGTGTAATAATTCAGAAGGTCGTATTCCAAATAAAATTGCGGTCTTATGTTTTGTGAAATTATGTACTTTGATAGGTAGGTAGATAGGTAGGCAACCGGGAAGGCATATAACATTTTCGGAGAATTCTATCTACTAAGGGATGCGGCATGTCAACCCCTGCGTAAGTAGTACTGACATTCACCGACGCGAGAACGCGAAATTTCGTTAATTCTAAAGCTGCGTCACTGTGAAAACCTCATATCTCATGGATAATCTTCGTTATTGAAAACTTCGATCCTCTGAGACGTGACGTCGCGAAGAAATGTAGAGATACTTCTGCGAATACTGCAACTTCCCTTTTGTAACTAGTTTATTCAGGCGTGAAGTTACAAATAAAATTCTGTACATTTCTCCCAAGCCACACGGCATCACATGTAAGAAAACATCCACGTTTACTGCAGTGAGGAGCTCAAAACTCACGTGGATACAGAACGTTTACACTCATAGATCTAATAAATTAAGAAAGTAAAGTGTGACGACTGTACAAATCCGCCACCGTAACACGAGGTCTGGCGGTGTGTCGGCTATTCAACAGCTGAAAATGCAGTGCAGAGCACCTCGCTCTACAGGCAAGCGATCCGAGCGGACTGATACTCGAATGGCGATCCTTAACGGTCACATTTAGTCGTCGAGGGCCACCAGGGATACAAGAGCGTATTGCGTACGATGAGCAGTAAATGCTACGTTGTTGATGGGATTATTTAAACACGGTTTCTCAACGGCAGACGTTAGAGCATACAGCATGAAATATCTGACTGCATACAGTTACGCATTAAAAAATATATAGAAGAAAAAGTTCATAGACTGATTTAGAGTACTGAGCCTCAGTTTCCCTCTACACACTACGGTGGTAAAAAAAGGCAGCCTCTCTGTCTGGACCAAAACTGTAATTCTTGACTTCCCGTGAAAGAAACAGTACAGAAAAATATAATTTGCGACGATGAATGATCAGTGTAAGGAGACAAGGAATAATCATCATCATCAGTTCTGTTCCATTTTAATGCTTGTTAGTCTTTCCTTCTTTCCTTTGATCGATCTACGAGTACAGAACTTCTGCTGGTCGGAGTCTATTCATGCAATAATTTGATAATTCTTCTGTCTTTCATAATGTACAGTAATTTTATTTAAGTTTTTTTTTATTTCTTCTCTCATTAATATCTCTGACAACCCGTTTTTTTGTATACATTACACAATAGTTATCAATTAAGATCAGTACAACTAATTTATTATGTTATATTAATGTGCGGCCACATGTTCCACAAAGTAAGTGGTCATCAAGTATTTAAAATACATAAAAATTTAAATCTCAATCATAAAAATTCAATGTTAATAAAAATCCAACCAGATGCAACAGTATGCGGATATTTATCTACTGCAAAGTCACTCTACATGTATCTGTAAACGCAGCCTCCGGTACAGATCATACATCGGTACAGCTACTTCCCTCCAACGTGACCTGATCAGGCCTGATCAGGTCACGTAACTGTACCGGAGGCTGCGGTTACAGTTTTTAGTACTCCTGATGATGGATGCTGTGACAACCGAAACATGTTGAGTGACTTTGCAGTAAATAAATATTTGCATACTGTTGCATCTATTTGGATTTTTATTAACACTGAATTATGATGCACGGAACCAAGAGCTTAAAATTCATAAAAATTCCATTTGCACCTTTCAATTCTTCTGTCAGTTTTTTTTTAAGTCCAGTTTTGATTTCTACACAGGAATGTTCGAACCGGCAATATCGTATATAATTTCAACAGTTCTTCCTTATTACTTCTTGTGAATGTCAGTCAAATTTTTCCACATATAGAACAAGGAATAATATACAAACAGATGTGTTTGTATCTTATATGGATAAGCATAAATCAGGCGGAAAGTTTTCCAGCTGTTTGTGTATGAAACGCATCGTTTGAATGTCATATTTGTATTTTTAAACAAACTTTTCCATTATTAAGATGGAATATTGTTTGTAATTGAAGTCACACTCCTACCGTGTTTCTCTCGCACTGTGAAAACTCTTCATTTCATTACAAATAAGAAGCTCCGCTAATCTTTACTACTATATGCGTGTGTTTTACATACAGACGTATCCTTCTCGGCACTTTGTTGCCGAATACCCCGTGTAATGTGGTTGTTCGTAAATATTTTTATGGAGAACATTTACGGCCCAAGTAATGCTGTGATAAATTGTATGGAATATGGTCTCATACATCCACAACACTGATTATCACGATTACTCTCGCTCAACATAGAGCATTAATCTCAGGAACCGAACAGTATGTTCGCCAGTCCCGTATTTAACTTTCCACCAACTTCTCCCTCATGTTCCAGTTTAAGGTACTGTTAGCAATGTTATACTTTGGTTGCTTCGAACTGAGTCCCCTGGCGGTTTGTGTACCTTCGTGACCGGTATAATACTGGAGCCCCGCGGGGTCTCATAAATTATTTGTCGATCCAGGAAATTATCGTTATCACTTCTTCCTGTTATTGTTCTGCTCATACAATATATTTCTACGCAGTGAGTAACAGTAATCAAGTGCAATGCAGTCTGCTTCCTGGACGCTCAAAACAAGACGTTTATATTTCGTCGAAATAAATACTGGGAATTTTCACATGCACACAATCTGGCAAAATTAGTACCATGTTAAGCGGAACAGTTGCAACCACGGCTTTACACATCATCAGCTCTTGGCTGGAGAACAGGGAATATGTTATATGAACAGTCGCGGACAACCGATAAGAGACGACCCTTGAAAATGTGGGATGGGCGAGACACGAAAACTTTTTCACAATAGAATAAACTTGTTGCGAAATGTTACTCAGAATCTCAGAGGTTAACGGACATGATTAAACTAACTACGCAAGGAAACTGTCATAAAATTTGGAACTTTGAGTGTAAGGTGCCTAGTAGGCCAGGCACATTAAAACAGTATGAAGAATTTTCGTGTCGGGAAGATTGTTCTAGCTGTATTCGCGAAGTGGTGGGCCAGTAAGCCGGTCTGGTCACCAGGTATCTTGATTGAAATGTTTCCCTTATTTTCCTCTGTCCCTCAAGGCGAATGACGAGGAAGTCCTCGTATTAAGGAACGACTGTTTCCGTCTAAATTATTTTTTATTCAGCTTTCAAGTATGTTAATATTCGACGTTAAATTTTGTTAAAGAGAGACTGTACAATAAAAATAAAGTTGTTCCTGTGCACATCACGAAGTCACGCGCGGGAGGAATAGAGATATACCGCCCCTCGTTCTCGACTTCAGTACTATATGGTGCTGATTACTTAGTTTCGTGCTTCTGCCGTTCTAAACTCCTGGGAAGGGACTCCCTTCACCCACTGGTTAGGAGGCTCGGCGAGTACCCCATTTGATCTTGGCACTGTAGGGAAGAGACGAATCCCTACCCTTACCGGAACCCGAACAAATATTCCTCATATATCGATCCGGTATCCTGTCCACCTTATTGACCGAGAAATCACGACATCCAATATTAGAGGAATAATAAACAAGTAACTGACCTCTAGTCTATTATAATTCTTCTACTCTCTACTTGTACTGTCTTATAGCATGTACCGTCGTGTATTCTGGTAGATAGGTGCCAGCGTTTCGGAGGCAGTTACTGTCTCCCTCTTTGGGGTAAATTTCTAAGTCAGGTAGGAGATGACTGAATAGTATAGAGCAGTGGGGTCAAAGACTGTAGTTGGGAATGAAATAATGGGTGAAATGTGAACAAAAGGGAACTGTTTGGCTCTTAAAGGATCACATGTCACATGTCGCCCGCAAGAAAGCAACAATCTTCAACATTCTGTTGAAATTCCAGAACAAATTATCCTACACTTTAGAATGCTTAACCCCACCCCTCCCCCCGACACTTCGTCGCACTTCAAGCTTAAGCACCATTTTTACTTGGCTTGCCATCGTTGGCTCTGATAATGTTACCAACCAATAATTGGGCCCGTTGGTATTCAAAACATTCACTTCGAGAGGGCTCATAAAATATCTGTATTTACAAACTTATTTAAATTTTAGATGCACTTTTATACGTTTAAAATGATTGCTACCTACCTTACAGAAAACACAGTGTGCAATAAAAAATCTAATATTCTTGGACGTGATGCTTGTATTTACCGGTGTTTCGGAAGAACCTTTTCCTTTCTGCTCGGTATAAAAACTTCTGAAGTCGCAGGTTTCTCAGAAGCGTCCGGTGTCACCCGCCAGTTGGAACAGCACATTTAGAAAAATATTTCTCAAAAATTGTAGCCATATTTATTTGAAAATAAATAGAGTAATATACTTATTTACTATGAGCGAATCTCCGAGGTTTTTAATAACAGAAATGCGATGGTAAAATTACCACTGCAGTGTCACGAATTTCCTAACTTGAATTTGAAGGAAATATACTCGTCATGAGTCACGTTTCCGCCCAGGGTCGTCTTAAGACTAAGGTAATATATGCGTCTGCTTTGGGCTGTAATATCTGGGCCGTTGCAGAATAGCTGGTCTTTTTCAGATTTTGTGTCAAAATTACTTTACATGTAAATACCTACACTGCTCCAGCTGAGTTGTCAGCTCAGTATATTCCTAAATTTATTTTTGAGTTGGGCCATGGGATGTCTTAAACAGGCTACGTTCATGCCTGTTTCATCTCCAAAATACATGAACACACCCATTAAATGAATTCACTTACTTTCTGCAAAAAATCACATTATAACATGCCATGTCTGGACTTCAGGTTCATTGAAAGGTAGTGGCTAGAATTCTTGACTCGCGCGTTACTTTAACTTCATTTATAAATCTGAAGTTATATTTTAAAGGATCTTATTCATTTTAAAATTCAGCATCAACATAAGCCATACTAACTGGGAGTTGAGATTTCTTCAGCTTGAAACCTATTGAACATATCCTCGTATTATTCAGATTACTTGAAAACGTAATAGAAACACGTCTAGAATGTTTGGGCCCTACAAGTCACTGACACTGTAACTTTACACCAAATTCCATTTATATAAAAAATTTCTCACATACGACTTTTTGTGCCTCTAGTAAACTACACAACACAAAACTTAAGTTACGTAAGTTCATTGATTTTATTTTAGTTACATTTTGATTATATTGCTGTGACTTACTGCACAACGGGATAGCGTAGTCGGTATAGCGACTCTCTACGGGCTGGAAGGTCCGGGGATTGAATCCCGTTGGGAGCGAGATATTTCCCACCCCTCCGAACCGGCCCTGGGGTTCACTCAGACCCCTGCACAACGGGTACAGGCTCTCTTTCCCCCCGGACCGTGGTGTTGACCACCCACCCCACTTAGCGCCGATGTTAAAGAAAGTACAGCGTACCTCTTCCCCCACTTCGGATCCTCATGGCCTGTTATAGGGTGAACTTACCTTGACGTGGAGACCTACTCACTAGACAAATTTATATTTTCATGTTGTCTGGAATTAAAGTAAATTTTGTCATTACAAATAAAGTAATTCTTCATCGTAGATTATAGTTTCAAATTGATGAGTGTAAATGTACTTTCACTTTTCTACACCTGTCCGTGGCGGTGTGGATAATTATCGAAACGGCGTCACACGTAATGCAGTCAAAATCCTTGAGCCGAGAAATGAAACGGCTTACAATTTTCGATTTAAGTTTACATTCTAAGGTTTTGAATCTTAGACATTTATTTGTGAATGCCTAAACAAATTTTTCACATAAGCCAAGGGAACGCATTATAATATGAAGCCCTTATCCACTTCCGTTTTCATGCGCGACAAATCTTGTTTCATGTACAGGGTTTTTTTTTCAGTCTCTTCGATGGTAGGACGTTACTTTAACGTTGAGTGTGTAAAGAAATCACTCCCATTTACAGAAACCAGATGCTCACTGCCATCGTCAAATCGAGGTATATTCACATCCTTATTCCAAGAAGCCAGTCGTTTGATTATTATTATTATTATTAGTAGTAGTAGTAGTAGTAGTAGTAGTATTGTCTTTCCCTCTACAATTCAGAAGCAGTTTTTCTGTTTGGGGTTTTCGAATTAAGTTACAGCTATATGCAATTTTATTTCAGCCATGCGTGCTAAATATTCATTGATATCTTCTCCTTTCTGTCTCTCTTTCTTTCCATGGTGCAACAGCCCCTTCTTATTGCTCATTATTGCGGTTCTACGATCACATTCAGACACACCACACTTAGTATGACTTCTCTAGAAGAGGGACCAGGCCGACGTAGGGACCTCTGCCTGACAAAACACAAGACTTACAAGAGACAAAATCCATGTCCTATGCGGGGTTCGAACCCTCAACCCCAGCAACCGAGCGGCCGCCGACCCACGCCTTAGACCGCGCGGCCACTGGGATGGCTCCATTTACCTCACACTTACGAACGTTCTTACTTAACTATATTCTGTAAAAAGTGAATGTTATGGGGCCCTTCGCCATGTTTTGGTGCCCCTCGCCATGTAATTGTCCCCAACTTCGATTACTGTACATTTTCACTGGTAGTTTCAAAACCCGTCCGCAGCACTTTCGTCTTAGATTTCATGAATCTGTTCTTTTCTCTCAAGGCAGAAACAACAGCTTAACCACCATATTAAAAGTAAGGCACGGTAAACGTTTTGTATATTCTGTAATACATTTAAGTTACCGCTCTTAGAAAGAAGACGAAAATATAAAAGATTCTGAACAGACAAGCAGCAGATGTTCTGTAAATTAAACATACGCGCTGTTGTAGCTTATAAAAGTCAACATTTTGCCCAGAGAGTGTTTGTATGCACGTTTGCAAAGTTGCGAAAGGCAACTATGGTTTTCGTCATTGTCTGTCTGTCTGTCTGTCTGTCCAGATGTCCAGAACAGGACACTTTTATCCAAATCTTGCAAGAATACAAGGCACTTACGCAAGGACCTACGTGCCTACATACATACATAAATACATATACGTATATATATATATATAACTCGGTTAATACAGGTACCATGGTTACCTTTGTTACCAAGATACCTCTTCTGCTGTCGTAGTTGGCATGATTAGTAGCGTTAACACTGATTATCTGGTTAGTATGGTTACTTTAATCACCAAGTTTACAGATGCTCCAGTGGTTAAATTTTTTACTGCGGTTACCAGGTTACAAATACTCACTCGTTGCTAAGTTTAGACAAGCACGCCAGCCAGAAGTGTTTCGTTCTACTAACATTTCCTACCTTTTTATTTGTCTCATACTTTTTTACACTCAGCAATGTTTATTTCCCTAAACTTACTATAGTTAGTGGAGAGAGAAGTTTTGCTGTGTGAGGCACGACATGACGTTCTGTAGATCTGAGAAGGATTTGGTTACTTTATTTTCTTCTTTCCACTTACTTGAACCTGCCGAAGTTGTCAGAATTTCACTCTATATATTATTGGCATTTTGTGTTTCAGTCTGGTGATGAAGACATGACTGTACACCTGTTGACGTTTATCAGCATGTGCTTCGAAACCAGTTCCAACATATAAATAGATATTTAAAATATTTAAAAAAAAAACTTTTGTTTGTTCCGTTTAAAACTTCGCCTGTAACCGCATATCGACATGTGTGTGTGTGTGTGTGTGTGTGTCTCCCTATTTCTGTCGTGTTTATAAGCAATAGACAGTAGTTCCGTTCATTATTCTCAAAGCGTGAAATTGAGATAAACAACACAAATTCTTTAAACAAATTAAGAAGATAGTAACAGCCTGATAACTACATAAGAACTTCAGCCTCCAATAAAAACAGAGGAAACCTCGCGACTTCTTTTGCCACCTCTATTCATAATTCCAAAGCGCCAGTGTGTCCTTCCCCACCTTTATATTTTGACCGTGTTAGAAGCAATTAAATGTTGCCAGTGAAACATAAGACGCTTGCAGCACATGAAACACCGCATTACGATTTGAATCCCTGGCCATAAGTGAACCAGATGGGCATTACTTAATGTTTGCGTCATTTTCTGGGACAAATCATTCGACTACCGGTGCACAAAAATTTACTTTCCATTAATATTACGGAAATACGGTCTGAGGGAAAATAATTTGGAAGATGAAATAAAGAAATGCAAGTACTTGTAAGGAAAATTTGAATTTAGTGTTCGTGATTAAATACTGTGTTATTTAATGCCGCTTTCTGACTGCATTTCGTATACGCTCGACAAAAGCACCCAAGTTAAATCTAACTGTGGATGACTTAAGTGGAATAAGAGCTTTGATACCAGACTTATGGTACTATTTGTGACTTACGGAATAGTCAGAGCGCTTGTAACTTCCACTGTAAAGCACGCAGATATGAGTTTATAGCCCTCAAAGACTAAAATTAAACTCTTAAATTTAAATATTCCGTTCTTAACGCGCAGTGAGCACACATCGTCTCGGTTATAAAAACAAACCATTTGACGATGTACAGGGAAAACACGTGCTAAACAGGCCCTCCCGCTCTGCAGAAAGAGTGTAGCGTTTGTAAATGCTAAATATAGTAGTACATAAAATAACTACTAGGCTTTACAAGGTTAAAAAACTGTTCACTTGCTGTTGGTTAAATCAAAGTTAAGATAAGTTTATAAGGACATTGTTATCGATCACTAAAGCTACGAATTCGGATTGTACAAAAACTGCAGTTTTATATTGGAAAGGATGTGAATATAAACGCTGTTGTAGGAACTGCGGAATATTACTGAGAATCTCAGACTGGGTGACAGATCTCCTGGCCAAAATTCGAATCCGAAATCTTCTGAATACAAAGAAAAATTCCTAACAGTTTGATCGCTAGATTGCACTAGGAAATAAAAATCCTTAAATTGCCATCACAGACAGTAAATGCGTTACAATTTTATTAATTTCTAAGTAGCATGTGTTGATAAAATATAGCTGTAAATAGAAAGTCAATGAAGGCTTCAAAAGACTTGTGACCAATTACGGCAGTCTGTGTGAAGCTCTCCTGTTTCATCAGAATGGTAACGGTAAGGTTGTCTCTGTCCACGCCATAAATGCATGTTGGGGGAAATGATGTGCCAGTGCACTCACTCATTACTTCGGGTCTAGATGGGGCCGAGTGTTTTGTGAAAGTTACGTGATTAAACCTAAGCCTGAAGACCAAACTATGATTATTGTTGTAATATTTTACATGGTTTTTCTCAGTCTCTTCCAAGGTACGTGCAACTGGGCCACTGTCTCTTCCATCCACATCCATTCCATCTCAGTTTTCCCCTAATCGTCTTATTCTGCACAATCTGAGTGGAATGAACCAAGGAGAGCTGTTAAGGCCTTTCCTTGCCTCGGGAAGTTAGAATTTGTAAATTTGAATTGTCACTTGTCCGTCCCTCAAATGTTGAGTTACGATATCAGAACGGCTGACTCATTACTCACCTTCATTGCGCAGCAGAACACGGCCACCTGTCTCATAATTGCAAAACCCCAGTACGCTAACCAGTAACGACCATCCGGTTATTTTGTCCAGCGATTGAAATCGACGGCTACATTCGCAGCTCGTACCTCGCGGTCAGTCGTTTCATGATTAATGGCAATTAGAAATGTATTATCCATTGCAACCTTACGACCTTCCTCTGTTAATCGGAGGCATAGCGCAGACACTCTTCTTTGTTACTGGGTTGCAGTGTGTCCTCTCTTTTTGTTGCTCACAGGATATGTCCGACATTTTTGTCTCTGCTGATCACGTGTTTTACGAAGTATAAACGTGTAGTGATTACGGCAGTTGTGTCGACACTGATGCCACTAGTTTGTAGTGCCTCTTGGGGAGAAGGTTCTGATTACAACCTGGTCCCTACCACCTGTTAAAATAACTTCGCAAACTAGTGTTAGCGTCTTCTTAGCCTCATCATTTTCAGTAATGCTGTCACGAGTCAGTTTTGGATTTCCTAAGCAGATCACTGACAACTGCTGCTACGGAATTATCGTAATTCGTAGTAGCTACGGGGGTAGTGATCCCTCCGCCGTGGTCACGTAACTCTTAGTTGAGCGAACTCGAACAGCTATACCAACTTAACATTAGCAAAGACACGGTAACCGAACACAACCTAAAGTTCAAATTGAACATAAAAGAAATTATGCAAACAGACACAATATCTATACTTTACTGTTAGCTAACGGCAGCACTGAGCATTTAGGCAATTGTGGGATTATCTGCTACCGGACCGATCTGCTGGGGAAAAGTTGTACACGTTGCGCAGTTATTCACTTCTTACATCGTAAAAACAACTAAACTTCACTGTATTTGCTTTCACCATCTTTGGACATGTTAAATCTAGCACATCCTTCCCATTTCCACGTATTAACCTTCTCACTATACAGTTTACCTGTATCTAGCCGTGCTAAGCTCACAAGTGTATAATATTAAAATAATTCTCTCAAAATAACTACTTAGTTTGTTATCACAATTTCACACGCATTAAATAATCGTGAGTATTAATTTTCCTACACATTCAGTACGTAAAATTCTCCTCAAAATTTACCAATACTCTTGCAATAATCCAAACCATTCAAGGAACTACCTGGGACTGGACTATACCTAAAACTTCACCACAGCTAACGTCCCAGCGGAACACAGACTGAACACGGATTAGATCTTTCTTAGTAAAATATATAAATGTACATTCTCCAAAAACTATACTACCACACACAAGAATAAACTTGAATCTACACAACTTAAAACTTTTTCTACCACATTTTGGCCTAGCAACATGGAAGGCGGATCATCTACCTAATTTCAATTCCCTCGCCTTAACTAAATTTGGAAAATAATAAAACTAACAAAATCTTCTAACTCATTTTCCTTTTAATCTGGAGTTATGGTTGCACCACGCACCACTCACCTGGTATGAACAGGAAAACCCGGGGCATAAGGATCATTTTGAGGTCTGGCCCTAGAGCAGTGTGGTTTCGCGTCTCTGCAAGTTCTAAGTCGGATCACAAGGACACTGCGTGTCGGTCCCACAGGCCGGTACAGGCGCTCCAAAGCTACAAAACTCAGCGGTTTTTTGAGTTCGCTTAGAAACAGCTTAAGCGGACGTAAAGGAATGTGCTGTTACTAAGGAATGTTACATGATACGGTCTTCCTGTTGTTAGCGCTTGCAACTTGCTCAACAAAACTTATATCTTAACTGCAAATTTAAAATTTTCCACTAAGCCAACATACAAAATACAAGTTACACATATAAAATCACCAAAATTCACTTCAATTCTCAAATTATAAACACAAATTTAATGTCAACTACTTTCTCTCTTTCCATGCATTACAAACGTAAGTGGCTGTGTTCTGAGATGTGACACCGTGCAGTCCGGTAGAATTTTACAAAATTTGGGAACAGATTACGCTGAAACGTCGTCACCCATACCAGACTACACGGTGTTTCTTTCCAGAAGACGACAGTGTTTTTAGTCATTGTCTTGATAATCTATATGTATTATATATATATATATATATATATATATATATA
>Ga0136643_10011700_pt1 | contig 13031 bp, 4 predicted proteins | sample TergutLab28metaG_FD_96883 | JGI IMG/M metagenome (GOLD analysis project Ga0136643, IMG submission 96883) | Labiotermes labralis P1 segment gut microbial communities from Petit-Saut dam, French Guiana - Lab288 P1 (version 3) (version 3) | ecosystem: Host-associated > Arthropoda: Insects >...
GGGGGGGGTGTCGTGATTAGCAGAGTCTTCGTTGATGCTGTTTCTTGTATCATTTCACGTATCTCACATATATTTTGGTGGTGAACTAAGCAGGTTAGTGTATTCGGTAACGCTGTAGCGTTCGCTTAGGGTCTGGACCTGAATGCCGCCTATTCTGACAGGTTTTGCGAGGTTCTCTTCGGTTTCTCTTGGCATCCGGCGCGAAAGTGACTGGATTAGGCGATGACTAATTTTTCTCAAATCAATTCAAATTCTTCATATACTAAATCATCCTTTAGTCTGAGATACTGACCTGGATTTAATGAGCCACCATACCACGAAAATGTTATGAATGCATTCAATGGGAGCATTTGAAAAAACAGTGCCTCTCACACTTTTTATTGAATTAAGCCCTTTTTATTTTTCCTTTTTATACGTCAGTTTATTTAAGTAAGTTACATTCTGTAGCTTTAGCTGTTTTGGTTACAAGAATGGCTTATCCAAACTAAGCAGTAGAAACCACAACAACTGGCAAATACCCATCACTCATCGCCGTTTGTTTCCGATACCGAATATAAAAGGGCGATTAGTTTTCGTCGTAGTTAGTGTCCTGCGGGAGTTGGAGAAAAGAATTATTAACGATTTAAAGAACATGGTAACTGTAGTTACAACCCGCTGTAACACAATAATTCTGTGCACTTTTCCCACAGTGTGTTTATGTGTCTTATGTGATCCTCATATCCCTACGCACAGCCTAGCGATTGATCTATAAGGGAGACTGGATATGTTCTGTTTGAGGTAGGAGCTTTTATCTTAAGTATTGTATAGGTAAACCCAGTGCTTGAAAGGGTTTGAAAGTAGGGCCATTAAAAGGTAAAGTATTCCCGTTACAGGCCTGCTGTAGCCCAGAGGGTGGGTAGAGGTATAACTTTACTCTTCCATGACCGCGGCACTAGACGGGGTTGAGTGGTCAGCAGCACGCCCCGGCCGCACTTTACCCCATTGTACAGGAGGTTGGGTGGGCCCCAGGGCCGGTCTGGACGAGCGGAAAATCTCGTCCCCACCGGGATTCGATCCCGGACCGTCCAACTCGTAGTCAGTCGCTATACCGACTGAGCTACCGGGCCCAGTAGGGCCATTACAAACTTTAAATTTATTCTTGGGTTGTATATGGGTTATATAAAGACGCTTCTGAACTGCTTACTGCTTGTAGTTAGTGGTCGGGCGATTGTGGAGGACGAAATAAGAAGAATGTGGAACAAAGCAGTCCTTGTCCGTTTTAGGGAACTGTACTAGAATTTAACGGCTGAAGGAAATCACCTGTCTTAAAGGTATCGGTTACCTGGACGGATACTCGAAGCCTGCGAAGTCCTGAGTGTACACTAAATAGCTAACCACTCGTACTTCTTTGACCTTTTCTTATTAAATTCACTAGTAATTCTAGATGACGTCTTGCAGTAGACTGCTGCTGAACTATTCATTTCAAGAACTTCCTCTCTTTTCAACCTTGCGAGTGGTTTGCATTATTTACGCCTTCAGCTCAAAGCTCTGTCATGGCGTTTTGTTGGCTTCGACTGGATTTCACGAAGGAAACAGACAAAAGAAAACTGTCTAGTACAGGTGTTAGGCTGTAGTCTTGGCTGAAATTCAGGTTATTTATAATGAATCCTGTATGATTGTGTGTGTCCCAGCTTTGCACGCATTCAAATACATGTTCGTAACTTCTGGCTTTTGTAATAATTTCTACTCCTTGTCATCCCAATTCGTTCCCTGTGAGACGCACAGGACGCCTCTTAGTCTCTGGATGAAACCTGCCAGGCAAGTGGTTGTCTCACGATAGCTATTCCTCATTCTGTCACCGACGTCCAAGAGCATGAGTTACAGTCTGTGTAATTAAAAGTGGTGGTTTACTTTTATCACGCTTAAGTGACGAGACATGACAGTACAAGAAACCCAACATCGTCTTTTTTCCAGGAAGATAAGACACTAGAGGTACAGAATGAAAAGCCAATTACTTAATTGTACTGAAATTCGCGGTTGAATGCTTAGCACCTCGACATCTTATTTGGTAAGTTTCCATAGCCACCAGCTGAACCTGTAAAACAAAGAGGCTGGTCGATTCTTTGATAGGCAGGCAATAAGGCAGAGAAACAGCTCGGTAGATCGATAGGCATTCAGGCAGGCAGGCATCTTGAAGGCAAGACACCTAGGTAGACCGATAGCTTGGTAGGCAGAGGAAAGCTAGGCTGGCCGTCAGTTTGTCACATGGTCAACCAGGGTAACAAACTGCTTAGCAGACCGACAGAAATGCAACCGGCCAGCCTGACAATCTGCGATGTGACGCAGGCAGCTAAGCGTGTGAACATCTAAAACAGTGTGTCATTCAGCGAAACGGCACAATCCAGCGAAAAATAATAATTGTATAAATTTTGCGGTGGGCAACTAAGATTTCGATGTTGCGCTTGTTTAATATCCCACGCCTTATAATAGTGTCTTTGTGACTGGTTCCAACAATCACGAATATACGCTGGAAAAAGGCAAAATATTGGATAGAGTAAACATTTTGTCGGGCTGCATTAAAATAGAAAGACGGCGGCTTACGGAAGCTGTCGAGAACTCTCGTAGTATATAACAGGCGCTGGCTGGTGGGCCGGCTGGTCTGTTTTGGCTCTCATGGTTCCTGTTTGACACTCCTTGACTTCTTGTGAGACTGGTTGACCTTCCACTCAACATTCTCTTGCAGTAGAAGGCCTCCAACAAGATTGGGCACCGTGACGGGAACACGGACACAAGTACATAAAGGGATGATCGTGGGCATGAAAACGCGGACTTTTTTCTTTTACTTCAATGAATTATTTGTAACTAAACTTATTGCACTTGCTTAACCTGTGTGCTTCTAAGGTATTAGGTGAGAAACCTGAAGGGAAACAGTGAGTTTGAGAGCTTGTGTCCCAATGTGTTGTGCTGTCATCAGATTTGCCTGGGGAGACGGAGGAAGAAAACAAAAAAACCGTAGTCAGGGTAGTCAGTCTGCTTGCTTGTTTTTGGCGCAACAGTCCCCAGTGGACCACGGCCTCATTCACAGGTCTCTAGATCACACACAACGACGCACCACAATCGGTAGGATTCCTCTGGGCGAGTGATCAGCTCGTCGCAGAGACCTCTGAATGGCAACACACAATACACCAGACAGACATCCGCGCCCCCGGTGGGATTCGAACCCACAGCCTCAGCAAGCGAACGGCCGCAGACCTACGCCTTAGACCGCGCGGCCACTGGGACCGGCCAGGGTAGTCGGTACGCAGGCAGTATTACGAATCGGGCACTTTCAGTGTACAAACCGACAGTGTTACCGGCGTTGGTCTTTATGATACACGTGTAATTTGGACAACGAATTTATGTGGCCCGGAGCAGAATCCACAAGCCGGTTCTTGTGGACACAGTAATGAATTTTTCGGTTCCACAAACGGCGGAGAATCAGCTGAACGTCTGTCAGATTTTGAAGAAAGACATAATGCATTTATGATCCCAGTAGCAAATCCCAAATTCTTGCTAATGTGTACTCTAAACTGTAAAGGCACACTACACGTTTTATGTTTTCTTGGCCTTCTCTTTACTTGCTCCCTTGGTCCATTAAGTAATCTGCGCATTTGTTTTTTGTTGACGTTCGCGCTTAATTCCTGCCCATTAGTGACGCAATGTTCTTTCTCACATACATTAGAGGAAACACAGCAGTGAACAAATCTGTGTGAACCCAAAATGATAAATATTTATGCTGACTAGATCCGTTACGGGCTCCACTTTCATTTGTGTTTTCAAATAAAGATTTTCCGTTCGTTGACTTTCATGAGTGGGAATGTTAGCATTGATAATTGCTTTACTTTTTTGACGCCGTGAACATTTGCCTGTTTTCTGTGTAATATATGTTGCATTTTAGGTAGGTTTACTCTGTAATGTGTTTCATTTCAGATAAGTATACAATATAATGTGTATATAAATGTGGGCATGTAGTGTACTAAGACGGTGTTCAAAACACTGTAATTAAGTGGGTTTTCATTATTAATTTTCAAATCATACGATGTAGTTTGCAGAATTAAATTATACGGCTGGGAAAGGAAAAAGCAGGTTTGTCATTTTTCAATTTATGTGATAAGGCCTACAAATGCACTATGTAGAATGTATTTGACACATACGGTTCATCACCAACATGTTTCAATCGCCGTCGGGACCATCATCAGGGTAACTTGTATAAAGATGAGAAATGCAAACAATTTGTCAAAACGCGTAAGTGAACCGCAAAGAATGTCACAGTCACTGCATATCACTGCAAACACATTCAACTTAGTACATTTTTAAATTATTGCTATTAATTTTCATTATTACATTTTTGTTTGCTTCTGGCGCAACAGCCCCCAGTGGGCCATGGCCTCCTCACTCACTAGGTTTCTAGATCACACACAACGACGCATTACAGTCGGTAGACTCCTCTGGACGAGTGATCGGTTCGTCGCAGAGACCTCTACCTGACAACACACAACACTCACTACAGACAGACATCAATGCCCCTGGTGGGATTCGAACCCACAGTCTCACCAGGCGAGCGGCCGTAGACCTACGCCTTAGACCGCGCGGCCACTGGGACCGGCATTATTATTAAATTAGCATAATTATTTTCCAAAGTTGTGTTTGGTGGTTAGCTGTTTATTCCTTATTTTATACATGCGTTTGTTCGTCTTATTGCGTAACTTTAAATATACTTTTAGTGCGCGGATATAGAATATATTTTTCACTTCAGGTTTGTCATGTTTGAGCTACAAGGAATAGAAAGAACCAGGGGCAGAGTTTTTCTGCTTATCACAGCCTAGAAGCGAGTTTGGCTGCCTATTCAGCCTCCTGCCCCCGAATCTTCCATCGTCCAGCCTAGTCATTTTATCACTTTTAAAATGAGTACATTTCTGGATAGGACGCCCATGCCTTGAAGGACGAAAACCTGTACCTCGACGTTCAGACGGTCTTTGGAATGTAAGTCTTTTGTTTGCTTTCGTTGGTTCTACAAACATAGTGTTTGGAAGAGCGAGTTACAGAGAGCTAATCTATCCACTGAACCGGAAGTACTCTCTAAGGTCAAGTGCTAAATGTACCGTTATAACAAGTCTGTTGTTACAGCATTTTCCTTATACGAATGCTCTCCCTCATACAAACGAATAAGACGGCGCGAATCCCACACGATTCGTGATTTCAGTTGTGTAATTTATTCTCTCCTTTCTTTGCCGCCGTGACTCATGTGACGTCACAAATCGCGTCGCAGCCTAAGCTAGTGATATTTCTGATGTTGTTTTGTTTGTTGTGACTTACCTGTCATTTTGTTCCTGGTACACAGTGGTATTTACTGAGAGTTGTGGGGACTGCGGTAGCTCAGTGGTTAAAATGCTGTGCTACAAATTGGACGGTCGCTGTTTCCATCCCAACTGGTGTCATTGGAATGTTTAATTGACATAAAATCCTTCCGATCGCACTATGGCCCTGGGGTCGACTCAGCCTCTAACAGAAATGAGTACCAGGAGCATTTCCTGGGGGTAAAGGCGGCCGATGCGTAAGGCTGGCAACCTTACCACCATCCTGTGCCGTTGTCATGAAATCTGGGAACCTTAACTTCCTGGAACCCTGTGGGCCACTCCAGGCCTGTAACGGGACTGCTTTACCTTTTACTGAGAGTTGGAGCGGTCTTGATTGCTGCACTAAATGTAATTGTTCGCTGGACCTTTTAAGGAAGAAACTTCTCTGTTTTATGTGTGGACTCAGTACGTACCGCGCAGCAAACAATCTCCACTTCGGTTATACAAAACCTATCTGTTAATTGTTTTTATCTTAGTAATTAACCAACTTGATGCACAAAATGTTTGTTTTACAATAAGTTTATTTCATGCCTCTACACGTTTCGAGCACCATGTGCTCATCATCAGGAGGTCAAAATTGTATTATACAGCCTCTGGTATCATCACACCTATAGAGGCATGAAATAAACTTATTTTAAAACAAACATTTTGTGCATCAAGTTGGTTAATTACTAAGATAAATGTACTGAGATCCACGGTAAGCAAAACATCGAAACAATCTGTTAATGTTGTACAAGGTAAATGTCCATACACAACACTTAAAAGCATTGTCAGCACCATTTAGAATTTTTGAATGTTAAACCTGGTGGTAAGTAACGTAACTTCTATGCTTTGAAAGGCTAATATGCTTTGTATGAATGTGTGTGTGGACAAGTGTTTATTTTGCTGTTTGTGTCGGCGTGTACGATCAGAAGGTACAACGCTGCTTGCTTACATGTGGCTACAGAGAGGTGAAGAAATAATGTGTGTGTGTTAGTCTTTGCATGCGTGTATCACAAACGTAATATACAAGTGGAATATAGACACAAAGGGTTTTCATTATATGACGCTGCGTAAGCCCGGCGTCCGCGCTGTACTAGCCTAGGCCGGCACGCTTTTGCTGTTCACAGCATCAAAATTTTTAAAACCTGTAATTTACTAGAGAAATGTGAAATGATTGATACAAGTCTGTTGTTAAATGATGCGATTAGTTTTTGAACGAGTGTCATTCTGTTTTGTTGTTAATAGTACAACAAGTAAAGCAGTATCTGTTCAAACACAACTAAATTCCATTCATTATATAGAGGTACGTGTTTCGACCATTCTTAGGTCATCCTTAGGTTCATGATTGGTCTTTAAAACATACTGGGGAAGAAATATACTTTATGTATGTCCATAAAACACAATTAAAATTATTGAAAATGATTAAGGTAATAAGCAGGAACAATATTTCGGGATAGAAGTTCTACCGCAACTGTTACAGATGTTGTTTATAGATTTTACTTCCTTTAGTTATTAACAAAGGAATTAAAACATACAAGCATTCATTCATGCATGCATGCATGCATACATACACACACACACACATGCGTACACACATAAACACATACATATATACACACATACTTACATATATACACACATATACACACATGCATACTTACACACATACATACATACATACATGCATGCATACACAATGCATACACACATACATACATATACACATACACACATACGTACATACATACATACGTACGTACCTACCTACCTACATAACACACACACAGACATATATATATATATATATATATACTTACATATATACATACGTACGTACGTACATACATACATACATACCTACCTACCTACATACGTACGTACATACCTACCTACCTACATACCTACCTACCTACATACATACATACATACATACGTACGTACGTACATACATACATATATACATGCATACATACGTACGTACCTACCTACCTACATAATACATATATATATATATATATATATATATATATACCTACCTGTCTACCTACCTACATACGTACGTACGTACATACATACATACATAACCAAACTACCTACCTACCTACCCACCTACCTACCTACATACATACATACACACACACGTACGCAGTACAGAGGCCCTTCTTATGTACATACACAGATAATAAACATATACAAACCGGACACACAGGTTTCAAATTTATCGTGGTTATGGGTCTTTCTTGATGCTTTCACGTGCTTTTAATCAGTATATTCGGAATAATACTGCCTCCTTCCGAATTCTTACTTGCTTATCCTTACTCTTGAAGGCACGGTGCTTACTGTATGTAACACGCGTCTTAACTGTATAGGCTCTATACGCATAATGGAATATTGAAGCGCGTTCGTGCAACCACTGTTGCAGTAGAAAAGCAATAAGTATTACGTATTCTGAGTGTGTTTTTGTAGCCTTAGGTAACCAGAATTCAATGCGCAAGAGCTATATTGTCATCTGTGGAATGTCTGGCTTTAAAATTTTCCATACTATCTTTTAATCGGCACGATTTTCGGAGAAAAGTTATTGAAGTTGGAGCCGAGTTGTTCCGTGGTCACGGGCAGACTGACGGACATGACGAAGTCAGTATTCGCCTTTCACAATTTGCGAACGTGCCTAAAAGTTGAACATCTCATGTGATTCTCACAATTCTTTCTAATAGCCACACAATGTGTTTTATATAAAGTAGGGGCCGACGTTTTGTGTGCAGTTGCAAAGAAGTATTTCAATCACAACATAACGGACGGTCTGACAGAAAATGAAGGTTCAATTCGACAACTGTCCAGGCCTGTCGCTCTTCGTAATCCTGATTCATTTCTGTATTATCAAATCCTTGTAATGTTTTGCCATAAAACCCGTCCTAATGCTATCGTCTCATCACGTCACCAAATTGATTCTGATTCATCCCGCTGGGTTACAGTGATGACGTAAAATAGCAATAAAACATGCTAGTCAAACACAATTCAATAATGGACGCTGAAACTTGCTACATGTTTCGATTCAAAAGAAATCACAATCAGGCAAATCAAACCAAAGATGTAAAACACATCAGTTACAGTTTCCTTCCACGGGGACACAGCGGCCGGGAGGGTAAGCTTGTTAGCCATGGCGTAGCAGTTCCTAAATAAGCACAGAAACATTTCCTACCTACAACTGGACAATCCGTGCAAGTAGGCAAAGAAAATATTCAGCATGTTTTCCTGGCCGTCATCCGAATATTAATAATTAGCAACGCTTACACATTTTGTAAACATTTATTGTTGTACCCTAGTGCTTACTCTATTTTAGCTGGGAAACAAGCATTTGGAGAATTGCTACAGAGTTACGAAAAGTTTATAAATTTTAAGGAAAATAGTGAGACTTCACTAAGGCGTAAAAAAAAAACATGAAGTATTACCCTTAGGATTAGGCTGGGTGTGTCCTAGAGCCGGTCTAAAATCGGCCCGCTCTACCTGTAGCGCGCGGGCAATACGGTGTTATGTTGCCCTCTGAGACATTTGAAGAGAGAAAATTTCTTTTAAACCTTTCCCTGGCCAGGCCGAGATGGAATGATTTGAAGCAGTTTTGAAAACTTACGAGCTAGTTTGTCTGTGGAGACATACAATGCCTTACTAATTCGTTCTGTAAAAGCCTTCTAAAATTATACACAAAATTAAGCCTATACCTATTCGTCTTTCATCCTGTGTGTTGCTTCCCCGGAAGCTTACCAATTTTTTCGCAAGTTGGTCGCACCACGTAAAAAGGCTGGGCAGGACTGGTCTAAAATCCGTATCTGTTAGACCTGAACGCTTCGCTTGGAACTGTCATGTTTATATGCATTCATCTCTTTGCAAAGAGCGGCACAAAGTCCGAGTTCGGAAAGTAAACACATGTCGGAAAACACAGTGCGTCCTGTCGTGCGACCGGACCGGATGTGCATGAATCTGTCTTCAAACATTTGAAATTATATGGGCAACCCATTGACGCAAAGGATTTCAAACATGTTGATGGGACCCTTTTTTTTTTTATGTGCAATGAGTTTGTCTTCTTCTTATTTATTTCGAGGCTGATGTAGACAGTGATGGATGATAGGTAGGGGTGTACAGTCTGCACATTGATTTCAGGAGAACTGCTGTGTAACCAGTTGCAACACGAGACCGTTTCAATCTTATATCTTATTCGGAGAGTCACGGGTTTGAATCTCTGTTCGCAGACCGGATACCGGCGTTCAGGTTTGTGCGATTTGCTTTAGTCGCTGCCTGAATAGTTCCTTAAATTAGATCATAACTGATTCCCTCCGTATTCTTTTTGATTCATTGTTTACCGATCTGTATAACATTTGACGTGATGTACAGTGCAATAACAACACCGATGGTGAGTAAATCATAAAAGGGACGGTAGGAAATTTAAATGGGGTTAAGCCAAATAAGAGAGCAGTGAAGTATAGTGCAGTGTTGATGGGTAAAGTTGAAATGGGAAGGAGTGAAGTGTCGACAAATGTAGTGAAGTGGAATGAAGTGTAGTGAAGTGGAATGAAGGTCTTAGGAACAAGGTGTCTATCATTATTAGAAGATATAGAGACCATATGAACTTTTATTGCTTCTTTCATATTATTTTGGTTCTGTTGTGTATCATTGCATATATGGTTGTATGTTTTGTATGCATCTGTTTAATTTTGTGTATTATGTATTCTTATTTTTATGTTTATGTATTCATATTGTTACGTATGTTCCGTTCTAGATATGTGTTTCATTGTGTTGTTCTTTGTATTGTCTATGTGTAAATGTTTACTGTAATACTGCCACCGGGTGTCAGCCTAATTTCAGTTAACAAATATATCGATATCAATATCAAAGTACACGGAAGGTTAAAGTTTCGTTCCACTGGGGTATATATATTTTCCATATTGTTTTGTGGTTTCGCTTACGTCTGTGCTGTTGGTGTTGTGTTTTGGTTATGCGTACTGTAATGCAAAACTCTTTGTTTTACTCAATTTGAATCCAGGTGCTCTACTGTGTATTCACACATGGCGTTTGTATTTCATTCAGTAACAACAATTGTTTGCAGTTAGTAATAATGACTGAATTTCATGTTATGTACTTATTTTTGTGTCAGAAACCGATTTGAAGGAATATGAAGTCAGATTTGACTACGTCGGTTAACTTGAACGAACGATTGGTGTAAGCAACCAGTGCACAATGACTTACTTCGAAATACATACATAAACACACACAATGTATGAAGTAAACTAACCATGCATTTAAAATTTGGCTGTCACTGTAGAATGTTAGATAGGAAGACTTAATTCCGATTAAGTTGTTGGCCTGTTAATACGCGTCGTACTTGGGACATTTTCGAGGAAAAGATATATTTAAACGATGTGCATATTTCGTTTACAGAGGTTACTTCTTATTGTTAAAAATCTGTTTAATTTAATGTGCTCATTACATGACCTGGGGGAGTTTAGTTGAAGCGATGCGATACAAATATACTTGTTTCCTGTAAATGTATAAAAGCGAGCCTTCCACTTCGACCAAGAGATAGACATACGTTTGATAGGACGGGAGGTGATGGATCTGACGTGGGATCATGTTCGGTGGCTGGATATGGTAGCGATGGTGCTTGGTGACTGGATATGGTAGTAATGGTCTTTGGTGACTGGATATGGTAGTGATGGTGTTCAGTGGTTGGATGTGCTAGTGATGGTATTCGGTGGCCGGATATGGCACTGTTGGTGTTCGGTGATGGGGTGTGATACTGATGGTGTTCGGTGACTGGATATGACACTGATGGTTTTCGGTGGCCGGATATGGTGCTGATGGTGTTCGGTGGCTGGATGTGTTAGAGCTCAGTTGAAACCTGATGGCACACAGTGACGCACGGTAGGGGAAGTGAAGTGGAAACATGCGAGTGGAGTGGGTAGCCAGTAGTCTTGTACTCTACCGCGGAACATGGTGTATCCAGCATTACTACCATTACTACCGATGATGCGCACACCTCGGCTGCCAGTAGTCGACTGAACTGACGCCCCCGCCAATTTAAATGGACTCTTCCGTTTCGCTGAAAGACCAAATCTAGTTTCTGCGCGTGTTCCATCACGTTTCAAACGTGCTCTACTGCTGGTGGCCACTCTTGTAGTTCTGCTACCTATGTTAGAGGACGACTTTGTGTACGTAGGCACACTATATTCAAAGTAATAAGCAAGTTTAATGTCAGCTAGGAAAGTTTGAACTTTAATTCCTGTGTATATTCTACCTCAGGCTACTTCATACACACACAGAATTGGTTAATTTACGTGGAATGATTGCATATGAGGCTGCTGTTTGGCTGTGTGCAGCAGGTGAATATTGTGACGGGCTCCCAGTGTTTGCGCGGTCTAAGGTGTGGGTCTACGGCTGTTCGCTTGCTGGAATTGTGGGTTCGAATCCCACCGTGGTTGTGTGTGTTTCAGGTGAGGTCTTTGCGACGGGCTGATCGCTCATCCAGAGGAAACCAATTTCAAAACATCCGAAAAGTGAGATGGCATCACTTTCGAAAACAGTCTAGTCTGAATTCATCTGAAACTGTAGATTCATAGAGGATTGTTTTGGCAGAACCCGATAAATCTACGACGCAGCAGGTGAAATTGCTATGAGATGCTTTATAAAAATGGCGCTCTTGTTTGAAGGGTTGGGCCTTTTCACATGTTCTGAATATAGTTCTGAAACAATGAATCCTTTGTTAGATATTCTGTAGAATTCGTTGGACGAAGTAGCATATTTTTCCCATAGAGGGGAAGACAGTATTAAAATTGGTCTTCAAGAAATAGTGCGTGAGGCTGTGGATTGAGTTGAATTGGCTCGGGTTTGTATCTGGCATAGGGTTGATGATTATGATAATGAATATTCGGGTTCCGTGAAATACGGGGATTTTTTTTTGACCAGGCCATTGGCTGACAGTTGCTGTAGAAGGAACATGGACCATGTATTTATTAAAAAGGTAATATTTGATTGATTGAGAAGGGACAATCTGACTTAGGAACTTACCTGGGATATGCATTGTTGGCGAAATGGAGATGGCGTATAGATGTTATCGAATATTGTCTTTTGTCCGAGCACTTGTTAATGCAGTAACACTAGCAGGCAGTCTACACCCATGTTCATTGTATCTCGCTTTCAGAATACGTCACTGCACGTTAACACCCAGGGCATATCATTCTATTATGGCTCGTTACTGAGGTATGCTCAGCTATAGCAAGATCACGATCAACAGTGGAAATATTAACAGTTTTGTGCGGTGTGTAAACTATTGTGTTCAAGTTAAGTGTAAGCAGGTATAGTAACATACCCGAGTTGCTGAAATATGCGCTCATCCTCACGACTGACAAGTATCAAAGGCGGTTGTCATGCTTTAATCTAGAACTAGATTGATAGGCCTTACGGTCCATGGCTGTCCATGTAAGAGATAATTTAGTCCGAGACTTCCGACCACCCCTCGATAGTGAGTTTATTTATTTTTTAACTCATGGTTCCGTGCATCACCATTCAATGTTAATAAAAATCCAACCAGATGCAACAGTATGCAGATATTTATTCACTGCAAAGTCACTCTACATGTTTCGGGTGTCACAGCACCCATCATCAGGAGTACTAAAAACTGTAACC
>Ga0136643_10011703_pt1 | contig 13030 bp, 8 predicted proteins | sample TergutLab28metaG_FD_96883 | JGI IMG/M metagenome (GOLD analysis project Ga0136643, IMG submission 96883) | Labiotermes labralis P1 segment gut microbial communities from Petit-Saut dam, French Guiana - Lab288 P1 (version 3) (version 3) | ecosystem: Host-associated > Arthropoda: Insects >...
AACATGTAGGAGGAATATAAATATGTTTCAATGTGAAACTTAAAAATGTGATTTTAATGTTTTACGTATATTGTGCAATTTGTTGGTTTTAAACAAGTATTGATATTGTATTGCACGGCAATACAATGAAAGTTATAAGATGGTTGATGAATCACGAATCTTGGAGTGTCGTAAGAGGAAGTGGCCATTTCTAAATTTCAGATAAGTGAAGATAAAGAGACGAACAGCATAAACACTCTGTTATGACTAAACAAGAAACAGAGAATGACTTAAAACGTTACAACAAAACATCAGCAAGTAAATACGAAGTTCAGATCACACTGGAGCAACGAAATGCCCCGGAAGTTATCTAAATTTGACACCGACGTGTGGTTGGGGGGTGGGGGACACAGACCACCTCAGACTAGCAGCTACTTGGAACGGGAAGCAGTCTTGTTTTGAGAAATAACAACACGGACTTAAGAGATGGGGCTCATCTCCGGTCCGGGCTACTGCTCGGCTACTCGGCTGCTCAAGGAGTTACGTTTTCACGGATCTCCAACGTTCATCGCTATGTTCACAAGTACAAGTCATTAAATTCTATCCTGAGCCAATTCAATCCAGTTTAAGCCTTCATAACCTCCTTTCTAAATACTCATTTGTCATCCATTTATGTCTAAATCTTAGAGGCGGTCTCTTCAAGTTTTTCTCCAAATAAAGCTCTGGAAGTCCCACTCATCTCATCCATCTTCATTTCATTGCGAAGAATAATAATAGTACCAACCATGAAGCTGCATATCATATCCTAGCAGGTTCTCAGCGCTCCTCTCTCGAATGCCTCCAACCTAGTTATTTCTTTCGACTACGAGATACATGTTCACCCTTACATACAACGAAAAAATAAAATTATGACTCACTCATCGCTCGATACACTGACCGTATACTAACACTACGTTGGACACTGTCCCTAGTCTAAGGCACGGGTGTACAAATCCCGGGCGCCAGGGTACCGTTGCGGTAGAATTTTGTACGGTAGCGCCTAATATTTATTAATCCTCAGTATGAAACTTGCTTCGTGCGCGTTTCTGGGGCCTAGAATTTTGTACGGTAGCGCTTAGATTTTGGGAAAATTTATGCACCCCTGGTGTGAGGTATATTTGATACAAAACGTTGATAGTGTGTGCTCTGGTTTATTTTGCAGGCGAGTCATTGCGGTTACACAGCCACATATGTTTATTATTTTCTAAGACTAGAGATGATGTTGGGATTCAAACCGAAACCTTTTGAATACCATTCCAGTATGCTAATCACTACGACCGCCTCATTGCATCTCACACAGAATTAAAAGATGCTACAACATGTCTGTAGAATGCCAACAGTCACCTGCAGACGGGCATACGGTTAGTATATATATATATATTACTAAAAGCCGCTTTACCGAAATAGTCACGTACTGAGTCGGGAATATTTGCGCCTGCATTTAATTTCCACTTGCAACGGTTGACAACATCGTGGTTACGCTAGCGCTTGTTTCTAGTGTCAACTATCATTTCCAGTTTTTGTTGGTGAGTGGATGCACGTATAGTAGAAAGCAGTGTTTCCTTGGAACGTATCGTGTCGGTGAAGTGACTTGTAGCACATCCTTCATAAATTCTGGCAGTAGAAATCCACGGCCATAATTGATACAATGCGAAATTAAAATGCGGTACTTTATAATTTGTAGGGTTTTTTTTTTAAATAACGGACATGGACGAAAAATGACTTCGAAACTACAAAACAGAAAGCGTTGCCAAATCGTTCTCTGTTACATATTACGCCGTGAATTCGTGTGCCTGTGTCCATAAAATAACTGACGGGAATGTAAAACTACTATCCGGATAGACTACTGAAACACTTCACGTTTCGTTGGGCCTGAAAGATGATGACACATAGCCAAACACAGCGCTTTCAGCGAATTTCATGGGCCGTGTAGGAGTTACTGCGTGGGAGTTATAATCCAATTCGCATCCGAATGTAAGATCTCAGAAAAGATAAGAGCCAGAAGGTCTTTATAAAAACCCACACAGCCCTCGTAATCCCGTGCTACACTGAAACACACCTCAACAGTCTCCAATCTCCGCAGACAATCTGATTATGCATCAACATAATGCACAACACCAGAGCAACGAGTATTATCAGCACTTACAACACACGTGCCTGCTTTGATAACTATGGACAGGGGCGCCACAAACCATTTTCCAATAAAATATTCCTAATTCTCCTACGTCTCCGAGTTTTGACTCATTTTTACATAAATTAACACATTAAAGCTGCTTGCAATCCACTTATTGCACACGGATATTCTTCACTAACTTCTTTCCACGACGATGTGATGTTTGGGTTTGAGACGAAACGTATATGGCATTTGTCATTTTATATCACTTATATTAAATTTTATATATTACTATGGCTCATAAGTCACAACGTTACTGAAAGCTATTTGTATGTTCCACCATGTATATGAATTGGTTGTACACATATCCATGATACATTACTATCCCATACGTTTGACGTCTTTTGACGACGGGATATAAATTGGACAATATTCCCCTTTCTACGTCTCAGGTGCCTTATCATTCATGAAGTAACTCATATATATACACTATTTTCACTTGATATAAGCCTATAGTTAGTGAATATACATACAGCAACAAAATAACACTGTGTTGCCTACTAACAAGCAAACAATATGTCCCTCACGCGAGACGCGGACATTATGCGAATCAAATGGCAATTCCATGTTATCAATTCAAACCTGTGCTAAATTTTCTGTATTATTCGGATACTGAAACTACACCGGATTTAATAGCCACTGTCAATTCTAATACTACGTAAACCTGTGTGCGAGATATATGTGTTGAAGACACGTCATAATTAAAAGGCAGACTGACAGTCAGCAGGCATTCAGTCTATGAATATTCATGGAATAGTCATTAAACCGGTAGAAAGTAATCAACAAGCAGTGCTACAAAGATGTACCTTCATACAGCGTGTCTAGACACACTGGTGTGTCAGTGTCCCGCACCACTGACGGGAAATGAAAGCCAAATAAATCGGAACTAATACATTCACGAAGGATGCCCATACCACAACAATGGGGAAAAATCATGGGCCCGGCCCGCCAATGAGTCTCCGGAAAACAGAAAAGGGATCCAAGCATTATTTTCGTGGATAGGTTGGGTGTCTCTATAGAATTCTCTTCCATCCAAACCGCAGGGTTTTGCATTTCACACCCTAGCAGTAATAGAACTGTATAAATCGGGGAAGATCCTCGTTATTCTCTTCTTCTTCTCTGCACGATTTGGGTTCATGCTTGTTCCGAATGCACAGCCATCGTTTAAATGGTCTACCTGTATCTCTACCACACTTGGCTCTCACTAAAACAAGTTTTCGGAGTCCATCATTATCCAATCTGTCGAGACAATCTGATCATTTGCACACCAGGCAACTATTGTATTATTTACTGAACAGATGTTTAATTATTTCAGCGTAGCCCTGTTCATTTAACTTAATTTCGTATATTTCTTTGCAAATCTTCTTCACTTCCGCTACCCGAATTTTTCTACGCTTTCTTTCATCGTGACCGACGTTAATCTGCCACATAAAAGCGTGGGAACTGTCACTACTGCCTAAAATATTAACTTTGTCTCCTATCTTACCTTTCTCTTCAATGTTCAGTATATCACCCCACATTCTGCATGAAACATATTTTGTATTTCGTTACGTAACAACCTAAACTGCGAACATCTTTCACCCTTTTAGCAACAAGTATGTTCCAACACTTCGTTGCCCAGCAGTGCGATATATGTTACTCATGAAAATAACAGGCGATACATAATAAATTTAAACCGTAAGTGCGTGTAATAGGGAATTTATTCTCTCAAACTCTTATGTAATAAGAACCAACAAATTGCACACTTTTCACATTAATGTTTTAATTTAATTATAGTGTCTTCAACGCGTTTCGAACATCCATGTGTTCATCCTCAGGAAGACTTGTACGTGCAGTTTTATGGCATTTCTTTCATGCATCCTAAAATATAATATAAAATATACATAATGTAGTCATACACAACTATATTATATATTTTTATATTATATTTTAGCTTATATTCAACACAACGAGCATGTCTCATTTGGAAAAACATGCATCCATATAAGCAGTGTGGTCGATGGCAGGAGATGTGCTTCATACTATTCAAGCACATCTTGCCATCGACCAGACTGCTTATATGTGCTTGATACTACTGAAGTACATCCTGTCATTGACCAGACTGCTTATATGGATGCATGAAAGCAATACCACAAACTGCATGTATAAGTCTTCCTGAGGATGAACACTTGGATGCTCGAAACACGTCAAAGACACTATAATTAAATTAAAACATTAATGTGAAAAGTGTGCAATTTGTTGGTTCTTATTACATAGGTATATAACAATGAACCGCTCAAATAACGTAAAGTCTCTCAAATTCTGTTCGTTTTAAAGATTCTTCACATTAGAATGCCTTCCCTTGTGTTTGATAAATCACAAAATTAATATCTGAACATACTGGTGCATTAGCACTCGGCGTTTCCGGCAAGCACGTTGCAGAATGCCGTCCTGACTCGTCCTACATGGGATGTCATAGACACAGCCACATTATGGAAGCTCTCCGTCTGCCAAGACGGATCCTCGGTAATCTATATAACCTAAGGTCGACACACTTTATACAAGTTGGTATTCCGTAATTAAAATTAAATTTTCTGAAACTATATCAAGGAATGAAACAAACGGCAATTATTATATTTTAAATCCTTTCAAAAATAGGATGAAAACTGTTCTGGTCTGCTGTGGGCAGACGGAATGTCACACCGTCAGCTCGTTAGAAGAAGGCTTTCAACACGGATGGCCGATTTCAGTACCATTGACGGTAACGTGATAAATTAGATATGCGCGGGGATTCCCTCCTGGCACTGTGGCCTTCCACAGTCACTATTCTCCGAAAACCTCCTACCTGAATTCCAACATCATCAAAGTCCTCGTCGGGCGCTTACACCATGGACCTGCACTACCATACTATTCACAGTCAGTCCCCATTTACCAGAGTACCTAACTCTAAGGAGCAAAGTTTTCACTCAGAAGCCAATTAAAACATTTTCCAAATTTTGAGAAAATCCAGAATTTCCGTTACAGTGTTAACATCGGGTCGACACCGACGGGAAACTCCGTCGTATAGGTAAGATATGAAAAATCGTCACTCAAAGCTAAACTAAAACTCCTTAAAGCAGAAATGCTGTGCCTAACAGCACACTGCAATAATAATAATAATAATAATGGATCTGATGCAGTTAGAATCAGGCCATGCAGTAGAAATTACAAAACTGGTGGAACATGTAGACAGGAAGGAAGACCCAATAACACAGGTTGTCAGAAAACACCAATACAACACCGACTCAGCAGTGTTACACACAGCTAGAGGCCTCAAGACAGAAGTACAGAGAGAAACAAGAAAAATGAAGGACAGCACAGCGGAGAAAACAAAACAAGGATGGTACAGGAAAAGGATGCATGGACAAATGCCATGTAACTTAGACGAAAAGTTGGTGGATATTAAACAGTCATGTCGCTGGCTAAAATCTGGCGACATCAAAGGAGAAACAGAAAGTACGAGTACAACAATGGCAGCTCAAGACCAAGCAATTAGTACACACTATTTTAAGAATAAAATTTTGAAGAAAGAAATTGAGAGTAAATGCCGGTCACGTAAACAACATGAAGAAACTATTGACCACTTAACCTGGGGATGCCCCATTTTGGCGAAGAACGAATATTTAATAGGACACGATAAAGTTTGTACACATTTGCATTACTCAACATGCAAAGTCTTAGGCATTGAAACCATAGACACATGGTACACACACACATGCCTAAGACAGTGTATGAAGAGAAATATGTCACAGTGTTGTGGAATCAAGCAGTACATATAGACAGAGAAGTTACAGCAAATAGGCCAGATATAAAAATCAAAAACAAAAAAGAGAAAATATGCACACTGATAGATGTGGCAATACCCGCAGACATAAATGTTGTGCAAAAGGAAGCAGAAAAGAAGTTAAAATATAAGAGTTTATGTACACAGACACAACAAATGTCGAACCTGAAATCTACGATTATACCAGTAATAATTGGAGCCACTGAAATAGTAACGAGAAGCTTAAGGAAAAATATGGAAGCTGGATCAGGAAAACATTCGATAGATTCACTACAAAAGACAGCTATACTTGGAACATCACACATAATACGGAAAGTACTGCAGTGTGAAGCCTGAAGCCTGAGTGGTGGGGATCACCGCTGGTACAAGAAAAGTACCATGAAGAAAAGGCCTGTGACAAGTTACATCCATATAATAATAATAATAATAATAATAATAATAATAATAACAATAACAATGTACTGTAATAATAATTTCAAAGGGAAATACGGGGCTACAGTCGGCCCAAAATTTTTCAGACCTCCCCCCCCCCCACCCGCCGGGAATCAGGATTACCGAGGGACAACTGTAGTATCCTGTCACACATGCCCACGGCCCCAAATAACCACTTACTTTCAGGTTTTGACTAAAAATTTGTGTCCAGTTCTCATCTTCCCATATGCACCACATCTGATCACCCTCACTAAATGTGATAATGCGTACAACTTAAAGAGCTACTCTCACCCAATTAACGTTATAATTAGTGAAGCTGTAAGAAGAGCTTGCTTGACAGGGAAGGGAGCTCAGTATCGGAATTTGCAAATGCGAGACAGGCTTGCAGCCGGTATTATAACCTGCTCAACTGGTGAAGCCATCGGGTACAGTTACTAGTCACTGCAGCATAATTTGCGTTCCATGAAATACTGCGTGTTTCAAAAGTAGCTTTATAACTTTGACAGGGTATAAGCATTCACTAACAGGGGCAGATGAAAACAACGTGCATACAAATGTCGCAAAACACATCAAATTTCGTGTGATTTGTCAGAAATACTAAATGATTTGACTTCCAGATGCAGCTCCACAAATATCCCTTCTATAATCACTTTCTTCCCAGGTGCGACGCAGCATATCTTGATGACCTCTACGTCCGCGCCTGCACGATGGACGACAAATGAAAAGAACAGCAACAACTGCATGAATTAGACCACAATTATTCTTACTCAATTAAATACTTAACGTTTATTCTCTTATTTCACCATTCGAAATCATGATTACGGCTGAATATCAGAGGAATTTCTTGTCCATTATTTGCTATGAAGAACACTTTCGAACTAGCCCACAGCAAACTGCGCAGTATGAGGAAAAACAGGGTTTCTCGCATAAATGTGCAGTTTCCAGGGCAACAAGTTTCCAAATTTGCTTTACAGTATGTGTACCAGGGATGTCAGTCAAGACTGTATGTAAGGGATGTCGATATATGTATTTCTATTCGTGAACAGTTACTGGCACAGCACTTTTGTGTGTACTCCGCATGCAAAAGATAAAAAGACAAATCACTAGGTACTTATCAAATCTCAGCACAACTGATTAAAGCAGGGGTAGAACAATTCGCCCTTAGTTATTAATTCTATCTGGAATATGGAGGAATTGGCTGAGGAATGGAACGAGTAGATAAATGTAACTATTTGTAAGAAGGGTGAGAAAACAGACTTAAGTAACTATAGTGACACATCACTTTGTCAACTACGTACACCATGCTGCCAAACATCCTGCAGTCAAGGTTAGCTCAAAATGCAGAGGAAATTATTGGGGATCATCAATGTGAATTTCGTCGCAACGGGTCAGCTACTGATCAAATATTCTGCATTCGTCAAATACTTCAGAAAAATCGGAATACAATGCAACAGCGCATAATCTATTTATAGACTTAAAAACCCCAATGTTTCAGACATGAGGGAGGTGTTGTATAAGAGTACCATTGAGTATGGTACACCCATGCAACTGGTAAGGTTAAAAAAATGTGTCTGAATGAAACCCATAGCAGAGTCCGGGTACGGGACATTTGTCTGGCATGTTACCTATTAGGATGGATGAAACAAGGAGATGCTTTATCGCCATTGCATTTCACCTTTGCTTTAGAGTATTCCATTAGGTGGGTTCAGATCAACCAAGATGGCTTGAAATTAAGTGGTGCATTAACTCTTGGATTAAGCTGATGATGTTTATGTACTAGGCGGAAGCGTACATACCATAAAGAAAGCAGATGCTAGTGACGATATTGGACTAGACGTAAATGCAGATAAAACGAAGTATATGGTCATTACTCGAGGTCAAAACGCAGGATGAAGTCAAAATATGATTGATAATAGTTCCTTTGACAGGGTGGAAAAGTTCAAATATTTGGGAACGAACTTAACGTAGAAAAATTATATACAGGGAGAAATTAAGAGCAGATTGAAATCATTCGGTGCAGAATCTTTTGTCTTCCATTTTGCGATCCAAAAACATAAACATTAAGATACAGAATTATAATTTTTCTTGTTGTTTTGTATGGGTGTGAAATATGGTCGCTCACATTAAGGGAGGAAGGTAGGCTAGGGGTGTTGGAGAATAGGGTAACGAGGAGAATATCTGGGCCTAAGAGTGACGAGGTAACAGGGGAGTGGAGAAAACTACATAATGAGGAACTTAATGATCTGTACTCCTCAGTGATCAAATTCAGAAGAATGAGATAGGCGGGGAAAGTTGCAAGTATTGGGGATAGAAGAGGTGCATACATAGTTTTGGTGGGGAAACATGAGGGCAAGAAACCACGTTGAAGACCCAGGCGAAGATGGAGGAATAATATTACGATGAAACCTCAGGTGGGATGGGTGGGCAAGGACTGGATCGATCTGGCCCAGGATAGGGACAGGTGTCGGGTACTTGTAATCGCGGTAATGAACCTTCGGGTCCCATAAAATGCGGGAAACTTCTTGACTAACTGATAACCGGTTACCTTCTCAAGAAGGACTCTGCACCATAGAGTAAATAAGTAAGTAATTAAGTAAGTAAGGAAAGAAGGAAGGAAGGACGTATGTGTGTAAGCAAGTAACTCAATATGCGCAGTAGTTCCGTCTTTCCTTCTTTATCAAGTTTATTTCAGACGCTCTAGTAAGATCTGTAAACAAACATGTTCTCATCACTGTCAGGCTTGTTGCTGTGCAAGTCTCTCTCTCTCTCTCTCTCTCTCTCTCTCTCTCTCTCTCGTGTTATGTTGGTAATCTGATAACCTGGAATAAATGAAACTGGGCTCGACGAAAGCTCACACAAATCATCCAATACAGGTATCAAGGGTGTGCCGGGATAGTGCAGTCGGTATAGCGATTCGCTACGGGCTGGACGGTCCGGGGATCGAATCCCGATGGGGGTGACATTGTCCGCACCCGTCCAGACCGGCCCAGGGGGCCCAGCCCGCCTCCTATAGAATGGGTACCGGGTCTATCCAGGGGGTAAAGCGGCCGGGGTGTGGCGTCGACCACCCACCCCATCTAGCGCCAAAGTTAAAGAAAGAGTAGAACTATATATCTTCTCCCATTATGGGCCTTCGTGGCCTGTTCTAGGGTGAACTTTACCTTACAGATATCAAATGCACGACCATCACCATTCTCAATTGTGACGTTTTCTGAGAATGGTCCAGTATTTTTTGCAACCACTGACTGAGGTCAGGTGCTTATTGTAACTTCTAGAACACCTCTCACTGTGATTCATGGAGTTGATAGTGAAATGCCTTTTCTTTAACTCCACTGGATTATTTCAAAGAAAATCTGCATCCGTGACAAACTTCACACTATCCTGCTATAGGCCTACTGCTATACTACTCAGACCGCGGCGCTCACTGAAACTGTAGGTATAATGGTAGGCTGTCACAGGTAATAAACCAATGTCAGTTCCCAAGCAGTGACCTTAATTTGCTTTCCGTGGACCAGCAGCCACGTTACAATAATAGTGCTCCAAACATAGAGTAGCAGGATTTATTTAGGGCATGTGCAGCTTATTTTGCTGCACACAGAATAAAAATTCGATAAATGAGAGTTCTGAGTGCATTACAACTTAAAACTTAAATTTCCTAAAATTCAACAAGGTATATATTAGAAGAAAGCGTTACGAAAAATACCGCTGTAGTTAACAGACTATCGCCCTTTCTTTCTAGCTTAAAGATACGTGGACGATATTCGGAACACCCTCTTCTACAATAACATTTGAACACATTTGTAAAACAGAAATTTCGAGTTTATTTGGGAACAGCAATGTTTGCGTTCAGAACGCCACATTTTGAAAGTTCATCATCTAAATATTTTCAATGGGTTGTGGCAACATGCAAGAGAGACGCTGCTGTTCTTATGTATTATATCCACCGCCTTTAGAAACGGACTGCAACACGACTTGGGCGTTACTTGACCGCTCCACTTGCCACGTGTCTTTACAAACATGTCACATGTCCTATGGGTTCGCCGAATTCCTGACAGTTTGTAAGAACAATTACTGTTTTATTTAGGCTTCAAAACCTAATGACAATCTATCCAATATCCACTGCTAGAGAACAGCCAAAACCGAATGTTAAGAGTCCAGCTAGATATTGGTTTTGCAGTACAAGCAGCTGAATTTTTCCAAGATATTTCGTTGAAACAAAAACAAGAAGGCATGGGTATTGTTGACAACCACAACAGATTATAGTTACAAAACACTCACGTACAGTGAGATTGTAAGAGAAGGCATATTCTGAGTTCGTCTGAGACGAAAGTGTGGGTGAAGGGGTCGTAAATAATCCAGCTTCTACGAGCGTTCACCACAGTCTTCACATTCTTCCATGAAGGTGGAAGGATAAAGCGGAAAGTCAGTAGCGAATACCACCAGATGGAAGGAGAAACCAAGAAGAAGACAGTGAAAGAATAAATGGCGGCGCTGGAAAGAAATTGATGGTTGGATGACCTCGGAAGTCAACACACACACACACACACACACACACACAACCAAAATAACAGAAAACGGAGAAAGAGAGAGAGAGAAGATCACCTTTGAATGTCATCAATTTTCAGATCGTCGCAGACAAGGCAGGAGATTGCAGATCCCACCACGGCTCCCACAGGAACCAACATAGAGAAACAGGGAAATCGCATTACCGTGAACACCCTCTCTTTTAAAACACGGTCCCTTGCTACACCAGACGAAAGCTTTCGGGGAAACAAATGGGTCTTCGGGGGTCACTTTTATTAAAACATTACACCACTAAACGCAAGTATAACTTCCAAATACCAGACAGCGTCAAAAAAAATGCTAATTTAATCCAAAAATACGATCGGTAATGAAATCACACCTTACAACAAAGTCAAATTTACTTTCTCTTATACATCCAGCAACACCATACACCATTTACACAATGGTAGATGCGTTAAGAGTTTACAGTAAAAAGAATCCACCTGCATTCAAGAACCCCAAGATGGGAGCCATTCTTCTGCGTACCTAATACAAAACACGTACAATAAATAAATGCATCTACACAAGTGCAAGTGTACCATATTAAAAATTTCGTTATAAAACATTACCTTACATAACAAACTTGTGTCATTGATTAAGTAACACACAGGTTGCCATGCCAACCATGACGTCAGAAGCCGTTGCGGTTGATATGCTGGGCCGTATTCTCTGTGAGGTATGGGTCGAGGCCGAAGAAATAGTTGAGAAGAAAACAGCTAAAAGATTACAGCACCACGACAAATAACACAAATGTTTGTATCCAAAAAGTATCAGGACTCAATCGTCCAAGGCGCCGTGGAGTAGCGCGTGAATAATATTGGAATGACGAAAGTAAGTCACGCTCAGGTCGATAATAAGCAATGATAGTAACTGACAATAATTAACAATAAATGACAGTCATCCACAAAACACCGTAACAGATAATTCACAGTGATGGACACTAATCGATACTGTTCGAAAGTATTTTCATAAACTGCTAACACAAAGATTCGTCCGAACACCTAACCCATTACGGTAAAATGGTGTGGGCACGGTAGACTGTTCTGTGCGAGTCGCGTGCTGAAGGGGAAGAAAAGAGTTTTAGGTGTTCTTTATGACACAGAAAGGCTTAATGTGGAGACCCCGTCCGTCAGTCCGTCAGTAACACAGTCGCATCGTAGCGACTGAACCGAGTCAGGTGTTAATGAAATTTGGTATGGGATTATATGTAAAAAAAAAATGGCAAGCAGGCGTGAATTTAGTGAAAGTCGGCTCAGCAACACACATATTTCGCTAAAGGGCCCAAATAAATTTCTACCCGATATAGTGACATTCGATACCGGAGATCTCCAAACTATGCCGTAAAGAAACTATGTTTTGTGAAAATCAGTGCAGCAAAATTCGTACCTTACCTAAAGGCGTAAATGAAGTTCTGGCCAAATTTTCTACACTTCGTCCGATTTTTGAAACATCGATACATGTTATGCTCAAAGAATTTATTTGAACGACTGTGGGTTTCGTGACAATCGGCGCAGAGAAGCCGCACTCTTTTGTTGGTGCCATTTAAATTGCATTCACGCGTGCACTGTCAAACAGAATGACACTTCCAAAGTCCGTGTGCTACGTTGCAGAGAACAGCAATTGCAATTGCAAAAAATGTTCGTGTATTACACATACTATATTTCACCTAGTAGTACAGTAGGTATATAACTACATGTTTCGGCCCAGTATGTTGGCCATCTTCACGTTGTAATTTAACTTACAGAGAAGCTATACAAAATGTGTGGGGTGTTCTTTTAGGGTGTTGGGGGTTGGGTGGGGGGAACGAGATCTCGTTGTTTCAATAGTGGGTACCATGACCTAGGGTTCTTATGAGTGAATTATCAAGAGTTGTTTATGTAAAAAGATAAAATGATCCTGTTACAGGGCCGGTGTGGCCCAGAGGGTGGATAGAGGTATAGCTCTACTCTTCCATTACCGCGGCACTAGAAGGGGGTGAGTGGTCAGCAGCACGCCCCGGCCGCACTTTACCCCCGGGAAAGACCCGGTGCCCATTTTACAGG
>Ga0136643_10011706_pt1 | contig 13028 bp, 6 predicted proteins | sample TergutLab28metaG_FD_96883 | JGI IMG/M metagenome (GOLD analysis project Ga0136643, IMG submission 96883) | Labiotermes labralis P1 segment gut microbial communities from Petit-Saut dam, French Guiana - Lab288 P1 (version 3) (version 3) | ecosystem: Host-associated > Arthropoda: Insects >...
ACAAAAAGTATGGTATTGGCAATCAAATTACTAATAAAACTAGCAATGTATGGATGATATAAATTTTTTAGTTAATAGAGAAAATTTTAAAGTTTTAGTTTATTGATATTACTTTCGGTGCAAATGTGGACAAAGAGAAATTGCTAAGTGTATGGAATAAAAAAACATGTTCTGTGTGTGATTTATATTAAATGTGTAGAAGTACTTCACTTCTGTAGAGGTATGATAAATAGGTAACGAGTGTGAAGAGTCATATGAATGTTTATCCGTATTAGCAGAAAGAAGTTGTATGTTTTTATACTGTATATGAATCATAATAGTTATGTATATTTTTTACATTGTATATGAATTGCATTAGCTAAATAGAATTATAAAAACTTAGTATAAGAAATGATGGATGTATTCTATACACATTGTTGTCAAAAGGATGAAATAAACTGAAATTGAAATTTGTATTTAATTGAAAGTTCCGCTTCAGGAACTACAGCTTGGTTGAACGTGCAAGAACAACACAACTGTTTTTATTTTGCCTGCTATAAGAGACTAGTCCACATAAGGAGATGAATACAGCAGGCCATATTTGTAAATTCCACATGTGCTGAATGAATAAGTTTGTACTCACATGCCTTTGCATGAGATCTGGGTGCTAATACATGACTGTGTAGTCTCTTAGATAATAATGATCAAAGTTCTTACATAATGCTGATGTGAAATGCTGGCTCAGTTCTGCCTTCCAAGCTGGGCACAACTTCAGGGCCACCAGAAAATGTGCAAATGCACGGCCAACATTACCCTTTTGTAAATAAGTTTCTGCCTGCTTCCGTGACTTGTCAGCTACTGCTAGGCACGCCTCAGGTTTCATTATCTTCTCATCTTAAAACAGAGCAAAGGGTATATTTGTTAGAAGTCATTCTCACACATCAACAATGCACTAACGTTAACCATTTGTTATCTGTTTATGGCGACTGTAACTGTTACAGCCATATGTATGCTACATGTCCGAAGTGGAAGGTCATATGAAGGTGTCTGTATCATAATACGCTGTCAACAACCATGCCAGGAGACGTTCTTATCAGTTATATAAAAAAATTGCAAAAGCAGTTTCGTAATTACGCGTTCTGTTGTTACTCGTACGAAAATGGCTGAGAAAAGGCAAAGAGTTTTGTCAATCCAGAGTCATGTAGTTTCAGGATATGTTGGTAATAAGAGTGCAACTTTTCCACTACAGGTAAAAATTTAATTGCGATAAAAGTATCTGATAAAAGAAAAGTACTGTGTACTGCTACATTTAAATATCGGCGTCTAAGTAGACACATGATCGTGCGACAAGTGAGGTTATGCGGTTCTGTTTTATGCCTACCTAAAAAATTGGCGTAATTCAATTACCATTCCTCCTAGATTTTATGTATTATATTTATGAACAGTCCTAAAAGTACACTGCAGTATCTTGACAGTACCACTATAATACATTTCTTTGCGAAATATTGCAGGTTTTGGGATTTGAAGTTGACGCAATCAACTCCGTCCAATTTTCCAACCACACAGGGTACGGGTACTGGAAAGGTCAGGTTCTGGATGAGAGAGAACTTGGTAAGGCCAGAACATCACAAATAAAACAAAACAAAATTTCATACGAAACGTGAGGGGTTAATGTTGTTCAAAGTCATCCTTTTATAGTATGACGTATGTCTTTGCCGTAATGAAATACACGGCATTTATCACTATCTTTGTTTTTGGTCAATGAATGGGAATTTGTGGCCCTTTGCCTCTGTCAGGTTTATAGTTTCAGGTAATGTCGCTTGTAGCTAGATACCTTGACAGGTTATCGACCACCACAACAAAGAATTATTTTTCTTGGTCTCTTAATGAGTGTTCGCATATAATATTTAATTGCATTCTCCCCCTCTCACATTCCGCAGCATCACATATCTCCCATTACCTGGTATACCTAAAGCATAAGGCATTTAAATAAGAAATGTCATGTTGTATTCTTTATTTTTGGTGATTCCCCGGCGTCTGAATTTTGTGCCGACGTTTCGGAATACTCTGTCAGAGCTTACACCACCAATGAAGATGGAACTGACACATGGCTCCGAAACGTCGGTACATAAAATTCAGATGCCGGGGAATCACCCTAAATAAAGAAAACAACATTCAGAACACAGCAAAAGTTTGAATCAAGAAGAAAGTTTATGTTTAATAATTAACTGGTTCCAAGATTTAATTGCAGAAAAACTGGGTATTCTGCAGCAAGACTGTGAATGTTCAAACTGTGTAACCATATTCCACTAAATATAGAGCAGTGTGAATATTTATTTCAGTAAGTGTTTTATTTATTTATTTTTTGTTTGTTTCCAGACACACACTGTTTATTTAAAGCTGAAAATTCATGAGGCACATAACTTTGTTCTTGCAACATATTGTATCATCACCATTCCCAAGTAGCAGTCACACAGCACAAACGTCAGTGTATTTTTGTCTTCTGCACTTACAATGAATCTTGGAATACTGAATTTAACTTTTTTTCTTTTTTAACAAAAGGAAAGGCCTGCTACACTTTTTGACTTTTTACAAGCTGACAGTTTCATAGTTATGTTAAACCCTAGCTTCCATATGTCGTAGAGCACTTTATGAGATTTGGGGTTCTCATGATGGTGCCCAACAATTCTGTCTTCTGGGGTATGACATCATAATTGCATAAAAATTGACCCAACATTTCAGAGGAGCCTAGTGCCTTCATCAGCAGGGTACCAGGAGTGCCGAAGATGGGAATAGTAGGTTCCCCTGAAACTTTGATAAGTGTCTACCAGGCTAATGCCATCACATTTTCTTTTTTGGTGTGTATATGTTGTGTGTGTTAAACCACTTTAGATAACATAATTTAGGAGTCTCATACTATGTGTACATAACCTGATTGTAAATGATTCGATGATACAGAAGGCCTCATGGATGGACTGCATCACAATGGATTAGATTATTACACACATCTGCTAACTGGCTACATTGGGTCTGCTGGCTTTCTGAAATATATTGCGCATGTGGTGAAACAGCTGCGTGAAGTTAACCCAGATCTTGTGTATGGTAAGTCTGGATTTATAGTTGGCAAATTAAAACAAGTGTAATATCTAAAGCAAAACAGAATTTTTTTCTCTCAACCCAACTGTGACATGTAAATCAAGGAATGAAGTTGTGGTAACGAATCAGTTGCCACAGTGATGTACAAATATTAATAATGGAGTGATATTGGATGGGAAATCTGAAGTACTTGGAGCCTGCACTGAGACTAAATCCAGGCCTCTGCACAGAGAAGCCAAAATCTAACCTCTAGAGCTATGACATCTCCAATTATAATTTAATTAATTAATTAATTTTATGTGTGCATGTATGTATTTAGAATTCCAGTACATTGAATTCTCTCATTTTTCCTGTAGTATTTGTTGCAGCTTTTCTTTTGAAAGTTACTTTGTTCCTGTTTCTTGCACAGGAATGACTATTAACAAATTGTTTAGGCAAATGAAACATTCTTGGGCTAGTAGCCCGGTAAAGTGGTTACACTGCAAGTGAACAAGCATTTCAAGAACTATCTCAACACATTGGTTCACTCTCTGTTCTATCAGCTGCCACAGCTGCTAGCCTGAGAAAGTTTTACGACTCACCGTGAATGCTTTAGATCATATGTGAGTGCTTCATGGTTATCCTCAGTTCTCTGGCAAGTAACAGGAATATTAACTTGAAATTGTGATGAGCAGTTACTTCCATTTTTTCCAAATTATGATTATAGTGATTCTCACACCAAACTTAACCAATGCAGTGGGAGATGTTTCATTCAATAAATGACTTGTTTAACAGGTTCAAAACATTCACCTAAAAAATGTTACACAGTCCTTAATAAGTACCATTCAGCTGTATCTATGACAGACCTTTAAGAAGTATGGTGACAAAGTGTGAATTTCTTCAAAAAAAATAACAAGGCAGAAATGTTCACCAGAAATTGTATGTGTGACATGTTATGATGTATTTATAACATATTTACCACCAGCACAAAAATCAAAGTATAATCCTTTGTAGTCCCAGAATGCTCTGTATGTGTGGTCCAGCTACCAGTCTTGTAGTACCAGGGGATATAAAATCGCCTGCTCCCAGTGATAAAAGTTCATACCTTTTTCTCATGCATATACAACTGTTTTACAGTATGTGATCCAGTGATGGGAGATAATGGCAAAATGTATGTGCCTGAAGAACTACTGGAAATATACAAGAACACAATCTTGCCCCTTGCAGATATCATTACACCCAATCATTTTGAACTTGAGTAAGTACATGGGTAAAAGGTAAAGCAATCCCTGTACATGCCTGGGCAGGCCCTGAGGGTTCCAGGAGGTTCAGGCTCCCAGATTTCGAGATGGTCAGCACATGAAAGTGGTAAGGTTGTCAGCCCTACACACCCTTTACCCCCCAGGAAATATTTCTGGTACTCATTTCTGCTAGAGGCTAAGTCAACCCCAGGGCCACAGTGCAGCTGGAAGGATTGTCAATGAAAAATTCCAGTTAAACCATTGGGAATCAAACCTGTGACCTTCCGGCTTGCAGTACAGTGCCTCAACCAACTGCACCTCCACATGCCCCAAGTACATGGGTAGTAACACAAAATTCCTCATTTTTTTTTATTTTGCAAACTGGACCTACTACTACTACTACTACTCTGACCACCACCACCACTTCTACTGGGGCCAAGATAGTGTACTTGGTATATTCACTTGCTGTGGGGCTGGATGGTCTGGGGTTTGGACCCAAGTGGGGAAAGAAATTTTCTATTTCTGTACCTGTCCAGACCAGTCCTGAGGCCCACCTTGCCTACTCTACAATGGATACCAGGGCTCTTTCCCAGCGGTAAAGCAGCCTGGGTGTGGTGTTAACCAACTCGCATGTAGCACCAAGGTTAAAAGTGAGTACAGCTACCTCTTTTTCCCCTCTGTGTCAGTAATGGTATGTTATGGGGTGACCTTTATCTTTAAAACAATAGTTAATGTTATTAAAGTAAAACCTCGCTAGTTTGGATTGCTTGAGGGACATTTCATCTGGATAGGGTTACCTAGTTTTGCACGGTAAAGTGTACACATGCACACACATATGCACTGTGTGTGTGTGTGTGTGTGTGAGACAGTTTGTGGATCAAAAATTTAGTCAAATTGAAAATAGGATGTGAAGTATCATAAAAGTACAGAATATACAGTACAAAAATATTAATTGTATGTATTTCAAAGTGTTTGAAAGTTACACCAATTTTATTATTATTAAATTATACTTACTAATTAATACTGTGTACAGCTGAATTTGAGCACAGTTTTGGAAACTTCCATACACTGATATGCATACTAACATGTCTATCATGGCAGTGAACGGCAGCAAGCTGAAAGCCTGGGTTCAATTCCTAGCAGCACCTAGAGGAAATCTGTAACCACTACACTCAGAATGGCTCTTGAGTTCCACAAGCCATGATACTAATTAGTAACTCCCATTTATGCTGAGGTTAAGAATGTGTGGATACAATATGTTCCCTTCCACTGTATGTTGCCATGCCTGTTGCTCAGATGTGTTTCCTTTAACTCAATGACACATACTTCACCATCATGAACCGCTGTTGTAGATTGTTGGCTGGGAAGCAAATTAAATCAGTAGATGATGCATGGCAAGCTGTTGAAGATTTCCATAAGAAAGGCTGTCGTACTGTAGTCCTTTCATCCACAGACCTGGGGAATGCCGAGAATCTTCTAGCATTGGCCAGCAGCAAGAGTGGTAAATATTTTATTTCATATTTTCTGATATCATTGACCTCCTGTCTCTTTGTTTTCCCAGACATATAAGCAGGTTGAACAAAGAATGAGGTCAGAAGACTAAGTTAACTTTTGGCTTTAAATTTATGGCAGCTGGGAAAATGAAAATAAATTTTCCTTAGATTACACTCTTCTGGGATATGATGTCACACCAAAGACTCAGAAGACAGCTTAGACCTCAGAGAACAGTCGCAATCTATGTGATTGTATGATGTAATATCCCAGATTTCTGTATGGATGACATTTATAGACAGTGCAAGTTTTTACACTGAATTTTGAGGATAGCAAGAAAAAGTAACTGTGTATTTTAAGGATATATTCTACTACAATAGCCAGCATAAAACATGAACTGCATACTATTTTTGTTTAATATACCAACTAAATGCACTTAACAATATACAAGATATTAGAGTCACTTCATAACAACATGCTTTGGCATGATAGTGCCTTCTTCAAGGAGCACACACCAAGCTTAAAGCCATTTACAGTAAAATAGATTACTTCAATGAACTCTGCAGTTAATGCCACTTTTTATATAGAAAAAATATGTGAATTTCATTATAATACAAGATGGCACCATTGTCATGCCAGAACATGTCAGAGTGTAGTGATTATGTCACATATATTGTAGGTGCATTGAGTTGGCATATTAAATTATTGATTCAAACGCACAGAGTAAATAATTTTAAAAATGAACTACATAGTACAGCGTGACAAATGGATTTGAAACCCCAGAAAATATGTGGCTTATATGTTAACATTCCACTTTCAACCCAGTTTCTGACAAAAGTCTCTTCAGCCTCTGATAAGCCAACCCCCTCCCTCAACAGTTACTCTGCACTGTATACACACTTACATCAACACACAAAGTGGGTATAATAATTCTTTAGTACACGATCCAAGGTAAGCACAGTCTGGTAACACAGCTTACTGTTGCAGTACTGTCATTCATTTATTGTAGAAAAGCAACAAAACAATTTTCCAGGCCGTGTAAATGAGGTTAGCACTCCAAACCCTACTGTAATGTTTAGATACATTACCAGTAATACCACTGCACTCAACTAAAGATGGAAAATGTCATGCCAGGACTTTTTGTCTATTGTCTTGTGAGCAAACCGTGAAAGATGACCAAAATCAGACTTGCTTTGCACTTTATTCAACTTTTCTGTCATCAGGCCATGCTTGGGCCTGTGTGTTGAAACACCTTGCAGTCCTTTAATCAAATAATCCTTATTGGTGTCCTGTGCCTCTGAATGGACCATCTGTGCCCTATTGGAATAGCATACTGTACAACTTGGCAACTGCATTTAAAGGAGTATAGTCAGAACTACCTCATATTACCAGACTACTTGTAATTGTCACACAGGTGACCAGAAGACAGAGTTAACCATTCATATTCCGAAGTTGCCAGGTATATTCACCGGAACAGGTGATTTGTTTGCGGCTTTGCTGCTTGCATGGATGTGGCGTACCAATAACCAGCTGAAACCATCACTTGAGAAAGTAATTGCCACACTACAAGCTGTTCTCAAAAGAACACTCCACTATGCCACAGGTATTGTATTTTAAACACAGTCCTACATTGTTAAATATCCTTTCTATGTAACATAACAGTTCACATTACATGTACTCACCTGTGTCAACAGATTTTGATTGACTATGTGACTCTGATTTTTGCATGCGTTATGTTTGTTGCATTCTTTCCACCAGATTAACTGTTTTTCTTTTGTAAATATATTTCAATCACACACAAATCACTCAGTAACTGCTCACACCAGAGACCTTGAGAAATAAATGGTTACTCAGCTATTCAAGAAATACTTTGCCTGTTGTGGAACCCAAAGTTTCATATTACTGTGTTCACAAGGGCTCGCCATTGTCCCTTTCCTGAATGATATGAATCCAGTCCACATTTTGTACTATATGTCCATCCACTCACTGTCTGGCTGTAATGGTTTACAATTATCAACAAACTAACCCTATGTGTCACATAGCGACCACATTATACACCATTTAACAGCTGGATTTTAAGACTTATCTTGGTACAAAATTTCAGTATTATACATTGGAGACAGTACAGGGGCTGATCAATTCTACTTTGAATCCTATAAGGATAGCACTTTTCTCTTCACATCTTGATAAGATGTATGGCTATATCAGGTTCCTAACCAGTGGTGGCAGAGGGCTCTCTTTGTGTGTTCAGAGAGGACAAAGCATAGAGCAGGTCCTTTGCTCACGTCATGACTCCTTGTTTAGGTGCAGGGGAAACATAACAGTCAGTACTGTTACAAGCTGAAGGCACTGTTGAAGGTGGTAATTTAAATACATACCTGCATGCATATGTACATACATACATATATACTAGCCATGTGCTCACCATATGACAGGCTGCCATATATTCACTACACCACAGCCTCTCTCATTGGTCATTTCTTTACTCTTAGAGCATCTCAAGCATTAATTTCTTGTATCGGAGTGCTGCCATTTCATTGCGCTACGATGTATTATACCAGTCCCGCTGAAACCATCAGGGGCAACATGTTGCTAGTGACAAAGTGTTATGTTGTTCTTGAGCCTCAGCTCATACTTCACAGAGAACACACTGTCCCAATTATAAAGACTGTTTCTTTAGCCTCAGCATGTGCCTTACACGGAACAGTCTCTCTCAACCCCTACCATAACCATGGCAATGTGTGTGTGTGATGTCACTACTAAGCATGGCAACCCATATGTTTTGTCATTAGTAATCATGGCAGCCAGGGTGTGACTCACATGCAGGGTATTATGTAAGGTACACAATATTACAGTGACCTCCAGGAACGCAACAGAGCTTCAAAGTAATTTGTGCACTTCCCAATTGGTAATTAGGACACACATACATTATGGACATCCTTTCTTACAACCTGCTGGCAGGCATGAGATGGATGTTTCTGCTCTGAAGTAATTCTGTTTCTTTTGATGTACAGAAAGAAGTAAACCTGCTAACCCAGGTTTTGCACTGATGGAACTGCAACTCATCCAGAGTAAGGCTGATATTGAGAACCCAGAGACCATCATAGAAGCAGAAGTGCGTTAAGTGCGTGGATGTGGGCGAACATATTTGCCCACACCAGCAGAAGTCTTCCAATATGATAATCATATCATTCCGTCAATGTTAATAGCATTAGTTCAGATTAACCTATACTGGCCTGGCCAAGTGTTGCATTTTTTAGCACTAGCAGTGGTATTTAAAATGTTTTATGCCAGACAATAAAGGTTCAGTGTCATATATTGATTATGGCTTTCATAAAACTGATTGTACTTTTTTGGGGAAATGACTATAGTAAGGCAAACCACTACTGTTTATTGTGCTAGCCAAATCAAAACATAGCTGACAGGATGCCCAAGTATGATGCTTAATAGGGCTGTGTGGTTGCATTCCTCTTATAGCCAATGTATACACTTGGTAGAGACAGTGCTCTGCCATATTTACATACAGTTACTCTTACACTCTTGAAGGTCAAATTACTTCGCTTTATTTGCCATTATGCTTTTGAATATGTAATGTAAGTTTGTAGAAATCTATTGCAGTGGATTTGATCTTATGCAAACATGGAAAGTTTTGGGAAGTGAAAATAATGAACCACTTTTAGGCGCATACACAAACTTGCAAAGAGCAATTATTAGTTTCATCATGTCTGTCTCTCTGTCTGTAATCTGCATGGAACAACTCGGCTCCCACTGGACAGATTTTCATAAAAATTATTTTTAAAAAATCTGTCAAGAAAATTCAAGTTGAATTAAAATCTGACAAGAATAATGGGTACTTTACATGAAGACCAATATACATTTATGATTATATCTCGCTCAGTTTTCCTTATAAGAGACAAGAGGTGTAGTAAAAATCAAAACACGCATTTATGTTCAATCCCCCCCTTCCCTCCCTCCCTCTCTCTCCCCCCCTCCAAAAATTGTGATGTCTATGATATTTGTGGAAAAATACTTTAGGGCCAGACAGGCCAGAGATGACAATATGGCACATGTGCATTGCATCCTGGATAACTAAGGCCACAAATATCAATCAGATTACATAATACTTATTGCTTTTCCACTGCAACAATGGTTGTGCGAACATGCCTCAGTGGTATATTATACATACATTGTCTGTCTTGTTTGTTGTGATAAAAGATGGTTTCTTCCAGTATGTATGAACATGCTCATAATTTGTCAGTGCTGGGATTGATCTCTAGGCTTATTAAATGACTGATTTGTACATGATTTAACAATGGTGCTTCACCTGCTGGGGTTAAAGTGTTGAATGAGATAGGTTTGTGTCAGTGACAAGGTGGCCATAATTAAGCTATGTTTAATAGAGGACAGGTAATTAAAGATATAAACTGGCTACTGAAAAGGACTGCTTAGATGGTTTTGTAAACTGGTACAACTGTACTATTTCTCCCTGATAAGTTCATACAGTATTTTAACATGCTGACTGCTACCGTGAATGTTTACATTTTTCCACCAAACCACTTTGTTCAGACATGCATGAATTTTACATTACTTTGTATTGTTACCAGTATTGCAGTATGCTCAAGTCCTACCAGACACATTCCATTAAAGCTTGCACATAGGTAGCAAACACATGGCAATGCTCAAAGAACAGCCATCAGTGTCCTTTGTGGTGGCGAGATAAATGTTCAACGCAGGTGCCTGTGTCCTTCATGGCCATCAGCATGTTAATGTGTATCATTTCTAATAATTTGTATATGTAACTTGTCATGTCTTGCATACCACCATATGACACAGATAAGAATTTACACTGGCTAAAGAAAACAGCCAGTTCATTTTCTTTTGCCTAAAGCATTTTTCCTTGACTGAAAGTACTCTTTCTGTATGTGCAGCACAGATAAAGGACTGAAGTATGTTATTACCCAGCATTCTGTATTGGAAATGTCATATATCAGATTCTGTACGTATGTAATTTACTAACACGTTGTTAATGTAAATATATTCAGTAACACAACCATTAAAAATGGAAATTATTTTAACTTGTGTTCATTATTGTACCAGGCTGTGGAAGATACAAATGCCCTATGTTAAACAGAATGAGCTGTGCCTTAGTAACCTTAGAAGTAAAAGGTTGCACTCATTTTGTTTCATAGATATACCTATGTTCTAAGAACATGAGTAATGTAGACATAACATAACAACTTTATTCTCAATCCAACAACTTACGGCAAAGACAAACTGCCTGGCAGACAGCTGTCCTTCCATCAGAAGACCTAATAATTTGCTTCTGGAACAAGATGAAGTGATTATAAGGGAAAGGGTTAAAATAAACGGAATTACTGAAGCATATACTTATGTTGACATATTGAGATCTCCACTGAAAGGTCATACACAGGCAGAATTCCAAAGGGAGTGTGGGCTTGGCAGGGTTTTATCTCAGATTTACTGTTATCAGCATACATTATATTCATCAAGGTAACTTCACTTCAGCTTAACGAAATTCACCCCAGGTGCCATCTGTTCCTCAAAATCAGCACCGTTATAACAAGTCACATTCTGGTGAGAGCAGTACAGTGTAGTACTGCCATGAATGTAACAACATTACACGGGTTAGTCAGTGTCTGTGTTCAAAACTACTACCTCCCATCACCTAATCTCCCAGTTCACACATGTGAAGAAGCTTATTTATTTATTATGGTGTGAAAGGCACTATTATATACCTGGGGCTTCATATTTATAGATCAGCAGTGACCCTACTATGGCTGATTTCTACTAATAACTCACAACAGAAGTTTGTACAGAGACCTGGACATGGCTGCTATAGGCCAGTTCAAAATAAAAGGGAATTGCAGAGTTGCAATTTTATAATGCCAGTAAAAGTTTGAATCCTAAAACACAGTCAATCCTTTATTATCTCAATATATTCAAACATAGTAACAATCAGTATGAAGTGTCTCAAGTATAGAATCTGTTGTATCTTATAATTAATAAACTGCATGGTGACATGTTTTACAAGAAACAATAGATCGACCAAATGGGCTCTGAAATTCACCACAAACAGAACCCTCAGGATATCTCCAAGATGAAAATGGTTACAACACAGAATACTATGAGGTAAAGTACTAAACATTTTTATGAACACATTCCAAATATTTTAAAGAGTTCCAAGCAATATTATGTTGGGGGGGGGAAGACATGATTTTTTTCAGTGCAAAATAAAACATATTCTGTGCATTATATATCAAAACGCAGTAACAGCCTTCAGATATGTATCCCAGTACCTTTATGTATATAAAGTAAAACAAGAAATAATTTATACATACATACATACATCCTAGGCCAAATCTTGGTAATTACAACATTACTCCACTGAAACACATTACTAATTTTGTGAAAGTGAAGAGTCATACAAATATCATCCTAATGTGTGTCCCTCATCGTCATGATTTACCTGAGGGGTCATGTGTAAATAGTGAAGTGAAAGCTTTCAATAGAAGGTTAGTGAAGCTCATGAAGCCTTATAAACATGTTACAGTGGTAAAGGTAGACCTCGATAGGAAATTTTTCACCAGACAAGGTCTGAATATGAATAATTTAGGTAAAGAGAAAATAGTTTTCAAGACAGCCAGTGTGGTTACTGAAATTTTCCGCAGACAAGACGAAATAATCAGCTTTTATTGGAAGAATGAATGTGAAGTCAGTGTAAGTGATAGCTCTAACGAAGATAATATCAACTTACAAGAAGATCCTAAGGCAACCCCATCGACAACAGTTAGCGTGGAGGCTCTAACTGATGATGCAGCTCAAGAAGACCCGATATATAAGGGACCTGGAACATCCAAAAGACAAAAGAAACCCCCAACAATAAAAAGTGATGATTTTTTATGGTAAAAGATAACCAAATGTCAGGTAGTAACTCAATAACAATATTTCATCAGAATATCTGTGGTTTGAGGGGAAAAAACAGATGAGTTAATAAGTATTCAAATATTGATTTGGATAAGTATTGTGAAGATCAAGACATAGAAGTTTGTGTGTTACAACTAAAATCAACCTTCTTCAATGTTTGTATAATGGCAGTCTATAGGGCACCCAATGGAAATTTTAACTTGTTTCTTAATAGACTGGATGACATAATCAAGACACTTCATAAAGTTGCCTTACAGCTCATTATATGTGGTGATATAAATATAGACTATCTTACAG
>Ga0136643_10011707_pt1 | contig 13028 bp, 9 predicted proteins | sample TergutLab28metaG_FD_96883 | JGI IMG/M metagenome (GOLD analysis project Ga0136643, IMG submission 96883) | Labiotermes labralis P1 segment gut microbial communities from Petit-Saut dam, French Guiana - Lab288 P1 (version 3) (version 3) | ecosystem: Host-associated > Arthropoda: Insects >...
ACGCTGGGGAATAGTTCCCCCCTACTTCGGGTGAAAACCCAAAAAACCAAAAACCCCAAAAAAAACTTGTTTTCCCCCCCCCCCCCCCCCAGCAGTCACAAATTTTCAGTGCTCAAAAAATCGTATTGTGGGTCTTCTATTGCTTCTTTTATTCGAATGGCTGTCGTGTAAATAAAATCTCATCATGTTTGAACATGCGAGCTTATCAGTCGTAACATTTTGTTCGGGACTATACGTCATGCCATTGGTAACTGTAATCTGTCGTTATCTCGTAAGTCGGTTGGTGCTACGAAAAGCTTTCTTGCTGTTTTGATTCCAACCCACAGCCATTGTTTTATTGCGGTGGCCGTTTCGCTGTTCTTCCTTCAGTGAATCTCGGAAACAGGCAGTTATAATGATGATGAGTGTAAAGTGCAGGTTAAAATAATTTATTAATGGATGCCTTTTCGTGCATCTTTGCTGTGCGTTTGTTCACCCGCTGCTTTGCAGAAATGTACTGTCCATTGTCGTGTTGTGGATATGGTACATACGACTATGGTGATTGCCCTCGGGGTGGATGACCGGAGTTCAGTTCCCGGCAGTGCGTAGGATAGCAAATTTTTTGGTCGCCGCCACTCACGCGTGCGTCTTCGTGACATTTTTCTCGTTAAGCGCAAGGACGATTTTACGTTTTTTTACTTTTGCTACAGTGCTGTGATGGTGAAAAGCGGGCTGCTGTTCTTTGAACAGTATTTCAACATGAAGCGTACACTGGGTACGGGCGGGGCATTAAGGAATGTACTACAATCATAATCATGGCGAGCATCCGCATTAAATCGAATTATCGTTCACGGCGTTTCCGTTATCCCCCCCGCAAATTGTTGGTTCTCTCGGGGTAGGAAATGAGGTTCGCCGTTGCTAGAACATTTTCTTGAACGGCGGAAACGTGTTGGACCCTTCGTTCTTTACTGACGATATAACTTGTTTTGAGATGCATGTGGCCTGGTGTCCCCATCACTACCAGCTACTGCATTTGCTGCCAGACACGCCTTTCCTCGACTTCGCGTATGCAGACAAAAGAAACGAATACGATATTTTAGAATCAAGTTCAGTGGTGTAGGTCATGGTTCTGTGACGCCTGTCTTCTTCCGCGCTTGTCGTGGGTGTGAAGGAAAGATGCAGCAAGGTGTGATTTCGTAGACGTGGCTTTGGACTGTTTCTGATCACAGTGTACTGTTACAAGGAAATGTGACGGGACAAAAAGATATTGGTGTTGATTCTGCTTCGTTCAGAAGCAAGTCTTCTGTGATCCAAGTGGTAGCGTTTGAGGGGTTTCTGAGCCTCTTACGTTTGTTGCATCATTATTTAAATCACTTTGTTGTGTTTCCATTTCCTGTAATAAGTTTGTTACTGAATTTATTGAACCATGCATATCAGATGAACCGTTATTTTATTCTTAAGTAAGCGAGAAGTATGATTAATATGTATAGTGAGCCTACTGGAATGATGTTTTAAGCAAATGATTGGCCATACTCTGGAATGAAGAGGAAAATTGTTTGCTCACTTTTCTTTTTACTTTTTTTTATTTGCTGCAAATTCAAGACACTCATTTCACTTACTGGTTTTTTTTCCTCCCTTGATTTCAAACTTTCGCCATGTTCTGAATGTTGTATGCTTTCTTCTGGGTAATTCCCTGGCATCTGAAATTTATAAGCCAGCGTTCTTTGTACCTACCTGCCTATGAAGATGAAACAGACAGAGTGTTCCAAAACACTGGCATATAAAATTCAGACGCCGGGGAATTAACCCGAAGAAAGCCTACAACTTACTGAGTTTTCTTTACATATCCGTTCCTCATCCCCTACGGCCTCACTGCAGGCTGTAATAATTTGTCTACACGTCTTCCTCTCCCTCTCCTGTTCATTCTTATTAGGGAATGGTTGTTGTCTGTCCTACTCTTATATTGTAGCACTGTGATGAAGTCAGAATTTTCATACATGTAAGAAATATAAAATTTTTATCAATTTAAGGATATTTGACGTTGGTGGGATACCAGGACAGGCTCTTTAAACCAACAAAACTTGGATGAATGGGATCCGTATGTGTGGTGAAGCTGGTAGAAGATGCAAGTGAGATAGATTGGGTTCCATGATTAAAACAGTAATTCACAAAGTGATGCCTGTCCAGATACTTTTACATGTAGAAGAAGCAGCGTAACGTTAATACACAATGTGTTTGGTGCTGTTTTGTTGTGTAATTGTAGCAGAATGTGAGCACCACGAGACCTGCCAAATGATGATAATGTAATCCTTTTCCTTGCACTTAGGACATTTCCTACAAATACAACTGCTAAATTTACTCTTGTAGTCTTGTAAATAAAACTTGATGCACAGTTTATTCTATGTATGTTTACCAATCTCTACATGTTTCAGGCAACTATGGGCCCATCATCAGGAGAAACAACTGTGTTTATGCGACACTTGGTATGCATTCCACCCTGCATACCAGACAGTCATCCACACAGAATAACAAGTACCACGTGTCACAAAAACACCATTGTTTCTCCCATGGTCGCCCGAAACACATAGAGATTGATAAATATACTAAGAATAAATTGTGCACGAAGTTGGTTTTGTTTACAAGATTGTACAGAGGGGCACAGTCAACAAAACATAAAATTTTAGCTAAACTTACTATTGGTGGCACAACACCTCTTGGGTACACGAGCATGATGAGGATAAATTGCAGTCTATGTACTGCAGCATCCCAACACACCATGTTTATACCAGTCATGTCTCCTGGAAAAAGGATCAGTAATGATTTTGTGTGTGTGTGTGTGTGTGTGGTAATTTTCTTCACATGTGAGAAAATTAGGATGTTGTGTTTGGTTGCAGTGGGATTGAACATAAAAATGAGGTGTACTCGTGCAGTCAGCTGACAGCTGGTGAGCAACTGGTGGAGCCTGACTTGAAACCCGTTGCCCTGCCTTCTGTAGTGTCAAGGCCTCAAGTGGTTACTACAAAGCTATTTGTCCCAGCACCTGTGCCCACACCTTCACCAACTTCCACTTCCTCTCCTACCCCTTCTGTTCCCATTTCTGTAAACTCTGTCCCTGTCACAAAATTTCCATCGTTCTCCTCCAGTACAAGACCTCAGACTGTCACAAGGAAAACATTCGTGCCTACTCAGTCTACTGTCCCCCCAACACACTCTCCCACAGCAGCCTGTAGTCCTACTAGGGCAGTGCAATTATCACATTCTTCTCCACCTCCTCCTATGCCACTTCCACCAGCATTCTCACGCCCACAAGCTGCTACTTCAAAGATATTTGCACCCAGAACAGAGGAAATGAACAAAGGCTTCCTCATGTTTTCAGAAGAGGAGCCGGGTGTAACAGGTATGTTTCTTCATGTTTAAGAAAGTGAATACTGTAGTCTCATTACTGTACCTTATTATCTAAATACTATGTTTGTTAATCATGAATGATGCTTGTTAATTGCTTGCAGTGCTGAAGGATGAACCAGATGATTTGTCACACCTCCAACCAGATGCTGGAGATGCGGATGTTCCCCTTCCAACAAACTATCTTCTATCAGATATGTTTGATGAAATTTTGGCCGATTCTTACGGCCCACTTTTCAATGAAGACCTGAATGCACTGAGTGACTCTCAGTCCAGTCATTCAAGTTCTAAAAAGGATGAGGGCAGCAGCAGTAATGACCCTTTCTTTTCTTACCGTGATGAGACCTCCTCTTCTGGTGGATCTCCCAGCTCTCGTCTTCATTCACCAGCCCTGTCAAAGGTACCAGTTTACACTTCTGCAAAGTGTACAACATATTTTAAATAAAGTAGGTAGGAAGGAATATCAGCTTGCTGAGTGCATGAAGTTAAATATCCTCTCTGTATGCAGTTGTCTAGGTTCTTCTCCTGTCTTGTGAGAAGGAAGCAGAGAAGTCATTTGTGTGTCTTTCTGTTTCTTCCAGAGTCCTGGTGACTGTAGTTTGCCTTCATTATGTAGTCCAGGTGACCCTGGAGTTGACAACAACATGGCTCCTTTCTTGTCTCTGCACCTAGACAGTACTAGTATGTCAGATGCAGATGAAGATCTGAGTATGCGTGCACCATACATACCAATGGGGGTGGGAGATGACTTTCCTTTACTCATGTCCACAGATCTTATGTGGGGAGCTGTTCCAGACAAGCCATCTTTCAGTAAAACCAACATTTCAAATAAAAACAGAACTTGGTGAGTTCAGATTGCTGACAGATGTTAACTTCTTCTGTTTGTGGAACACTGTAAAACAACAAGCTGTTGTATTGTGTATATTTTTGAGGCCATGCCAGTGATTATGTTCATCATCATCAAGGTGGAGCAATTTCCATTTGTTTCAGGTATATACCACCACCTGTAGCTGCTGCAAAGACAAGTTTAAGCTCCAGCCTTGCGCAGTTGTTATGTGCTGATAACACTTCACAGCCTTCTAGTCGACTACTGCCCGCAAAATGTACTGACCATGGAGGTGGTTTGGTGGATCCCAGTGATGTACTTGGTCATGTTCTCGCCAAGGATCACAGTGAGTTACATGCTTCATCTTTGTAAACTGCAAAATAAGTATCTTGAATAACAGCATGTGTGAATGAATATATACTTCATTGTCATTTCAATTATGGGAGATTAGAGGTTCTTATGATAGTATCAATGTTATGGTCTCCTGGGATGTGACCCTGTGTAGATTGGAAGATGAGTGCCAGCATTTGGGAAGCACCCGCTTCAGCAGATCGTGTAACACAACAATGCATAATCTTGATAATTAAATTGTCTCATTATACATTTTATTGTCCTCTTTCCTCTCAAAATGTATGTTCTTCCATGGTAACAACAATGTTTTGGTTACACTAGTAGTAGTACACATTGAACTTTTTCATTCTTGGCTTAATTTAGGTTTCTTTATGGGGATGTGGCAAAGCAAGTATGTTTCATCAAGCCGTCTGTTGCCATTAGAACAGTATGTCTGGTCAACGGTCAAATATATATATTGACATTACAGTAGTATGTGCATTGAAAGTTGTATCACTACTTTTCCTTGTGCTGTACGTAGTTTTTTTGCTGAAGGGGGAACATACAGATAAAAGACTTTCCAAGTATTCAAAATTTTCTCTCATATGTAACCTCCATTGATTACTGCTGGTACTTATTTTTCATGTGCGTGTAGTAGTCAGCCAGGAATCTATATGAATGAAGATCCTAATGTGTTATATATCCTAAACCAGTTGAACAACACATCACAGACTTTAAGTTCAGTGTTTATATTTTCCATTATGAGTTTCCTGTCATATAACAGAGATGATTCCTGTTTTGGGAGTGGTATTTCGATAGTTATTCTTTCCCTTCTAAGCATCACCTACAGGTAGTATGGAGTGGACTGCCGTTCCAGGGTTGCCTCTACAGTGCTTGCTGTCCCAGAAGGGTGATGGTCCTCTGTCCCCTACAGCAGGCATAAAGAAAAGCCTTCATGGGAGTGCAGGGCCTCCAGAACGGCCTTGCAAGCGTTCATGTACTCCCACAACAGATGACCAGTACACTTCTGCGGGTACCAAACGAACTAAAAGTGAGGTGAAGGTTGCCCAGAAACTGCAGTCCCAGCTTCTGCAGCAGCTGATGCAGGCGAGTGGTCCCCAGCAAGTACGGTCCAGAGTACCCCATGATGACTCAGTGTGGGTTCTGGATGGTGGGGGGAAACCAAGCAGCAATAAACAACGGCAGCAGCAACCAAAAGAGCCACTTCTAACCTCCAGTGACAGCGTTCTCATGAATTTACTGGTTAGTGGCTGTGATGTGAGTGCTGGTTATGTATGTGTGAGTTCTAGCAGAAATGTGGCTGCACACTCATCAGCATAGGTAGATTGTCAGTATTAATGCTGTGAGGTTAGAGATTTTCATAAAAATATATGTATATTCTGGATATTCATGATCCTTATGCAATATTAGTGCTTACCAAAGACTGCTCATGCTGGTGCCCTTTTTCAGCATAGCATTTTAGTGTTCAGTGATCGTGAATGGCTGAGTTATTTGCAGTGAAGTAAGCTAATGGAATTCGCCACAGGCATACGTTCAGGCATTTTAGAAGTCAGTTTGCTTGATTCCCACAAAAATTAAAAGTGAAAAGGCTGTCTTGCATTTGAATACCTCAGTACTGCTAGGTATCTGTCTTGTTTATTCGGTTATTTAATCATGTCCAATCTACCTGATAGGTTATGTAGCATCAAACAACAACAAAATATAGTAGAATGCAAATAGTGAGTTGGGGAAGACAAAATTATTACAATGTATTGTGACTACATTTGCCTGCAGTTACTGAGGGAAACCACAATTGCCAGTCCTCAGCTAGAATTTGAACTACGTACTCCCAGAACCTCAATCTAACACTGACTGTTACTTTGGCCGTATTCCACTGTTATGTCCCCCCCCCCCCCGCCTTAATGTTTCGCAAGAAAAACTCAAGGCTGTGGACAATGTACAGTATAATGGTCATTACTGTTTTATGTGATCAATCAGTAAGGTTCTGGGACTGAAATAAGAAACAAGTTGTTTTATTTTTCTTCAGAGTGACCTACCATGACTGCAACACACTTTTTGCATCTTCAAGGTCACAAAGTTGTCACCAAAGATGTGCCCAAAGGAAGTGCATTTAATTCAGTGGTGACATTCTTTTCATTGTCATTGATGTAAAAAAAAAAATTCCATTTCAAAATGGGTTTTACTTTATGGAACATAAAATAGTTGGCTGGCACAAGGCCAGGTGAATAAAGTGGGCAGCTGATATCTCCCACACTGCGATTCATCAGGAAAGCACAGCACTATCATGGAAGAAGAGATTATCCCCAAGACTCTAGAACAAATGTCGCTTACATCATCCTCTTTCAAAAATCTTCATGAGGAATCGTATTGTTTGCCGATTAATATGCAGTTGATCCTGTGTTAAAATTTTAGTCATTTGACAGTCTCTGGCCACCAGTTCCCTAACTTTTGCAACTGTTTTCTAGATTTCAACCATTTGATGGCTGCCCTGTCCTTGGATCAGCTTCAGGATCCTCGTGTCCCTTTCTGAATATTTTCAACCATTTGAAGACATGTATGAGACAAGCATTTCCATAGCAGATTTAAGCATTTCGTAAAGCTTAGTAGCTGTTTTCCTGAGTTTCAAACAAAACCTGATGCTTGTGCCGCTCCGTGACGACAAAGAAAACAAAACCTATGGGGGCTGCTACAGATGAACTGATTGAGCTATCTCTTTTTACACTAATCCTGGTGGTTATAACATGAAGTAACAGAAAGTTGATTTATGTCCCTAACCATAATTGCACAGTAACATCAGTCCCAGAGCTTTAGAGTTTGTCTGTGTCACCATCAGAGATATTTGGATTAGTCAGAAGTTCATCGTGTTTCTTTCCCATATGTTAAACTGTTAGAAAGGACTGCATTGCACCAAGGACTGTACCTTTCTCCTACACATTTCAGTAGCTGTTTTACACTGGAATTGAGTTGTATTGCAGAATATGAATATTTGGTTCTAAGGCTAGATATGTTGATGATCTGTGTTAAGATGACTGAAGCATGTTGTCACTCTCAAATGTTGTAGTCCAGATGCTGCCATTTTGAAAACAGGTATAATGCCCGTATTTCATGCTATATTGCTGAACTTGTGGTTTCATTGGCTTTTTGTATTTATCAGGACATCATGCATTGGGTATCCTGTATGGTACAAAACTCTGTGCAGCATTCCATTCCACAGTGGGTGTCACTGAAGCACATTAACTTCCACTGTACCTCATCTGTACATTTGTTAAACGTACAGTACATGTTGATTTTTAGTAAGTTTGTGTTTTACAGTTATATACAGCAGAATTAGGAATAAGGTAGGTAAAAGGTAAAATTCACCCTTCAACCTGCCTTGAAGACACAAACAGGGAGTGGAGTTATATCTCTACTCTTTCTTTAACCTTGGCACTAGATGGGGTGGGTGATAGACAACACGCATCAGCCACTTTACCCCTGGGAATGAGCCAGTACCCATTATATAGGAGGCTGGGTGGGCAATACAATCTTGCCCCGACTGAGATTCAATCCCTGGACCATCCAGTCTCTAGCGAGTTGCTATACCTATGCTATGCTATCCTCACCCAAAGTAGGAATAAGAATTGATAGTAATTGAAGGCAGTGTCACAGAAGTGACTGTCATACTGCAATGGATGTGGCTACCTGATAGGGGAATATAGTTCCATAATAAGCTTAAGTTGTTGATACTAAGGAAATTGATGTTACCGTATTACCATTGTGTCTTGATTGAATGTGTCTGATATATATATATATATATATATATATATATATATATATATACACACACACTTTAAAATGTTTACTGTCTTTAGTTATGAAATGCAAGATTGAACAGAACAAAATGTTCAGGTAGTAGTAAGAATGGCTACTCTAATGCAGGAGACAGTTGTCATTACTCTGCAGTTCAGCATGTGAAAAGGTGAACTGGATTCTTTTTATATTATTATTATTATTATTATTATTATTATTGAATACTTGACTTTCACGTGATCTCTGTTGTGTCTATCTTATTGTTTGTCCTGTAAGTTGGTGGGCAGGGAGTATAGTTTGAGATTGTGACATCCTTGTTTTAAGTTTATGAAAGTATCATCTGTATTGATGAAGAGATTCAGTATGAATATCCACATGTCCAAGTCCTTCTAGCACATTTAGTTTCATCTGCTACTTCCGTCAGTTGCAGCATTTTGTGACGTGTGAATTCTAACTTGCAGAACAAACTTTGTGAAAAATGAGAAATGTGAGAACAAACTATAGAAGAGAAGAATATTGGCAAGAAATTCTCCATGCCTGACAGGGTACTGCTTTTGACCACTGAGTAGTCATGTGCAGGTTATAGGTACACAAAAGTACAAAATGATGTAATTTCAGAATGCAGAAGGCGTCAGTTATGTGAATGGATTTTCACACAATAGTACAACCTGTATTGAGATTGTAATGTTAACAAAGAAAGAAAATGTATGGACACAAAAAAGCAGATGATACTCAACATTAGCAGATTGTATTTATTTTTGTAATTCATCGGGTACTTCTGTACTGTACTATAGTATTTCTGATGGTTCAAGCTGCTGAAAACTTCATGTGTTCTGACATCATCACATGCTATAATAAAGTAAGTTTTCTGCCTACCATTTAATTAATTAATCATGCAGTTGGATTTTAAATATTTTACATATTCTGAAGCTGAAGGAACTTCCATGTTCTGAAGTTTTTTCTTAACATTACAGGTGTCACTGATAACCTCTGTATTTTTGAACTGCCACTGCACTTTGTCTCTTTGTACACTTAATAACTGCAGCATAGCTGGCTTTATGTATTTACACAGGGACTATTTTATATTGTGTCCCTGAGCATGGAAGCGTTATTACATAAACCTGCATCTGCTGGAAATACCTAGTCCATTTTTTCCTTGCATTTGGGTAAATAAACTCTTGTCTAAAATTTTCCTGATGGTGTGTTTCTGTCACATAGTGACATAGATTATTACAGCAATATGTATTAACATACTTCCAGGATTTTTGTTTTCTGTGGTGTGACAGCCAAAGTGGGGTCTAGGCTGTCTCACTGTTGTTAACAGATCACACACTGCGTGGGACTCCTCTGAATGAGTTATCAGCTCATAACAGAGGTCCCAAGATTCATATGCAAGTGGGATATTTAAGTGTCTTTATTTTCTTGGGTTTATACATCTGTATGAAGTGCTTTCTGCAATAAAAGTAGACTGCTTTGATTGGGACCATGTATGTTACAAGAGCAAGCTATGTTAATGTGGAACACATACATTTATCTCATCCATTATTATTTATAACTGACATTTTTAATACTTGTTTCTTGTAACATCTTCTTTGTACAGCATTGTTTGCAGATATATTACTGATTTCATGAAGATTGTTATTATATTAGGAAATAATGAAACGTTGGTTGTTGATCACCATATGGGAAATTTAGATCAAACAGGACTTTTCTTTAGTAAGGTTCGATAATCATTATATGTTGTACCATCAGAGATGTTTTAGACGAAGTCTGGTGTTCATATACACAACACTAAAGCGTACTTTTGATTGCCTTCGTAGAAAATGTGACATGCAGATTATTAGTTAGAAAGTAAATCAGTCTACAGAAGAAGGTTTACGTAAGGTGTTGACCTCAGTAGATAATTTTTCACATGGTACAGGATAGAGAGAGTGAGTCACTATGCAGGGAGCAGATTTACCAAAAGGAGCATGTAAGCGAAATGAAGAGGAACTGAGTAGCATATTATTACACAAAACACATTTAGTGTATTGACTGGTGTTATTCAATTACATTGTGAACCTACTTGTAAATCCTCCAAGTGGTATTTAAAATAGAAACACTACTGTTGCATGCATAATTATCATCATACCAAAGCTGGAAAAGCCATGTGAGAGATCTGTGAATGAACTTAAGTTCAGAGGAGGACTTTGAGACACAGAAGTTAAATAGCATATAGCCAGTGGTGAACTCTGTGATGGGCCATAATGAACCTTTTCATGCCACACTAGGATTTCTTTGAATTTCAGATTCTGAAGGAAGGTTTTATCACATATTGTATATTTGTAGTTAGCTGGTTGGATGAATTGGGAATTGATAACAGGTACAGGAAATTGGAAATAGTTTTGCTTTTATGTAATACAGGTAAATGTTGATAAAATGGGAGCAGGATTAACCAGAAACCACCTTCCCCCCACCAGCACCAAGTGTTAAATAAAGTGTTTACTGGCAAGATTTTGTGTGACCTCTTGATATTTCATCATACAGGTTTTTTCCATGTAACTCCTGTGTAGGCATACATGTGGAATAAGAAAATCCTTGGATATTTGTGTCAATTTTAACAGAATTTTGCATGGTCTTGACACGTCCTACATTTTTAGAAGCTGCAGAATTTCCAAGGAGTGATGGTTTTCTGTTCTTTTATGCCAAGCCAGTTGGGAACTCACAGAACTCATTCCCACAAAATGTGTTTGCAGTGTTTAGTACAGGCACTGCAAATATTGTTGAGCATTGAAACTTCTACTTTCCACAAGGACCTTACTATGTAAACAAGTGTTCACATAAATACTCTGCATATTCAGACATTAATGTGTAAATAAAAGTAACTTTTGTCCTTAGTGTGGATTGTTTCCAAACAAAGGAAATCCTTAAATCATTTACCCTAATCATCAAATTCGTCCACTTGTAGTGTCCTTCATCCACTTTGTTTTTAGGGTTCCCATATTGTTGTTATACAAGTTGGTAATTTTGAAGGGTTTGATGCTGTATTCCTGAAGAATACTTGAAGATGGTAATGCTGTAAGGATGTATACAGAGGACTGGAATCTTGTGAACTGTGTTACAGTTTGTTGCGACTTTTGTCGGTCAGCAGGATGTTAAGTTTTGCCACTGGCTGTCACATTTGAATAAAAGTAATTGGGAAGGAATGCACTGACATAAAACATATATTATAGGAAGATAAGTGTTAATTAGTATACACCTGTTGAGCTGTAAAAAAAGTGTAGATATTTATTCCCAAAGAAATTTTGTTCTTGGAAATTTAGTTGGTGTAAGACCTAGAAGACCCAAATAATTAAACTGTGATTTCTAATGTGAAGGACCTTTGGAATTCTGAAGAGTCTAAATAAGAGTATGTTGGTACAGAGTAAGACATCTTTAAACCTTAAACAAGTTACTTAAATATAATTTTCGTTGTTGAGTATGTGATTTCCCCACCATTGTTTCTGATGTATTTTGTGGTTTGGTTTCCATTCTGAGAATATGGAAAGGGATCATGTAGTAACTAACCAAGGATTTGGATTTCTAATCTCAGTTTTAAGGGAAAAGAGATTGAGATAATTTTAAACAGTTATTTAATATTTCCTTATCAGAGAAATGGGAGAAATAGAAGTACAACTATTGTTCCTTAAACATTATAAATTTCATATGCTGGAGGAATCTGTTGTCCACTGACTCATATTTTAGCATGGTTACTGAAATAACCAGTTCAGCTGTGTGAAGTTATATGCATATGGCACAGCAAGTAGGAGTTCTTCCAAGGAAGGAAGCACATGTTCCGAGCTGCATATAAATCTTATTTTTCCATTGAGGGTATTATTATCATCATCATCATCATCAACCATAAAAAAATTTTCAAGTTAAAAAAAGCCTGTCAGCTTCTTGGAGATAGAAGTTGAATTTATTTTATTTTTCAGTTAGTTGTCCTTAAAACAGCTTGATTAACTCAGAGCCCCATTTGAATTGTCATTTATAAATAAGCACAATTCTAGAAGTGGCAAGAAGATGAATTAGCTGCACATTGACCATCATGTCCTTGTATTGTTGTTGCTTATCCAGTGTGTCAAGTTTTAAACACTGTGACAGTTCAAGGAGTGCATCCTGAAATAGTGCTGTCAGTAGGCATCATACCTTAAGAAAATAATGTCATTGCAGATAAGGTACTAACAAAATATATGGGTTTAATGAACGCTCCTTTCTGAAAGATTCTGTGATTTAATAAGACAGCAATGAAAAATTGTAACTAGATATGCATGCATTTTCTGGCTTAGTTTATTTATTTATTTATTTTCAAATTGTTACAAAGCCAAAGGTTGTGTGTAGCAGGAAGTGACAGACCACTTTGAGAAGAAACTGGAGGGCCAAATAAGCAATATTTTACACCAGAACTTAATAAATGTGCCAAATGGGAGATTCTGTAGCTATACCTGTAATTGCATGCCCTGCCAAAGTATGAACCGATGGCCTGAGGATGTGCACCAGCCCTCGTGATGATTTATTTTATACCCATGAGTCACTGGGGGGGGGGGGGGGGGCAAAACATAAAACTTTGGGGGTTTTTAAAAAAAAACTTTTTTTCACACAGAATTTTTTTTCCCCTTTTGTATTTTAGTCCCCCTTATTAAATTTTTGTTTTTTTTTTTCC
>Ga0136643_10011710_pt1 | contig 13025 bp, 8 predicted proteins | sample TergutLab28metaG_FD_96883 | JGI IMG/M metagenome (GOLD analysis project Ga0136643, IMG submission 96883) | Labiotermes labralis P1 segment gut microbial communities from Petit-Saut dam, French Guiana - Lab288 P1 (version 3) (version 3) | ecosystem: Host-associated > Arthropoda: Insects >...
AGTGATCCCGTTACAGGCCCGGTGTGGCCCAGAGGGTGGGTAGAGTTATAGCTCTACTGTTCCATGACCGCGGCACTAGAAGGGGGTGAGTGGTCAGCAGCACGCCCCGGCCGCACTTTACCCCGGGAAAGACCCGGTACCCATTTTACAGGAGGCACCGTCATTGTTCATAATGTTTACAAATTCCTCATCAGAACCCTCTAATATTTGCCGATGACACTAGTGTCATAATTTCTAAGGGAAATTTTGGAGATTTCTGTACAATGTCAAACGTAGTTATCTTTCATGTGATTGGTTTGCTTCTAATAACTTGGTAATGAGTATACGTGAAATATCTATAATAAAATGTGTAACAAGCAATTCACTACGCTGCGGGTTATGTATTGGTTTAAAAAAATATGTAGTAGAGGCAGAAAGTACAAAATTTCTTGCTCTACATATTGATATCCACCTAAATTGGAAGGATCGTATCGATCAAGTGATACCCAAGGGAAGTGAAGCATGTTACGGACGTAGTTCGATGTTTCATATCAGCAACATTAACATTCTCAAATTTATTTCGCTTATTTTTCACTCAGTAAGAAGGAATGGAATAATTTTTTGGGGTAATTCGTCTTAACAGTGAAAGTACGAGTATATTTACTTTACGTAAGAATTGTCGGAGTTATGGTTCGTGCACATCTTCCAGCTTAATGTATCAGTCCGTTTAAGAAATCAGAAACTTTGCCTGTTCCATGCCGATATGTATATTATCATAACGAATTTCATTGTAGATAATGGAAGAAAATTCCAAACAAATTCGTCTGTCCACAGTTCTGATACAAGAACTAGACGTCCTCTTCATGCACCAATATTTAGTCTTCCATGTCTTCGTTAAAGTACATTCTGTGCTGGAATCAGAATTTTCAGCGGCTTGCAAATAGGCTCACACAAGTGCAATTTAAAGGTACATTAAGAAGGTATTTAAATACACACACATTTTATACTGTACATTAATTTTTTTATCCAGCGATGATCCATAATATTTATATAAAATGTTTATAGTATTTTGCACTGGAATAATTCTGAATACTGTGCATACTTTGTATGTTAATGACTTTATTCTCAGCCTTTTGTGATTTTGGACATGCGTGTGGATCCACGGAATGTATGTATGTGTATGTGTGTGTGTGTATGTATGTATGTGTATGTATGTATGTGTATGTATGTATGTATGTATGTATGTATGTGTGCATGTATGTGTGTGTGTATGTGTGTGTGTATGTATGTATGTGTGTATGTATGCATGTGTGTATGTATGTATGTGTGTATATATGTGTGTGTATGCATGTATTTATATGTGTATGTATGTGTGTATGTATATGTATATAAGTACGTATGTATGTAGGCCTATGTCTATAACGTATGTATGTATGTACCCACGTCTGTATTTATGTAGGCCTATGGGGTACGATATAATGTATGTATGCACGACAGTATTTTTCGAACGCTGTTACGAGAGGAGGAGGAGGAGGAGGACTGTTGTGACAAGAGGAGTAACGTGCGTGCAGTCTTCTTTCCGTTAGGTGATGTTTAATATAAAACGCAAGTGCGTATGGACTGTACCTTAAACATTTACGAACACGCGTACTGTGCAAGCCGCGGCGTCCTTGCACGACGTCCCTTCCGCTGAACCAGGCTCGAAGTGTGTCCGAGTCGGAGTGGGAACTTAAAATGCAGCAACAGGTAGCTTAATGTTGCCGTGGAGAGACGCGAGCTTCTGGCACCTTTACATGTGTTGTCGGTTGGTAGTGTGCCCACTCCGTTTGAACTTCCCTGCTCGGGCCCGCAGTCCGAGCGGTAGCTGGGGAGTTATTTCCAGCTTTCACTGCAGATGAGCGCAACACTCAGCTCACCGCTAGAAGCGAAAATAGGTTTGTCCATATAATTGTATTCTTTATCCCTACTGAATAGGAAGGGCGATGGAGAGCGTTTTTTAGGCGCGTTCGCAAAACTGCGATAAGCTGCTATTAGCTTCGTCATGGCCGTCCGTCTGTCCGCATGGAGCAACTCGGTTTGCACTGGACGGATTTTCTTGAAATTTGATATTTGTGTACTTTTCGAAAATCTGTCGAGAAAATATAAGTTTCATTAGAATCTGACAAGAATAACCGATACTTTGTACGAAAACCAATATATATTTTTTTTATCACATCTGGCTCATTTCTTCTTATAATGAGAAATGTTTCAGACAGAAGGTGTAGAGAAAATCAAAACAAACATTGTTAAATAATTTTTTCGAAAATCATACCATTTATGAGATAATGTGGAAAACCATTGTAGAGCCGGGCACGCCTAGGTTACAATGTGGCTCATGCGCATTGCATACCGGATACCTAAGGCTACAAACACACACTCAGAACATGTAATACTTATTGCTTTTCCACTCCAACAGTGATTGCACAAACGCGCCTGAATGTTATACGTGCATTGCCTGTCTTGTTGCCAATAGAATGGAAATTTCTCTGTTATTAAAACATGGTCGCATCTAATTTACACGTTCGTTAAAATGGAATTAATTGTCCGAACGTACATTTTGCTGTTTCTTTGTGTTACTGTATTTTATCTCGTTAGCAGGCGTATCTCAATCATGACATCGTGCTGTCTGCTTGTTCCTAGGAATCAAGGCTCATTTCCCCGACGAGTCAGATTTTTTCACTTCACCACCACTTGCGGACCGGCTCTCAGGCCTACTGTCTCGTTCTCAGTTGTACAGTGAGCTCTTTCCCCGGACGGAGGTTACAAGGGATGTGAAGCCGACATCTCCGAGAATGCTTTGAGATATGTCGACTGTCGGTACATTGTCACAGTGTGGTGATTGTATCTTATCTTTGACAAGAGCTTATTTTCGCTGTAAACGTGGAACTGTTGGTGTCGACTGGAAGACCTAGGAGTAGATGGGAGTAGAGTATAGCACTGGATGATAGGGAAATACGAGGAGATTGTGTGGAGTGGGTGAGTAGTGGTGGGCTGTTGTGAACATGGTGATGAACTTTGCTGCTGGTTGTATAATATGGGGGCATTGGCATGAATGTGTCGGCTGCTGTTTGCTTCTCAAGGCAGGCTTAACTGCATAAAGCCGTTACGTTACGTTAAATTTCTCGCTCATAACGTCAGAATGTTCGCCGTGTTGGTGATCGGTGACTGACAACGTGTAGGAATGTGTTCGATAGCCGTATCTTTGGCAGTAGTAGAGCTAGGCAAGTGATACTTCAAACTCACCTGCAGAAAATGCTCTCACGGCCGACCTGACGTCACTTTACACTCTACGAAAATTTCCATTGACTAGATTTGTCAGATTTTCTAAGATGTGTCACCGTATATCATTTCAGGGTTCCCAAAGTGACAGGTACAGTGACTTCTGCTCTTGGGCGTGTTTCATTAACGTGAATTGACCGTAACGCTGTTGATGAATAGGTGAACGCTGGCGAACTTTCGCATACGCGTGTTGGCTGTTACGCGATTTTAGCGACCAGTGTGAAGGAACCGCGTCAGACCGCGTGAACATAGGCCCTGCTATTTTTATTACGCGGTTTTCTATAACACGAGGCTTCACACAAACGCAGCTGTCGTGTTGTAGTAGAACTGACCCTTTCGGCTTTTTCCGCGCCTCACATTTTCATTGTTCTCCTTATTTTTAAATTGGTTGTAGTAAATCAAGGTATTGACATGGGCCAACAGTGACATGGCTTTCGGACCAGATAGTGTGTAAACTGGTAAACTTGTTTCAAAGTTGAAATGGACACATATCATGCACACGCACCTTCGCAGCATGCTGAACTCACATGCACATGCTATTTGACAGGTAGAACATCAGACTGAAATTTAACGAGCTGCAACACAAAGCAGTCTATTTATTATTCTGCAAGTTCATTCTACATGTTTCCGGTGTCAACCACACCAATCATCAGGAGTACACAAAACTGCAACTACTCCGGTACTGGTCATATTTTTTGTGCAGCTACCTCCCTCCAACGTGGCTAACTTGGCCACGTTGGAGGGAGGTAGCTGCACAGTACCGGAGGCTGTAGTTACAGTTTTGTGTACTCCTGATGATGGGCGTGGTTGACACCGGAAACATGTAGAGTGAACTTGCAGAATAATAAATAGACTGCTTTGTGTTGCAGCTCGTTGGACAATTATTAATATAGATCAGCGATGCTCGGAACCATAAACATAAAATTATATAGTAATGTTAAGTCTGTTGCTTAGAATTCTTTACGCAAAAAAAACGGTGTTATCGAAACTCTTTACCTACTTATTATAGAAAAAAGGAAATGCTTAAAAAACGAACATTGTATCAAGTCCATCGTACAGGCTTCGTATGCCGTCAGTGTTCGTCAGTGGACGGTGCCATTGGCACTAGATTGCCGGAAGTGATAGTGAGCCACTATTGGTCGTTCATTAATGCACATTATAGGAAACCTGGTTTGACCTTTTGGTGTATTTGCAGCGAAATGTTGTGAAAATGTGCAAATTGCGGCCGTCTGTCTGCACCTCAATCTGTTCGCATGTAAGAACTCGAGAATCGAAAGGGTTTTTCATAAAATTTTGTACTGGGAATGTGAGATTTGAAGTTCTTGACTTATGAACTGTTAAGAATACTGTATTCAGTGATGTGATGCCGTGAATTCTGGTAGAAACGTAACTAGTTTTGTGGAGAGTAGTGCAGCCTCAGTCTGCATAATACCTGGAAGATTTACATAGTCCGTTCCTCTGAGACGTTGGTAAATTGTTGTGGTACTGCACGGTATGACGTCACAGGATACCGTGCTGTGTAGGTGCGGGAGTTGTTCTGAAATTTGAAGACTTGTTCCAGTTTTGCTTAAAATCGGACAACAGTAACAGTTTGGTTGATGGCTCACATGGGTTTAACAGCGAATCTCGAGGAAAATCTGTTTTCCAGCGATAGGAAGTGCTCTATATGTAACATATTCGAAACCGATAGAGGAGGAGTAATGTTGGATATTTGTACTTATTAGAGACGGGGGACTACTGTGATTACAGGTAGAGGCTGGACATCCGCTGTTGGCTTGCTTCATAACATTATGCTTGGAACAGTGCTGTTCCATACAGTACAGTCTGTGACATAATTGCACAGCTACAGAACGTTGTCAGTGTAAGACGGTGCTGACTATGTTGACACACCGATCCAGACTTTATACCGTATTTCTGTAGTCTACATTTTTCCCGAAAAGGGGAAAAGGATGGGTAGTAGGCTTATGATGTCGCCATGTTTTCTGTTTGCGCCCCCCCTCCCCCTCCCAGTTTCAACATCTAAACCACCTGTCAGATATTCAGGAAACTGTACTTTCGCGTTGACGTTGAAAGACATACCTCTACCGCTATTTTTAACTTACTGCAGTCAATAGCATTAACATGGCGGACGCGCGAACTTGTGCCAGAGCGCCATTAGCGTCACTTACTTCAAGCTCATGGCATGACAGATGCTACTAGAATTTCGAAAAATATGTAACTTTTGTGATTCTGATGTTTTTGTGGAATTTAAAATAATGGTGACGGTGAAAGAAACTTACGGTTTGATGATAGTAACTAATGGATCGTTGGAGAGATAGACATGTGAACTTTGACACTGTGCCAGCACATTGTGAATGAAATATTGTTTATATCAGTATTTAACCAATTTGATGCACAAAATTCGTTTCACAGTAAGTTTTATTTCATGCCTCTACATGTTTCGAGCACATGTGATCATCATCAGGAGGTCCAAATTGCATTACACAGCCTCTGGTATCATCACACCTATAGGTGTACAGGCATGAAATAAAACTTATTGTGAAACACATTTTGTGCATGGATTTGGTTAAATACTGATATAAATATACTGAGCTGCACGGTCAGCAAAACGTCGAAATATTGTTTGTGTACCTAAAGTGACAGACGTGAAAACAGTTCGACACGTTGGGGTTATATGCGGCAAATATGACGTATTCAGAATTTTGCACGTGCGTAATGGACTGAGATGCTCACAAAAGTGAAATACACTAATAATAATATTCCTAGTAGATATGTGGACTAGAAATGTACGTATTATAAAGTAGACTGTGTTGGGTATGTGCAGGGCTTACTGTTTCCTTTCTTGCTTATCAAAGCTGACCAGTACTGTCAAGCCATTCGCTGCAAGTGTCGTCTCCATACACAGCGAGATGTATACTGTCGCCGACACCGTATTTTTAGGCCCTTATCTTTAACGTTGAAAACGTGGGGCCTTAGGGAACTTTGGAAGTGGGTGTACTTGTGGCGCCTTTCGTTGCAAGATAACGAGCATTTGTATGATAATAGGGCGTCTAAATGGTCGAGATTCTTCGCAGCTATTTTTACATGAATTGGAAAATAAAATGTTACATCTACACGAAACGTTCTTCTGGTTAATGACGGAGATCGAAGAACTTGCAGGTAACCGGCAGTGTAATCGTTTCTCTGTTTTTCACATGAATTTTAATGGTGCAGTCGAAAGGGTCAGCGTGGTGACGACTCAAAACTTCCGCCCTCTAAAGCACGGTGGTTGCTGTTTGTATCTTTTATGGAGGGAGCCATCCCGTTGTGTAATTGTATTAGTACCGCCAATACACGACATATGCAAAGATCAGATGTATTAGTACAACTGGGTTATATCTGGCGACATGTTTCGGCCGTTAACCGGCCATCCTCAGGCCAACAAGGAGTAGTGTTGTTAACATTTTGACGCCTAATGTCAACTATAGTGGTCGTACCGCACCGCTAACCTCTAAAGTTGCATTTTTTGTATTTATTCAACAAATATAGGGACTGAATATTTTAAGTATGGTATATACTCTCCGTTTTTTTCTCTTCAAAATGCAGTTTGTTTCATAGTTCTAACGTATTTAGTTCCTGTATTATTCATATTTTATATACAGGGTGTGCTAAAATAAAAAAAATAATTCCAGCGCCAAAAGGTTAAGGTACAGTCAAATTGTTTGTCCAACGGGATCCCATTGTTTGCATTAAAACTGGAAACATTATGAAGTTCTTAGTTATGATTTAAATATTAAAACATTAAACATATTTTAAAAAATTATTACTCGTGCACCAGACGGCCACCTACAGTTGTGATGATACCAGAGGCTGTGTAATGCAATTTTGACCTCCTGATGATGAGCTGATGGTGCTGGAAACATGTAGAGGCATGAAATAAACTTATTGGAAAACAAAAATTTTGTGCATCAGGTTGGTTAATTACTGAGATAAACACTACTACTTGTTGGCCTGAGGATGGCCGGTTAACGGCCGAAACATGTCGCCAGATATAACCCAGTTGTACTAATACATCTGATCTTTGCATATGTCGTGTATTGACGGCACTAATAAAATAAAAATAGCTGTATATATCGCTCACTACAACCAAAAAAATTGCCCATTTGGAGTTAGTAGTACGATTGAACTGAAAAATGTAACCACATCCGAAAATAACGGCGAGTAGCGGGTACGTTCCAACTAAGAAGTGTACCGGTACTGTGGGAAGTAGTTGGCACATCTGTCGTAGTGTAGTTATTCGTGTGGACAGGTTTTGGGTTGTGACACTGCTGCGGTCGGTTAGCGATGTTTACCTGCTTTAACAGTAAAATAGTTCACACTTTTTGACTTTCTTGTGGTTGCTAGCGTAAACTGAGTTTTTAGTCACCTTCGCAAAATCGCGAAAAGTCACTATTAGCTTCGTCATGTCTGTCTGTCCGTCCGTCCGTCCGTCCGCATGCCCGCATGGAACATCTCGGCTTGCCACTGGACGGATTTTCGTGAAACTCGATGTTTGAGTATTTTTCGAAAAATCCGTCGAGAAATTGTAATTTCATTAAATTGCAGCAGAATAACGGGTACTGTAAATGAAAACCTGTGTGCATTTACGATCATATCTCGCTCACTTCCTAGAATGAAAAATGTTTCAGACACAATTTGTGGGAAAAATCAAAACAGACTTTTGTGTTGAATATCTTTTTTTTAACGGAAGTCGTACCATTTAACAGATAATGTGGAAACATGATGTAGAGTCGGACAGGCCACAGATGACAATATAATACGGCGCATGCGCATTGCATGATGGATAACTGAGGCTACAGACAGTCACTCAGAATATGGAATACACATTGCTTTTCCACGGCAAAAGTGTTTATGCTAACGCGCCCCCATTTTAGTACATCGCGTGTTTTGTTACCCTACAATATCAACCGATTGATCTGTCAACTGCCGGAGACACAGTGACTCTGCTGTGAAGTGTGATATAGATTTCTAAGTATTGGTAAGGTGATTTTTTTTAATCGTAAGGTTAAAAATACGTACAAACTTAATACGTTCAGTGCACGAAGCGCGTGAAATTAATGCATGGTGTCCAAGCAGGCTGACTGTCCTGTTGCATGTGGCAGACCGCATCATGTGTGTGTCAAACTTTGCGACAGTATCTCACAGAGATTTGTTACGGCCCGACCTGCCCCTGTAGATTGAGTGTAATTTTGATTCATGTCGGAGTACTGTAATCCGTGACCTACCCGAAGCCGAAACGCGACTCAAAATTTACCAAAAAAATCGTCAAAATTTTAACGGTTTGTCTGTATATCTTTTAAAGTACCTAACCTTGTTTGGAACTTCTTTTTACATCAGATACACATTTGACGAAAACCGTAATATTTAAAATACGCAACTGTAATTTTTCTTCTTGTTTCTTATTGATGGAAACTTGGTCTCTCACATTAAGGTTAGAGGGTGTTAGAGAACAGGATCGTGACGAAAATACCTGGGCCTGATTCGGGGGGGTGGGGGGGGGCGGTGTGTGGAGTGACAGGGGCGATGTAGAGAACTGCGTAATACGGAGCTTTGTAATTTGTGTGCTGCTTATCGGATGTTGTTAATCGCATTGTAGAGAGTGAGGTAGACGGGACATGAGTTATGTTTTGGGGGGAGAACGGAGACTTGGGGTTTTGTTGGGGGAAAGCAGAAGGAAAGAGATCACTCAGAGATCTAGGCGTAGATGTGAGGGTGGTATTGTATTGACGTTGAAGAAACAGGTTGGGAGGGCGTGTAATGGATTTATCTGGCTCAGGGTAGTGAAACGTGGTGGGCTTGTGTAAACACGGTCATGTACTTTAAACGATCCATGACCGTGCGTTGAGCAGTTAGGTGTGGTAGCTGAAACCAGCAGTTGCACTTAAATGTATGAACATTTATTATAAATGCAATATACCGCCCACATGTATAGGCCACTCATGTGGCCATCCTTAGGGAGGTGCGTTAACAAAGGATTAATACTTCGGAATTTTTCAGAAACTTGAGGGTTGTTTGACCGTGCATCTTCCTCGTGAAATAAAGTGAAATGCCAACTTGATGCAACTAGGTTATTTTATTTGACCGTGCATCTTCCTCGTGAAATAAAGTGAAATGCCAGCTTGATGCAACTAGGTTATTTTATTTGACCGTGCATCTTCCTCGTGAAATAAAGTGAAATGCCAACTTGATGCAACTAGGTTATTTTATTTGACCGTGCATCTTCCTCGTGAAGTAAAGTGAAATGCCAGCTTGATGCAACTAGGTTATTTTATTCTTAGCTCTACATGTTTCGGGTACGCACGCCCATCATCAGAAACACTAGATGTTAAGTTGCAGCATATGGTTTTATTGCACCGAGTTTTTGGATGGGTGGTGGTGTTGAGAGCCGCTTCGTAAATCGTCGCATGGCACCATCCGCACCGTGTACACGACCCACGCAGTGGCTCTCAAGAACACCACTCATCCACAAACTCGGTGCAGAAAACCGTATGCTGCAACTCAGCACCCAATGCTCCTTGATGATGGTCGTATGTACCTGAAACATGTCGAGCTGAATACATCAATAAAATTACCTTTTTGCATCAAGTTGGCATTCCACGTTACTTCATTTTTCATAAGTTTGTGAAACAGTGCACAGACGTGAAATAAAAAGTTTTAAAAATACACGGTTTAAAATACACACGAAAGTTCAGAATACGGGCAACAAGTTGTTGCTAATTCCAGTGTGTAACGAATTATACATGTAGACAGTTTGTAGTATGCCGTGTGTTTTTAAAATGTAGTATTTGACATCTGTGTATTGGTTCAGAAACTTTTATGATATTTCGATGTATGCGTCATTTGCAAGGCGTCTCCTTGAGGATGGCCAGATAAATGGACGAAACATGTATGAGGTATACCATGTTTATAATATACTTCCATACACTGACGTGCATTTGTTGGTTTTAGCTACCATATCTAACTTTAATGTACCGCTGGGTTCCATACATAGCGGATAATTTATTGACTAGCCGAGGTACTGTTAAGTTTTGAAAAAGGAGCGTGCTTCATGGTGTTATGTTTAACGAAGTACAAGAAAAAGCAATTATGCCACTGCTCTGTGTGTTAGGCCTGTCTGTGTCTGGCAGCTGTTGTCAGCACAGTGTAGCATTTCCGAACTTTCTTGTATCTGTTTTTTTTGATTGGCTGTGTTAAGAGTAAGATATATGTCTGCAGTAAATGAACGCAGATTAGAGGAGAGATGCCAAATTACAAATAATTCAGGAAGGCAATGTGTAGGCCCGCGCGGTCTCTTGATATGTGAAATTGCAACATTTTACCGAAAATGTTTTTGGGCTGCAAACAGGAATAAAAGGAAGAGTACTGTTTGTAGAATGTGATGGAGTGTATATATTGAGTGTAGACGAGTACGTCGCGTGGGAAAAATCAGGGTGAGGGTTAGACAGGGACAGGAGGAAATAACCGCGGCACAATGAGGCGTGGTGGACCAAGAAGTAACGGGGCCAAGAGAACCCGAGAAATGACTGGGTGAAACAGTGGGTAGCAAACCGAGCCTTGCCAATTTCTGACCCTATATGTTAGCATCATTTCTCCCTCGAGGCTTATCCCACCCTGAAGATGGAAGCGGTAGCTGTATCCGAAACCTCATATTTCTGCCAAGCACGCAGTCAAACGTTCTAGAAGACAGTGTTCATCACAAAGCATCACCTTGAGAACGTCGGATCTGAAGAAAATATTAGCGCCTTTATTAACAGTATTTTATTGTGCTGGTTAGGCTACGGTGTGGACGATCGCGGATTCTTCCAGGTCGTCTGTGTTGCCCACCCAACCCCGTACCCATTAGATAGCGGGGAATTTTTCATCTGGACCAAAGCTTTTTGGGAGCTGAGCTTTGTGCAGCGCCGAGGCGTGTATTTGGACCTTAACTTTGTACGTTCCTTGGCTTCGTATTTAATGGGGCATAGGGATAATTGTATCTTTTACAATATAGTAGCTGACTTAGGGAGGTCGCGTTCCTCCTATTGTAATGTTCGTACTTTAATGAAGATTGAAGACGGCAACAAAAAGACATTCAGCATTTGTTCTCAGATAGTGCTGTTGCTTGGTGTGTTTTGTATCCAGTTTAACTTGTGTACTTTAACCAGAATACGTAACCCCAGTAATGTATGACCCATATTCAGGTAATTACTACTATATCGATCGAGTGCCGGCCGACAAGGGACATACCAGTAGTGTACAGGAAGAGTGATGTTACACGGCAGGTAACCGTTGTGCGTCGCGTTCTGCTTGCATTTGCTGGGACGCAGTGCAGGAAAATTGCCACGGCTTTGTGGTTGTAAGGGTAAAGTCTCTGCGTGCCAGGAAAGCGTATGTGGGAATGGAGGTTTTTCTCCAGTCATTCTTAACCTCGGCACTAGATGGCCGTGAGTGGTAACCTTCGCACTCAAGCTGTTTCCCCCTGTGAGGAAGGTGCCCCCATACGCATTAACCTTTTGGCGCCGGAATTTTTTTAAATTTTAGCACACCCTGTGTATAAAATGTGAATAATACAGGAACCAAATACGTTAGAATTATGGAACAAACTGCATTTTGAAAAGAAAGAAACGGAGAGTATATACCATGTTTAAAATATTCATTACCTATATTTGTTGAATAAATATATAAAATGCAACTTTAGGGGCTAGCGGTGCAGTACGACCATTATAGTTGACATTAGGCGTCTAAAGGTTAAACAGGAGGCTTAGTGAACCCCAGAACCAGTCTCGTTGACGCGTAGAAGACGAGAAAGATCTCTTGCAAGTGACGGGAATTGAACTACGATTCCTTTGTAGTTGAGCCCGTAGCCTGGCTTGGAACAAGTAGAACCGCCTCAGAAGGCGAGGGGCGAAGGAGGCGTTGTAAGGTGACAGTCGGAAAGCCATTGGATACGATCGCTATAAACAGTAATCCAGCCATCCTCTTACATAGACCACAGGCCAGCAGATACAACTATTGCTGTGTTGATGTATCATTTCCGTGGGGAATTTATTGCTGAGTACAAATTCTGTTGATATCAAATTCGTCTGGTATAAATTCAAGGTTTCTGTTTGTCGCCATGCGTGTGATTGTCGACGTGGTAACAGAATTTTGTACGTAAGGTAGACTGAACTAGTGCATGCGTATTCGCTCGTACCTGTGCTGTAACCTCCACTGCAGTTGTACTCAGGCTGTCAGCAAGCTGCTGTAAAGATTGCAATTGAACTATCCCGTGGACACTGTTGATTTATATGCATTTCCGACGACACAAGATCAGCCCAAGACACGGGTCGCGGAGGCCTGCGCGGAAATCGGCCGCAATATTCTGAAGAAAGATATAGCAGGAAGTTGACTGTTGATTTTACGTACCGGTAGCCACTGAACGGCGACGTCGAACTTTATTAGTTTGTATAATAATATAATATAATATATAATATAATATATTTATTTACTGCAGTTGGGTTGTCCACCGGTGGCAGTGGTTATTTTACATGTAAACAAAACATGAAATTGGTTACTACTGAATTTAAGTCGGGAGGGCTACATAAGAAGCATGTAGTGGCAACTTGAAATGTTGGGAACCATCTTAGCATTTGCTTATAGACACAGGGAAACCAAGAAAAACCTGTGTCGAGGTGGCCGGTCGCAGGACCTTCCGAGTACTGACTTCTAGC
>Ga0136643_10011718_pt1 | contig 13023 bp, 13 predicted proteins | sample TergutLab28metaG_FD_96883 | JGI IMG/M metagenome (GOLD analysis project Ga0136643, IMG submission 96883) | Labiotermes labralis P1 segment gut microbial communities from Petit-Saut dam, French Guiana - Lab288 P1 (version 3) (version 3) | ecosystem: Host-associated > Arthropoda: Insects >...
GACAGACAGTGCCTGTACAACACAAGGTCAGACATGACTGTACAGCACAAGGACAGACAGTGCCTTGTACAGCACAAGGTAAGACAGTGCCTGTACAACACAAGGTCAGGCATGACTATACAGCACAAGGCAAGACAGTGCCTGTAAAGCACAAGGTCAGACATGACTCGACAGCACAAGGTCAAACATTGCCTGTACAACACAAGGTCAGGCATAATTGTACAGCACAAGTTCAGACAGTGCCTGTACAACACAAGGTCAGACATGACTGTACAGCACAAGGTCAGACAGTGCCTGTACAACACAAGGTCAGACATGACTGTACAGCACAAGGGCAGACAATGCCTGTACAACACAAGGTCAGACATGACTGTACAGCACAAGGGCAGACAATGCCTGTACAGCACAAGGCCAGACAGTGCCTGTACAGCACAAGGTCAGACAGTGCCTGTACAGCACAAGGTCAGACATGACTGTACAGCACAAGGTCAGACAGTGCCTGTGCAACACAAGGTCAGACATGACTCTACAGCACAAGGACAGACAGTGCCTGTACAACACAAGGTCAGACATGACTACAGCACAAGGACAGTCAGTGCCTTGTACAGCATAAGGTAAGACAGTGACTGTACAGCACAAGGCAAGACAAGTGCCTGTACAGCACAATGCCAGACAGTGCCTGTACAGCACAAGGTCAGACATGATTGTAAAGCACAAGGTCAGACAGTGCATGTACAACACAAGGTCAGGCATGACTGTACAGCACAAGGCAAAACAGTGCCTGTACAGCACAAGGTCAGACATGACTGTACAGCACAAGGTCAGACAATGCCTGTACAACACAAGGTCAGGCATGACTATACAGCACAAGGCAAGACAGTGCCTGTACAGCACAAGGTCAGACATGACTGTACAGCACAAGGTCAGACAGAGCCTGTACAGCAGAAGGCCGTCACACGATGCTTTCCAGTTCCCTTATTATCTCCTGAACCGATGGTCACAACAAACAGCTTTTAAACATATTTATAAATAATTCGCAATCGGTCGATCTGTACTTCGAGCATATTAATATAAAGCGATTCTTTTCAGAAAAATAGCAAAGTTACATCGTGTTTGCATGTAAAGTTACAGTCATAGGCTCGACTCGTGTAGGCACAAATAAAATATTTGAGAACAACCTGTAGTTCTGAACATGAAATTCCAGACACCTGGTCCTTTCCAGGCAGTATCAGACGTGGCACATGCGGGTGCACTTTACGTCAGTAACGGCCCGTATCAGTCCGGCAGTAACAACAGTTTGTTCCAAGAATATGAGGAAGCCTCACGTTCAGGCCGATTTCACTGCCAGGGACTATCCCTGGCAACGCAAGGCCGCTTTGTGCATCGTTACACAGACGTTCCGGCACAGCCTTCTGTGACGTCACTGCCGTGCAATTTCGTGCAAGCAAATTCCTCTACACTGCAAACGGAGAAGCATGTTTCTCCCAAAACATCGAGTGTCCACCTACCAAACTGAAGCCTTAATTCCTCAAAGTGCCTCCTGCATGCTCACGCGACACAAAAGGGGTCGTGTGTGTAAACTGGGAGAGCACAGCTAGCTTCAGAACTGTTTTCAGAAATGGGGGCATTCATGATCAGTTGGGGCCGATACAACTGTCATGAACATCGGAATTCAATTTCATTGCAAAACGCCCATTTGGTTCCAAGAACTCACGGACTACCAGCAATAAAAATACTGAGTAACCTCAAACAACATAAAAAGCAGGACACTTCAATTTTAATACAATTTTGTAAGCACAACGTACATCGGATGGTGTACGGACAGTCTGACTGCACACGGCATGACAGCAATCACCCTGAGCTGCGAGTGATCTGCAGAATAGCAGGACAGTGGTGGAAGCCGACTGGCCGATCACGTGATCGCATGATTTGTCGCCACCAGTCACGAAAGGTGGAGATAGCGAACATCGAGACTATAACTTGCCTCAATAACACGCCACTGACTCAAACCCTAAAACTTGGCTGCTTGACGATTTTTCATCAATTGCGTGCGTTTTGCATGCGAAATCGGTAAATGTGGCTTGTAATGCCCTAAAGACACGAGTTTCACAGGGCTCGCCCTATCGCCCAATGCCAGTACGTTAAACACTCAGTGACATGCAGCACGCGCAGAACGTACGTGCGAACGTGCACAGTGTTGGTTGGAACAAGTGAAGGGGTGAACAGTAGTGAAATGTAATGAGAGTAATATAAAAATGGACTAGATTAAACTGGCTCACGATATGGTAAACTGTTTGGCTTTTGTGAACACTGGGGTTCCACGAAGAGGCGCGAACTACCAAATTGTGAAGCAGCGAAACCCTGCGACAAGTCAGGCAATTGCAGGCGGCTAGCACGGAGGTAATTGACAGTTGAGAGCAGATATCGGAATGTGCGCCATCAGGGGGATTCAAGACTGCGGCCTTACGAGACGGAATACCTGGATCATCCAATCGTACCCTATCCCTCCTATCGAGTCGATTCATGTTATCTGATTATCTACTTATTCACGTGCCTACAGGTGCACTTCGGTCATGTATTTATTTCTTATCCGCAAATGCGCACGGATCCTAACAGCGCAGCTTTAAACAGAAAGAGAAATCCCCAGTTCGCAAGTTCTGACGCACCGGTTCAGTTCACACAACAAATAATTCGATACCAAATCAAACGCACCAGAGCCGCAGTGCTGCCGCTACACGCTATGCCCTTTAAGCACAAAACACGGACGGTTGTAAATACAATTCTTAAGAAATGACAGACTTGGTGGCGGTGGGAGTTTGGATACAAAGGCAGCAGACCCCAGCAGACACCTCGCTCACAAGATTAGTTACGTCACGTCACAGGCTTCTGGCCCCGCCGTCTGGCATCGATCGCGGAACCTCCTGCTCCCCCAGACGACGCTCGTAACGGCCCGGCAGAACGAACCGTGCAGCGGACAGCAACCCGGCTGCAGGCACCAAGTGACCTCACAATGCACCATGCATATACTGATGCACCAACCAAATTTCTCTTAGCTCAGATCCTAACCTTGAAACAGGTCATTATTCGTGTTGTGGCGCTGTGGAGTGGCGGCCGGCCGGCCGACCGAACGGCAATGCACAACGTTACATGCAGTGACCGGCGGGCGACATACACACAGCAGTCGGTCGGTTCAGTCGAGATAGCCTATATTTGTATTAAAACTGTCAGAAGTGCAGTACAGTCAGTGCCATTCACTCTCTCTCACACACAGCACCACGAACATGTACAGACACTGCCAATGAAAACTGAAATTGCAACAACATTTTCACTTTCTGTACTTTCACCCCTGCACACAGCCCAGACGCAACCTGCGTTGCTTTACAAGGCCGATCAATACGCTGACCGGCCGACAATTCAGCGACACCGTACCAACTGCCGACTGCTGAAGGAAGTAAGTAGGGACACGCCAGAATGCGTGCAAGATAACCTACGGCAGCACCGTGCTGACAGTTCTGGTTGCTGACAGCTGACTGGTGTATTGATTTAAAGACGATGATGTTATGAAGAGGAATGAGACGCGGGCGATATGCAGCACAGGGACCCACCGCCGTTAAGAATATGTGGAGTTCTACCTCCATGTCGAGTATGCCCTTATGGCGCGGTGCCTAATTAAGCAGTTCGCTTTATCTCCTTGCTACTCGGCCCACTGTCTTTCATAATTTCCTCTGCTTGTCTCCACTGTACAATTAAAGCACCAGTACAAACCCGGACAGCTTCAAGACGTTTGTATCTAGGTGGCTAGCAGCAGCAACAGCACGACTCCAACCCTCCGAAGCATCCCTCACATTCCTACTGCAATATTTAAAACCGAACTGCCGGGCCACACAGACAGACAGACACTCACCACTGCGCCTTTACAGGGTACATTGCATGTTGAAATTTATATGAATTCTTTCAACACAGCCATTTGTTCTGAACATATGACAGTTCCGTTCACACAAACACGACAAACCTATGTCTGTGCTTAGTGCTGCTTGGGACAACAATCGATATGGACGCTGAGAATAATCAGGATGACGGCAGACAGTAACTGCTGCAGCTAGCAAACACACAGCATCTGAATTGCTGCTGCTGCTACTTGAAATGCACGACTGGATCAGCTTTCGTTTCACTAATTGAACAACAAACAGGAGGTAATGTTGTTGCTGTCGTTGTTGTTGTCGGTAAGTACAGAATGCACTTGCTGTTGTTGCAGAACCGTCTTAAAGTGGGGGAGGGGGGTTGATACAGCAGAAGGGACAACACACAGTCAGCTTGGCAGAGACACAGCATCACAAGGTTCTCAGACTTCCCCCGCTCGTCCTTCTGAGAGTAGCGTGTAAAACGAGACGTCACAATGGAAAAAAGTGGTGGCTTGAAAAAAAAATGGCCCCACAATTTTGATCTCTCATACAGAAGCAGTGGAAAAGTAATGTGACTCTTAAGACTAAGATCACCCGAACCATATATAAACATTCAGTCCGTACCGCGCAGTAAATACACTCCGTCTCAGTTATACAAACCAGTCAGTTAATGTTGTATAGGGAAATAATGGCTGTTTGTTCTTAGATCCATACAAAACACATAAATACACTGTGTGGACAGAACGTGGAATTGTAAATGTTAAACTGGCTGTACATATAGTGACCACTGTGCGGTACATATAGTGACCACTGTGCGGTACATATAGTGACCACTGGCGGTACATATAGTGACCACTGGGCTTTGAAGGGCTAATACTATTTTCCCACTGCCATGCCAATGGTAGAACTGCACAACATTTACCTATCAAGGTTTTACGTGTAGTTACTTCCTTCATTGCAGTGGATGGAAGTCTTAAAATACGGACAGCCCCTAATATAGGGTCGTCATGCATCTGACTTCCACGGCACTAACGTAGCCAGCCGGCAGTGGCGACACTCGATAGTTGTCGGACGGAGAACAGCACTGCTGGACGGAAAATGTAACGGTGCGGATGAAGAAATGAGAATGGCTTGTAGTACGAGTGGAATAACAAACGCACAGAAAATTGTGCTCGAAAAACCTGACTCAACCACTTACGAGACTTTGGTTTATAGGGGGATAATATTAAAAAGGACTTTAAAGATACGGAATGTGCTGACTGCATGCAGTTGATTAGGCGGGCTGTTATGAATAGTAATGGACCGTTGAGTTCCACAGTCACAGTACCTATTGATCGGCTGAGCAACTATTAGCTTTTGAAGAAGATATACGACCGCTTCTCACTTATATGCGAGAGGTGCTCTCCTCCAGTATCGTCCGGAACACCGGCTCTCCTGTTATTCGTGGATTTCCTCAGACTTTTCAATCAGGCAACACCTCAGATAATGAGAGCGTCGTTAAACCGTCCGTCCCGACGCAGGAAGTCACGCTTATAGGCACGCCAAGTGATGGCGATCGCAGAACTATTTGTCGTTACGAAGCAGTCCAGGGGTAACGACGCTTCGAACGGTAAGGTACCATCCAACTTTGCCGATAAGTTATCTGTAGGCAGTAGCACCGGCGGCTGTTCCATCACGCTATCTTGCAAGCAATGGCCACTCAAATCCTTCACTGCACATGACGTACAGCAGCGGAGCAACCGAAATCATTGCGATAAGCGGAAACTGTCAAATTTTGCAGTTGAAGTTTCAAAGAGACAAGCTGGTAAATAAACGAAACAAAAACGACGATTCATTTCCATCAGAACTTAAAGGTACTGACTGAGGCGATCCAGTCACTGGCCTGCCTGTCTGTCTGTCTGCCCATCAGTAAGTTTCAAACAACTGACTTCTTCCTGAATTCAACCATTTTCGTAAGCCTCGTTAGTAGAAGGCCGTAGGTTGGGTCCAGTCTTGACCTTGACCTCAATTATGTCATTAAGTGCTTAACCTAAAGTTGGGGCCCCCATAGACACTTTCCCTTGCCCGTCCCCCAGCTTTAACCTAAGGTTGGGCCCCGCCTTAACTCCCAACATCACCCCTACGCCCAAGCTCCACCGTTTCCCCATACCTCCAGCGTCACCCCCAGCTTTAACATAAGTAGGTTTCCAGTGCACAAGCAGTCGATCGCTGTCTTGTCATGTTCTGTTCTCCAAACATACCGTACAGGCTAACGCCACGCTCTGACCTCTTCTCTGCCATTTCGATACAGTAACTAGCTCCACGAAGAAAAGCACTTCCAGAGAAGCTGACAGTATCTCAGCTACTCCAGACATTAATGTACACGAACGGTCACTACGCCGAACCTCCACTCCCGCCCTTCGCCCTATTCCTTCCGAATGCTCCTCTACCTTACAGTTTGCAAGTTACAGATGTCATGTCGTTGGGTGTTACTGACCAGAACACACGGCAGCAGGAACCACAAGGGTCCGCTGCAATTCACGTAGCACACCAACGAACGATACAGCGTCTCTCCGAACACCCCCTTGTCTCCGGGGCCGAACCAGCGTATTTAATAAAAGCTTGGGGTCCTTTCCCCGATGGTATGGCGGCCGGCACGTGAAGCTGACCACTCACCCTTATCAAGGGCCGAGCCTAGGAACGAAGTATCTGCGGCCGTGCGCCTTCCTGTGTCAGTCATGTGACTGCACTGCAGCGCGCGGTTCACAACACTGCTGACTGCCAGACCAACGTCACGGAAGTGCTGTATGCTGACCTGCATTACGTCGCAGTATGGCGCTCAACTGACACACAGAACAGGGAGGCAACAAGCGACTATTAGCTTCACCGTCCGTCCGTCCGTTCTCACGGAACAACTCGGCTCCCGCTGGGCGGATTTTGATAAAATTTAGTATTTAGAATATTTTTACTAAAGTCTGTCGAGGAAGTTGACGTTCGGTTAAAACCGGACAAGCGCAACGGACGGACACTTTGCACCGAGACATACGTACACCACGACTGGTCTTTACAATCGAGACAGGTGGTGTTTTCTGCGCGGTACGCACTCAATCAATAATTGCTCAGACACGGACAAACCGACGTGATAGGACGCAAGTCCGTCACTAAGCCATTTCGTAGCGTGTAAGCTGTCACAACTTGCGAGGACACCTGCACAGGAATTTAAAATCTTGGAGAACTGACAGCGGGAGCTGCAGACACGCAGCAAGCCGCCGTACTGCGTACCAACGCCTACACCAGATCCAGATATGCAGACTGCAGGCAGGCAGGCAGGCATTTCAAGCAGCGCTGTATGGTGCAGCGGGCGGCAGCGCGTCACTCGTCTATTTCTACACCAGCGTCCTCCAGCCGCTACTTTTACATAATTCCTGTCAGTCCCACCCAGCTTCTCAATGCCAGACATGCGTGACGTCACCAGTCGTCGGGTTCATGTAGCGCCCTGCACTTCTGCATCCTGCACAACACCGCCCCGTTTAACGTGTCGCAAACAACGCAATTCGCTTTAACGTTCACAAATTTCGGAGACCAAGCAAACACCCGACGAACGTTCCCATGCTGCCAATTGAACTTACGTTCCTCTGTCGGGTTTTTAATTAGCGTCAGTATAACGTGCTGGGTTCTACGGTGTTTCGCTGTGCTTTCAGAACCGCATCAACATCAGCACAGGTACCAACAAAATGCTTCACAGTTATCAGACTAACATTTCGAAAATTTAATAACCATGCAGTAATAATGAGATTCTCAGATTCCCGCATATGACACCGTTTGCAGTGACATCTACCCTTCGTATGAGTGGTCACTCTGGTTGTCATGACAACCACCGTTACCTGGTTGTGTTCTCGGTGACGTACGCGCTTTTGGCGCAGAAATTTTCTAGGCGCGTTAACAAAACAATTCCAAAAAGTGATTATCAGCTTCGTCATGTCTGTCCGTCCGTCCATCCATGCGCATGGAACAGCTCGGCTCACGAGATAAGATTCCGTCGCGGTGTAGCTGAGGCTTTCGCTCTTCTGGGATGTTACGCAGCGTAGGTCGTAGTTGCTTACTCACCGACGTTTCGGCACGGTCTACAGGTCCCCATCTTCGACAGTCAAGCAGTCTTCATGGATTGCTTGACTGTCAAAGGTCTGAACTTGGCTCCCCCTGGACAGACTTTCATGAAACTTTATATTGCGGATTTCTAGTAAAATCTGGGAAGAAAATTACAGTGTTGTTAAAATCAGACACTTTACATGAACGCTACTACATTCAGGTAATCGCTCTTCATACTGGAGACAGCCCGATCCTCTCTGACTTATGATTCCCTTGATGGTCTTAACACTACAATCCAACATCTACACCTGATGCTAAAATACACAGAAAATTTTTCAGATAATAACAGAGCACAAGCACCAGAATTTTTACGCTCTGCCGATGTATCCTAACTTGTAATAATTCAGAATGTGTTCTCTGTGAGGCATGGACTGACGCTGAAGAAACAGTTGAGCATCGACCATGTAATGCAACACAGCACAACCACATGGCGGCACTCTCAAGGGTAAAATTAGCATGTGGGTTCATGCAAGAATAGAGAAATTAGTTAAGAGAGAGGCAGCAGTGACATATGATTATGGCAGCGCTTCGTATGGCATGAGGGGCATGTGGTTAGTTGGTATGTAGTTGCATACCTACACACCTGTATACATGGCTTCATAAACAATAAAACTGGTATCTTAGTCTTTGCATACTGAAAACATTAAAATAAAGGTGCCTGCAACCAAAAATCATGTTCGGCTCACTGTTCTTCAGGTGTTTCCTTACATCCCAGTAACATGACAGACGCTCAATACGTAAGGTTCCCTAGGTCAAGTCATTACAGCACTATATGTAGCTCTTCCAGTATATTCCACCAAAGTATCGTTATTTCTCAACAGAATCCCCATGTCCACTGAATATGTATGCATGCAGATGTCTAATGACAGGGTGAGAATGACTGCTGTTTTGGTGTGCAAACACCACAGGTCTTGTTGGTGCCCTGTGAACTTCATTCACATACATAGCTTACCACTGTTAGAACCAATTTTTAAAAGTGTACACACCTTCCATAATCGCTCTGTGTAAGGATCAGCGATGACAGCTGGGACTTCTTAAATGCAGGAGTCAATTCTGACGCTAATCACTATGGATCACATTAAAATACAAGCAAGCACTAAGAATGTGTCAGTAGTCACTAACGGCTAATGGCAGCCAGTATCCTGAAGACAGCAGCAGATGAACCGAGCCCAGAAACTTTATGTATATGTTAATGTACCTCAGACAGTGGACAATGTCAGAAATATTTAAAGATGCCACAGATTTCTAGGGCATCATTTCAAGTTCTTGTCATGCTGCAACAACACTGATTGGAAGGTGACATTGGAAATGCTTTTGATTTTCACAAAGCACAGCCAAGCGCATCATATCCCTTTTGCTTTTTGTTTATCACTAGAATTATTATTTTAATCCCCTGTTTACACACAACATGTGAACTGCAACCAGGATATGACATCATACGTTATTTACCAACAGCAATTGACCGCTAAGGGTCAGGTATGAGAGGCACAGAACGTGAAAGGACCTGGGACCTCCCAGTTGTGAAGCCAGAGTACTGCACTATGATCTTATAAACAGAATGTGTGCATATGCAAATTATGTGTAATACACTGGCACATAAATATTGGATAATATTTTGACTGAGTTTAGAAACCAAACAAACTTGTTTCATTTAAAATGTGTATACATCAAGTACCCAGTACAGTTAATGTAAGTTAACATTCATCTGGAGCTCTTCCAGTTCAAAATGGATGCTGCATTCACTCACGACTTACACAATTTAGACACAGGCCTTCATAATCTACAGTGATGCCAAAAATCTGAACCACATGGCTCACAAAACACGAAGATTTAAGCATACAATAAAGAGTTTGTGGGCGCTCTCATTGACACAATTCTAACCATCCTACCTGTACAACAGGATAACCACTGGATCCCATAGTTCCACCAGCATGACACGTCACATCACTACGTGCTGTCACCACATCTCATCTACACCTGACATGGCTCCACACGACACAGGGATCCCTCGTGGGTCTGGGCAACACCAAATCACCAGCATCCAACACTCACCCCGGCAGCTGGGCAGCTGAACACAACACCATAACATTAGGACAAGGAGTCATTCTATGAACACAACACATTTCACACATTACATGCAAACTGGTTCCAAACTCTCTGCCCTTTACACCATTTGGCTGAGTCTTGTGCATCTGCAGTTGGACAGCGCTGTCAATGGCACAAGAGCTGGTGTGTCATCAGGAAACCCTTACTAACACCTCACCTTTATTGCTACAACACACATGGTATGTACACCAGCAATACTTGGAGGCTATATGAGGCAAGGGTTAGGTTAGGTTAGGTGTCTAAGCTGGAGGATTCTTGTCATAACCTGCATGATAACACAATGTACATGTCCTCTGGATTCAGATTTCTTCTTGTGGACTGTCTGTGGGCTGCTGGCATGGCAGGCTGTAACCCAACCAAGGAACCTGTTGGCCCCTTGCCAGTTACAGTACACAGATGTCAGCCATCTCTTGATGACCACCACAAGTGTGTGCCATCTGTAGTCCATTTCACGAAGCGACAATTCCTGTCATTACAGGTGAAAATACTGTCATACTGACAATAATGACTGGAGTCCGTTGCACAGAACAACAAGTGATAAGTGACTACTATACTGCAACAAAGTAACAGGCAGATCTGAGCCGTTTGATGAGTGCTCATCTCACAAAGACATTTTCCTGTTACAGTCACTTGTAACTGTACAGCATCTTTTGACTGAGGTAGCAAGTGAGGTCAGCCTAGTCAGGTTTAGATGAATGTGTGATACAGAAGGACAATGAAAGACACTGTGTTTAGGTTAAAATCAAGTCATTATGTGTTCCAGTGATTAGGAATACAAGAATGAACTTGTGGTGATTCAGGGACACAGAATTCATGGAATCAGAGTGAATTAGAGTGAGACAGAAGGGAGTTAAGAACATACTGACAGGTTCCATCTAACTTCAGTGAAGCCGACAGAAACTTTTCAGCATGGTTGGACACTTTCTTTTGCACTGGCAAATCAATTGAGGTCACACTGTAAGTGAGTAGCAGTTGCTACAAATGGCACTGCATTGGCTAGGTACAGGAGGGCAATATCATGCAGTGCGTGACATGCACATTGAGTCTGAGGCCAGTGTTGTCATCTCTGACAGAAGATGGTGAGGGTATATCAACCGGCAATTCCAATGTAGGTAACTTTGCCTGTTGCTTATCTGCAACTGTCTCATAAGCCTGAAAACAGTCATCACCATCCAGACCTTCTAAAGAAGGATTATCCTTTCCCAGAATATCCAGGATGAGGAGGTCTATTTCATAGTCCTGCGCCTTCTTAACTCCACCTGTTCCTGTCGTTTCTGCATTGCCTCTTTTGGCCCGAAATATAATAGTTAACTAAGTTCTGCACACGCAGCTATGATGGTATATTACACCAGTCTTCTGCATTTACAAGGATCTGTGATGATGAATAGTAACCACTGTGCCAGTTCTGAAGCATAATTATAAACATATTGTATGAACTAAAAAATGAGGGAAGAAAAAGATAAGCAAATATTTAGTTAAAAGAGCAATTATAAAGTGTGAAAGGAACAATCCAGAATATTCTAGAAATGAAATGAGGCCCATACAGTCTGACATCTTGTAACAGTGAGCAGCATAAACAGACTGTTAACAAATTATGAAACTGAGTGAACTGATGTTGGTGGGCAGCGGGCTGCACCACTGGTTTCCTAAAACCCACCACCTAAATATACAGGACGTGGTTTACAGCTACCCAAACATTACATTTCTCACTCACCCATGTCCTGTTTCACCAGTCTGACCAGCAAGTGTCGCAAAACTACTGCCACTGCCAGTCCTAGTGATTTGGCAAGCGCAGTCAATTCTTTAACTTCTCACATTTCTTTTGTTTTGTGAGATCTTTCAAAAATGACCCAAAAAGAACATGTTTCTCCTGTTTTATCTCCTGCAGAACAGTGAGGTTCTTGCAGTCGCCATTTTACCTGTCCTTGCTTCCACTACCCAACTTGTCCAACTAATTGCTAAGAAGGACAGTGATGACAAGTCTAGCAAAAGATTTCTTAAAACAGGATTGGATGCTACTTGTGAAATGTCACTCCCTCACCAGTCAACTTGTCAATTGTCAGACCAGTCACTTCGTGCAACAGGCCCGTGCTAATGTGGCACAGTTTGCACATCACGCAAAGCATGGCCTGCTATCATGAGTGGTGCCAGCCATTTGCCTTCCTTAACAATGGCATCAGAAGCTAGCTCTTGTCCTGCTGACAGCAGCCTATGTCACACCATCACAAATCAGTGACTGGTACTCATATGCAAATGGGTATCATAAGACCTGCCACTGGGAAATGCTTGGATGGGTTTGGAGTACCATGACTGCTGTGAGGAGTTCTGAGTCCAACTGCGCTGGCAGTGACTCAGTGACAGTTACTGCTGCGAAATCTTAGGCAGAGTCACTACAGTGGCTACCATGTTGACTGCTAGATGCTCACTCTGCTTTACAGTTTGTGTGCAGTTTGGCAGGAAGCTGTATTGATGCACTCACACTAAGAGAGGTTATGTGATGCCATGAAACTGGTAGACAGGTGCCACTCTCACCTTAAGTGCAGAATAACACGATGGCTTGTTTGGCCATGTTTATGCCATGTACGTGGTGTCAATACCCAAAAGAATGAATATCACAATGTCTTGGCTTTACATGTCAATATAAGAATGAAAAATCCTACCGTAATTAAATATATCCATTGTAAGTGAGAAATCTGGGTCAACCAACACAAATGTTGTTAACAATGTGCATTTTTAAAGTACCACAGTGTATTGTGACCGTGGTAGCACAGTGGTTAAGGTGCTGCGCTACAAATCGGAAGGTCACTGGTTCGATCCCAGCCGATGTCAGTGGATTTTTCATTGACATAAAATCCTTCCGATCGTACTATGACCCTGGGGTCGACTC
>Ga0136643_10011721_pt1 | contig 13022 bp, 7 predicted proteins | sample TergutLab28metaG_FD_96883 | JGI IMG/M metagenome (GOLD analysis project Ga0136643, IMG submission 96883) | Labiotermes labralis P1 segment gut microbial communities from Petit-Saut dam, French Guiana - Lab288 P1 (version 3) (version 3) | ecosystem: Host-associated > Arthropoda: Insects >...
GGTTGTGCTTTTCGTACAGTTTTAGGATTAGTGCGTTGTAAAATGTGCTTGTGACAATGGTTATTGTGTCTTTTGCGTCTATGCCTAGCCAGCCTAGTTTGTTGCGGTGGGATTCTGTTAGTGTTACGCGGCCATATTGGTCTAGGGTTAGGGTTTCTGCGGTTTTGGATCTTGTTTGTTTTAGCATTAGGGTGGTGCTTGTTGGGTTAAATTCTGCTACTAGGGTTACATTTATATCCCACTGTAACTGTCGTCTTAGGTGTGCTGGAATTAGCAAACGGTCGTGCTCGTCAATTTTATTTCTGCTGAAGTGTTTCATTTTATAGCCTCCTTTTTGCTTATTGTGTGCATTTCCATCACTATCCAAGTATGAAACGGTTGAATTCAAGTGGTTGCGCCTCACAACCACTTGAATTTTTTTTTGCAGTTGGCTCTAGTTCCATTTATGGGACTTTAAACCTGGGATGGGTTAATGTGGCAAATGCTTCAATTAGTATTTTAGCAAAAAATGACATAAAAGCTACATATTAATCATTGCCCGACAAAAGAATATTTTTTCACAGTGTTTTAGATTTAATTTTCTGTAAAATATTCATCAATTTTGTTTACATATGTCAAAATAGCTTGTAAAATAAGAAAGCCAAGAACATTTTGAACTTTAGAAGATTTGCTTGGTTGAATTGGTAAGTTGTCAAGAAAATGAATCCTTGAAAGGGGGATGAGTCATGATTTATGATTGTTACTATTATTTGTTATGGCTGCTTTATGGGATTGTCGGTGCGCGTGGTGGTGGTTGCGGCCCTTGTGGTTGAAGTCGATTAATTTGGGGCAGTTATATCTAAAAAATAAGCCTACTACTTGTGGGCTTTTTTAATGATGGGGGTTTTTATCATGGATAACAATGACACACGCAAAGCAATTTTGGATGCATATTTTAAGTTTACAGGCTTACGTGATATTGATAGAATGACAGCTTTTATTAAACGAATAAAAGCACACATTTCTATAAACAGTGTTGATACTGACTTGGAATTTCTCATAGTAGCACTGAATGCGAATAGAGAAAATCAGTTTTCGGGCAATACTGCAAAATGCATAGATATTGCAATGCCGATTTTTGAATGGTTAAAGAACAATGAGAACTGGGATTATTGGATTATTGTCGTTCTATGTACAACCTTGCACTTTGCTCCAACATATAAATTGGCACACCAGTTTGCGCAAAAAGCAATTAGAATATTAAAAAGAGACTATTCTCACGAAGATTATCGGGGAGTAGAAATGGCATTGTCCGTTAATATGACTCTTCGTCTCCAGCATGCATATCTTCTGGAGATAACAGACCCTGCAAGACAAAAGGCAGAGTTAAGAGAAGTGAATGAGCTTTTTACACACTATCGCAGGCAAAGTCATATTTTGGCCAAAGAAAGAAATCTGCCTGTACTTATAACTGTAGTCGATATAAGGCATGACATAATTACCGTTAATTGTAACGGCATAATTGACGGATTGAAAAAATTAAAAGATGTCGGAGCACATGACTGGCTCAAAACCAGCCATGATGAAGTGCGCGAACATTTTAAATACTTTGGCGGTAAAGTAACCACAAAATTAATAAATGTATTAAGAGGGTATATAGCCCAACAACTTAGAATAAAAGCGGGCATGAAAACTTCCGAACTTGCCGAAATATTAGATACAAGCCAGCAAGTAGTAAACAGCTTTGAAAATGGCGATAGTGGTATTAGTAAGAAGCGAGAAAACCTTTTGGCACAAATTTATGGTGTGGATCCAAGTTGTTTTGAAATTACGGTCAATAACATAAATGTAAAGCCTAATCCACCCGCCCCTAAATTAGACCCCCGGCTTCTTGAATTAAAACAAATCGCACGCCATGCAACCGATGATGACTGGGCATATATAATTGCTCAAACAAAGCTATATATGAGAACTGCAAAAAGGCACCGTAGGAGTAGTAACAATAACAATTCTGGCAAGGGTAGTAACGATATGTAAAATGAATTTCCGAAAGACAAGACAGGTAACGCGTTCTCTGGCTTATTGTGGCGGTGATCTGCTGTAAAAATCCATGCTATTCTCTTTATACACTATATCATTTGCAGTATTATCTAGCAAATGATATAGTGTATAAAAGGATAATAAAAACAAGAGGAGACAAATAATATGAGGTGCATCGTAACATTAATATGGCATGAAGGGGTATGGTTATCAGATGTTAATACCAGCGATGGTGAGCCGGTTAGGCTGACACTAGAATCCGGTTCGTGTGATGTTTTAATGGAAAGAGTGAGATATGCACTGCCTGAAATGTTAGAATTAAATTTTGGTTATACCGGAGACGTAGAAGTGTTATTTGAAATTAAACGTATAGATATAGTCAGAGGCGTTGTAACCGCATAATGGGAGATTATACGCGGCAAGTTAAAAAAATACTGTCTGATAATGGGTGTTACTTTCTAAGGCCGGGCAAAGGCGACCATGAGATATGGCACAATCCTGTATTAGGTAAGAGGTTTGCTGTAGATGGTAAAATTACTTATAGGCATAGTGCAAATAAGATGCTAAAGGATGCTGGCGTAAACCATAAAATATAGTAGTGATATATAAAATGAATTTCCGTAAAAAAAGAGATGTCTCGTTTTTATTTAACGAGACATCTCTTTTTTATGCTATTTTCAGTTTGAAAAAATTACTTAACAATTTTTACAACAGAACCTGCACCAACTGTGCGGCCACCTTCGCGGATAGCGAAACGTGAGCCTTCTTCCATAGCGATTGGTGTAATCAGTTCTACTGACATTTCGATATGGTCGCCTGGTGTACACATTTCAACGCCGTCAGGTAGTTTGATAACGCCTGTTACGTCGGTTGTACGGAAATAGAATTGTGGGCGATAATCGTTGAAGAAAGGCTTATGACGGCCACCTTCGTCTTTAGACAAAACGTATACTTGGGCGGTGAATTGTGTGTGAGCGGTTACAGAGCCAGGCTTTGCTAGAACTTGTCCACGCTCAATTTCTGTACGTTGTACACCACGAAGCAATAGACCAGCGTTGTCGCCAGCTTCTGCGCTGTCAAGTAGTTTGTGGAACATTTCGATACCTGTAACAACTACTTTACGTTTTTCGTCTGTAAAGCCAATTACTTCAACTTCGTCTTGTACTTTTAGTGTACCGCGCTCTACACGGCCGGTAACAACTGTACCACGGCCTGTGATAGAGAATACGTCTTCAACAGGCATAAGGAAAGGTCTTTCGCTGTCACGCTCTGGTGTAGGCATGAACTCTTCGATTTGCTCGAATAGTTCAACAATTTTGTCGCCCCATGCGCCGCTTGTGTCTTGTAATGCTTCGAATGCAGAACCACGGATGATTGGTGTATCATCACCAGGGAATTCGTATTTGTCAAGAAGTTCGCGGATTTCCATGTCTACTAGGTCAAGAAGCTCTTCGTCTTCTACAACGTCGCATTTGTTCATGAAAACAACGATTTTTGGTACGTTTACTTGGCGCGCAAGAAGAATATGCTCGCGGGTTTGGCTCATAACGCCGTCTGTAGCAGATACTACAAGAATAGCACCGTCCATTTGCGCAGCACCTGTGATCATGTTTTTAACATAGTCAGCATGGCCTGGGCAGTCTACGTGAGCGTAGTGGCGGTTAGGGGTTTCGTATTCTACGTGAGTTGTAGAAATTGTGATACCTCTTGCTTTTTCTTCCGGTGCTTTGTCGATTTTGTCGAAGTCTACCGCTTGGGTGATTTGATAGCGGTCTGAAAGTGTTTTGGTAATTGCTGCAGTTAGGGTTGTTTTACCATGGTCTACGTGACCGATGGTGCCGATGTTTACGTGCGGTTTCGTACGTTCAAATTTTGCTTTACCCATTGGAATTTTTCCTCCTTATTATGATGGGGCTTTGCCCCAGGTCGCATGGGCGAGCAGCAAATGCGTTTTTGCATTTGTGACCAGCCCAACCCCCCGCCGCTAGCGAGGAATGAATCTCTGCTCCGCTTTCTTATTAGAAACGACAGAGTTGCTTTATGATAATTGTGGTTACAGTATAACAATTTTTGTTATTATTGCAAGCATGAAAGTGATTAGTCAGCATTTTTACCTGACGTAAGTTTTTCTTGTATGCTTTTTGGTACCGGATCGTAATGGTCAACTTCCATGGTATAGGTGCCGCGGCCTTGTGTTTTAGAACGAAGGTCCGTTGCGTATCCAAACATTTCAGCCAGTGGTACAAAGGAGTGTACAACTTGGGCATTGCCTCGTGCTTCCATTCCTTCAATTTTACCACGGCGGCTGTTAATATCGCCAATTACATCGCCCATGTATTCTTCCGGAACGGTAACGTCTACTTTCATGATTGGTTCGAGAAGTACAGGGTCGGATTTGCGCATGGCTTCTTTAAACGCCATAGAACCTGCAATTTTAAACGCCATTTCAGATGAGTCAACATCATGGTAGCTGCCGTCATACAAGGTTGCACGAACGCCAAGTACTGGGAATCCAGCGATTTGGCCGGATTGCATTGCCTCAAAAATACCGTTTTTGATTGGTTGTATATATTCTTTTGGAACAACACCGCCAACAATTTTATCAACAAACTCGAATGAGTTGTCTGGGTCGTTTGCGTCCATTGGCTCGAACTGGATTTTACAGTGGCCATATTGTCCGCGTCCACCAGACTGGCGTACATATTTACCTTCAACGTCTGCTGCTTTGCGGAAGGTTTCGCGGTAGGCAACTTGTGGTTTACCCACATTTGCTTCTACTTTAAACTCTCTGAGCAAGCGGTCAACGATGATTTCAAGGTGAAGTTCGCCCATGCCGGAAATAATTGTTTGGCCTGAATCTTCGTCGGTGTAGGTTCTAAATGTTGGATCTTCTTCCGCGAGTTTTGAAAGTGCAAGACCTAATTTATCGCGCCCGGCCTTTGTTTTTGGCTCAATTGCTTGAGAAATTACAGGCTCGGGGAAGTTCATGGATTCGAGAATTACTTCGTGCTTTTCAGCGCAAAGGGTGTCACCTGTTGTGGTAAATTTAAGACCTACCACGGCGGCAATGTCACCTGCGTAAATTCTGTCAACGTCTTCCCGGTCGTTTGCATGCATAAGCAGGATGCGGCCCATGCGCTCTTTTTTGCCTTTTATTGAGTTGTATACATAAGAACCGGCTTCAAGAGATCCGGAGTATACGCGGAAGAATGCCAATTTGCCCACATATGGGTCATTCATAATTTTAAATGCAAGTGCAGCAAATGGCTCGCTGTCTGAGGATGGGCGTTCGACTTGTTCTTCTGAATCTGGTAAATGTCCCTTAATTGCAGGGATATCTACAGGGGCAGGAAGATAGTCAACAACACCGTCCAAAACTTTTTGTACGCCTTTTTTCTTGTATGCAGAACCGCAGAATACAGGGATAATTGATGTTGCAATACAAGCTTTACGCAGTGCTGCTTTTAGGACTGCATTATCAATTTCTTCGCCGCCTAAATATAACTCCATTAGTTCGTCATCAGTTTCTGCGATGGCTTCTATCATGGTTTGGCGGGCTTCTTCTGCTGCTGCGCGCATATTTTCAGGAATTTCTATTTCGTTAATTTTTTCGCCATGTTCGCCTTCGTAGGTGTAGCCTTTCATTTCGAATAGGTCAATCTGGCCTTTAAATTCGCTTTCTGCACCTATGGGAAGTTGAACAGGTATAGCATTATGACCTAGGCGGTCTTTAATCATTTCGACTACATTTAGAAAGTCTGCGCCTAGAATATCCATTTTGTTTACATATGCAATACGTGGTACACCGTATTTATCGGCTTGACGCCATACGGTTTCGGACTGGGGTTCTACACCACTTTTGGCACAAAATACGCCAACTGCACCGTCAAGTACACGTAAGCTGCGCTCTACTTCAACTGTAAAGTCTACGTGACCTGGGGTGTCGATGATGTTAACGCGGTGGCCTTCCCACTGGGCAGTGGTTGCCGCAGATGTGATTGTTATGCCGCGTTCTTGCTCTTGTTCCATCCAGTCCATGGTGGCTGTGCCGTCGTGGGTATCACCAATTTTGTAGTTGCGGCCTGTGTAAAACAGGATACGCTCTGTTAAAGTGGTTTTACCTGCGTCGATGTGTGCCATGATTCCAATATTTCTTGTTTTTTCTAGCGGAAAAGCTCTCACTTTATTTTGCCTCCAAATTTACGCCGCCAGCAGAGGCGCAGCCTCTTTGCGGCAAAGGGTACTTATGATGAAAAAGGGAAGTTTGTCCTTTTTCATATTAAATTTATGGGAATTACCATTTGTAATGGGCAAAGGCTTTGTTGGCGTCTGCCATTCTATGCATTTCTTCTTTTCTACGCACTGCGCCGCCTGTGTTGCTTGCCGCGTCCATTAGTTCGTTTGCAAGACGGTCTATCATATTTTTTTCGCTTCTGGTTCTTGCAAAGCTAACTAACCAGCGCAACGCAAGTGTTTGACGACGGTCTGGGCGAATGTCGATGGGTACTTGGTAAGTTGCACCACCCACACGACGCGCTTTAACTTCTAACACCGGCATGATGTTGTTAAGTGCTGCTTCGAAAACTTCAATTGCTGGTTCGCCACGTTTTTCTGCTGCTTTTTCAAATGCGCCGTAAACAATTTTTTGGGCAACGCCTTTTTTGCCGTCAAGCATAACGCCGTTGATTAATTTTGTTACGATTTTTGATCCGTAAAGTGGATCTGGTAAAACGGATCTTTTTGGTACATGTCCTTTTCTTGGCACGAGACTTCCCTCCTTAACTAATAGATTAGATCATCGGTACTCGTGATTGGTAGTTTACACGTATCGCGCCTATATATTCAAATATATAAACGCACCATACCATTCCTCATTTAAAATCACATTTGCCTGTCGGTCAAAACGTCTCGTGCAGTGGCGCGAGACTTCCCTCTGGCAAATATGTTTTAAAGTGGGAATAGTATCTTTCCATGCGATACTATGCTTTTTTAGGTTTTTTTGCGCCGTATTTAGAACGGGCTTGCTTGCGGTTTGCCACACCGGCTGTGTCTAGTGTACCGCGTACAATGTGGTAGCGTACACCAGGTACGTCACGCACCCTGCCGCCGCGCATAAGCACAACGCTATGCTCTTGTAGGTTGTGGCCTTCACCTGGGATATAGCATGTGGCTTCCATTTGATTAGAAAGACGTACACGGGCTATTTTCCTAAGTGCAGAGTTAGGTTTTTTTGGTGTGTCTGTAAACACACGAGTACATACACCACGCTTTTGGGGAGAACTTCTTTCTGTTCTTCTGTCTTTAATGGTGTTAAGACCTCTTTGCAGGGCGGGGGATTTAGATTTTCTAATCTTACTACTGCGCCCTTGCTTTACCAGTTGGTTAAAAGTAAGCATTTGTCACCTCCTTGACATTTAACTTTACATAATAAATAGGTGGACAATGGCCCACCATTAATTGAAACGGCAAAATTGTAGCATTAGATGGGGGGAAAGTCAAGGCAAATTACGAAAATAGTATTGCAAAATTGTTAAAATAAAAATCAACTGGTCCGGAAAATCGGACCAGTTGATTTTAGGTAAATCTAATTTGCTATTGTGGTATGCGTTTTTTAGGAATACGCCTCGTAGCATTACAGGATATATTCCGGTGTTATCTGGGAGTCGTCACTGTACGCCTCTTCTTTCTCATTGTAGTATTGCTCGCATTCTTCGTACTCAGGATATTTCGGATAATTTTCATACTCCGAATCTTCTGGATAGTCATCGTAATCCTGATATTCTGACTCATCATCCAAAATTAAATCCATAGGTGCTGCATCATTACCGGTTAAGTTTATATGGCCTACATTTAAATTAAATCTTAAATGTTCATTGTTTTCGGATAAATCAATGTGCACTGCATCGTATCCGTAGTAAATGAAAGTTATTGTGCTGATCTTGTTGTTTATGGCTTGGGTGGAGCCTGACATGCTGCTTACCGGGATTAGTACAGCAAAGCTGCCATCTGCATAGCGTGTTATTAAGCTTTCATCATGTGGCAATCCATCTATTAGAATCGTTGCTGCTGCCGGGGTTATGCTGCCTAGTATATAGTAGCCGCTGTTTTCGATTGTTGCGTTGGCTGCTAGAGTACCAACAAACAGGTTTGCTCCATTGGTTCCGTAAACTTGTACACCTTTGGCGAAAGTGTTGGTTACTGCGGACCTATTTATTAAGTCACCCACCACACTTCCTGTTGTGTTGTTGCCGGTTACGTTACCATATACGGTGCTGTTTGTTATCTGGCTGGAAGTACTGGCGCGTCCTGCTATGCCGCCGGTTTGAAAGTCTCCATTTACACTGGCATGCATTTCTACATAATTTATGGTGCTGCTTGACATGCTTCCGGCTACGCCGCCAGTGTTTTCATCGCCTTGAATTATTGCATCTGCTGATACTTTGCTATCTATAACCGAACTGCTGGCAGTTAAAGTACCAACTATGCCACCAACACGTAACTCTCCAGTTATATTACCTGTAGATATGCTATCGCTTACTACAGCTGAATTTTGCATACCACCGGCTATACCGCCGATATTATTAATTGCACCTATGACAGCGCCATTATTGGTAGCGTTAGTTACTGTGGTTCTGCATAGTAACCCGGCTATGCCGCCAACATTTCCACGGCCGCCTGTTATTGATGCATAGTTTGTAACGTCGCTAATAATAGAACCTGCCCATGCTTGTCCTACTATTCCACCTGTATGGCTTTGGGTTAGTGTTTCAACTGTACCTTTGTTGGTAGCATTGATTATTGTGGCTGTGTTCATTAATCCAACAACACCGCCTGCACGGTCATTATTAGCAGTTATTGATGCGTAATTTTCCACATTTGTTATGGTGGTTCCGCCTCTGGCTTCACCTGCGATGCCACCTACAGCGTGGCTGCCTGTTACATTGCCTTCGACAATTACGTTTTGTATCGTTGCACCATTTGCAACACGGAATAAGCCTACGCGGTTTTGAGTAGTGTCGTTTATATTTAAGGTGACAGTGTGATTATTTCCATCAAACTCACCTCTAAATGGACGTGCCTGGCTGGCTAAGCCAAAAAACATTTCTTGGTTGCTTAGGTCTAGGTTTGCGTTTAAGGAGAAGCTTGCATTTAAGGCGGATACGCCGTTTACTTGACCATTTGCTTCCATGGCTGATGCAATGAATAGGAATTGGTCCAAGTTGCTGACTATAAATGGTGATGCGGTTGTTCCACTACCGGATATAGTTTGCTCGACAGGTATTGGCTGCTCGGGAGATATCGGCTGCCATACAAAAGTGTCAGCCATTGTTGGGCCATTGAAGGTGTCTGTTAGCTGCTGTGATGTGAGGACAAATTGACCTAATGGATTGCTTGCTGTTCCTGCACCGATATTTTGCCAATGGCCTGTATAAGTGCTGTTTGTTGGGACAGGGGAGAGTTGTACATATCCTAAAAATCGAAGATTTGCACCTAAGGTAAGCTGACGTAAGTTATTGGCACCTTGGAACATGTCCCACATATGGTTCCAACCAGACCCATGACTAGTATCAAAACTTGACAAGTTAAGATATTCTAAACTAGATGCATTTTGGAACATTCCGGCCATTCCCTGAATTTCAATAACATTACGAGTGTCAAAACTTGACAGATCTAGGTTTGTTAAGCTGCGTGCTACACTAAACATTCCCGCCATATTTATAACGTTGCTTGTATCAAAGTTTGATAGATCAAGGCTCGTTAAACTGTGTGCGTTCCAAAACATTGCATTCATGTCTGTTGCATTGCTAGTGTCAAGATGTTCTAAGCCTTCAATAATTTCTACAGAGTGTAAGTCCCTGAATAAGGAGGCTAACGTATTTTCAACAGTTATGGGACGAGTGAAAATTATTTCGGTAATTTGATCTCGGTAGCCATGCCAAGGTGTCACTGTGAAGAAATCGGACATGATGCGTCCTTCACCAACGATAATGGTGCCATTTTCTAACAGTGTCCACGGTGCGCCGCCTGTACCAAGGGTGCCCCCGGCGATATCGTCCAGCCCAGCAAATACCGGTTGCCATACAAAAGTACAACTCATTGTTTCGCCATGGAAGGTATCCATTAGCTGCTGTGACGTAAGAACAAATTGGCCTGATGGGTTGCTTGCGGATCCGTCTATACCAATGTTTTGCCAGTAGCCTGTATAGGTGCTGTTTGCAGGGACAGGGGGTAGTTGTGTGTGTGCTATAGATTGTACACTTCCACCTAAAAAGAGATGGCGTAAGCTGGTGGCTCCTTGGAATGCGCCTGTCATTGATACCTCAGTTATGCCATGATCTGCGTCAAAACGTGGCAAGCTAAGATACTCTAAGCTGTATGCATTTTGGAACATAAAATCCATTCCATTAGGTCTTACATTGCTTGCGTCAAAACGTGATAGATCTAAGCTTGTTAAACTGCGCGATTCGCTAAACATGGACTGCATATTCGTGACGTTACGCGTATTAAATGTTGATATATCAAAGTTTACTAGATTATGTGTGCCAGCAAACATAAAAGACATATTTGTAACATTAGGGGTATCAAAACTTGATAGGTTTGTTAAACTACGTGCGTCATGAAACATTGAGCCCATATCTGTAACGTTGTTGGTATCAAAATGTGATATATCAAGGTCTCTTAAACTCATTGTGCCAAAAAACATTGCATTCATGTTTGTGACGTTGCGTGTACTAAAGCTTGATAGATCAAGGCTTGCTAAATTCAGTGTCTCTCTAAACATTGAATTCATGTCTGTGACGTTGTACGTATTAAAATTTGATAGATCAATGCTTGTTAAACTCTGTGCAGCAAAAAACATTGCACTCATATCTGTTGCATTGCTCGTGTCGAGATACTCTAAGCCTTCAATGGTTTCTAGAGAAGATAAGGACATGAACAATCCTGATAAAGTATTTTCAACAGTCACAGGATGGGTGAAAATTATTTTGGTAATTTGAGAGTGGTAACCACGCCAAGGTGTCACTGTGAGGAAGTCGGACATAATGCGGCCTTGGCCAACTGTAACGGTGCCGTCTTCTCGTAGTGTCCATAGTGCGCCGCCTGTACCTAGGGTACCTTGAGCAATAATGGGCTGCTCGACAGATACTGGCTGCCATACAAAAGTATCGGCCATGGTTGTGCCATTGTAGGTGTCCATTAACTGCTGTGACGTAAGGACAAATTGGCCTAATGGGTTGCTGGCTGTGCCTGTGCCAATATTTTGCCAGTGGCCTGTATAGGTGCTGTTTGCAGGGATAGTAGGTAGTTCTGGGCTTCCCATAAATCGAAAATTTGCACCTAAAGTGAGATTGCGCAAGCTGGTGGTACCTTGGAACATGAGATCCATTCCACCAATTCCAAGGCTGCGCGTGTCAAAACTTGACAGATCTAAATTTGTTAAACTGTGCGCTCCGCTAAACATTCTTTCCATACTCATAACATTGCTGGTATCAAAATTTGACAAATCCAGGCTTGTTAGACTATGTGTGTTAGTAAACATTCCAGTCATAAATGCGACATTACTCGTATTAAAACTTGATACGTTTAGGTTTGTTAAACTGTGCATGCAATGGAACATGAAGTGCATATACCTAACGTTACTCGTATCAAAACTTGATAGATCCAGGCTTGTTAAACCATGTGTATCAACAAACATTGAAGACATGTTTGTAACATTGCTGGTATCAAAACTTGACAAATCTAGGCTTGTTAAGTTATATGCGCCCAAAAACATGGCGTGCATACATGTTACATTGCTCGTGTCAAAATTTGATAGATCAAGGCTTGTTAAACTCGGCAAGTCAAAAAACATTCCATTCATATCCGTTGCGGTGCTCGTGTCAAGATGCCCTAAGCCTTCAATGGTTTCCAGCGAACGTAGTGCAGCGAACAATGCTTGTAAAGTATTCTCAACAGTAATGGGATTGGTGAAAGTTATTTTGGTAATTTGATCGTAGTAATTATGCCAAGGAGTAACCCAGAGGAAATCGTGCATTATACGGCCTGCGCTAACGGTAACGGTGCCATTTTCTCGCAGTGTCCATGGTGCGCCGTCTGTGCCTAGGGTGCCTTGGGCGATAATGGCTGGCTCACGATTTACTGGTTGCCATACAAAAGTATCAGCCATGGTTGCGCCATTGTAGGTATCCATTAGCTGTTGTGATGTAAGGACAAATTGGCCTGATGGATTGCTTGCTGTGCCTGTACCAATATTTTGCCAATGGCCTGTATAGATGTTGTTTGTTGGAACTTGAGGGAGTTGTAAACCTCCTGCAAATTGAAGATTTACACCTAAAGTGAGTTGGCGCAAGCTGGTGGTACCTTGGAACATGAAAGCCATTCCGCCAATTGCAATGTTGCGGGTGTCAAAACTTGATAGATCTAAACTTGTTAAACTGTGCGCTCCGCTAAACATTCTCTCCATACTCATAACGTTGCTGGTATCAAAATTTGACAAATCCAGGCTTGTTAGACTATGTGCATTAGTAAACATCCCATGCATAAATGCGACATTGCTCGTATCAAAACTTGATAGATCAAGGCTTGTTAAACTGTGCATGCAATGGAACATGAAGTTCATATACCTGACGTTACTCGTATCAAAACTTGATAGATCAAGGCTTGCTAAGCTATGTGTGTTATTAAACATTGAAGACATATTTGTAACGTTACTCGTATCAAAACTTGACAAATCCAGGCTTGTTAAACTATATGTGCTAACAAACATGGCGTGCATACATGTAACATTGCTCGTGTCAAAATTTGATAGATCAAGGCTTGTTAAACTCGGTAAGTCGAAAAACATTCCATTCATATCCGTTGCATTACTCGTGTCAAGATACTCTAAGCCTTCAATAGTTTCTAGAGAACGTAATGCAGCGAACAATGCTTGTAAAGTATTTTCAACAGTAATGGGATTGGTGAAAGTTATTTTGGTAATTTGATCGTAGTAATTATGCCAA
>Ga0136643_10011725_pt1 | contig 13019 bp, 3 predicted proteins | sample TergutLab28metaG_FD_96883 | JGI IMG/M metagenome (GOLD analysis project Ga0136643, IMG submission 96883) | Labiotermes labralis P1 segment gut microbial communities from Petit-Saut dam, French Guiana - Lab288 P1 (version 3) (version 3) | ecosystem: Host-associated > Arthropoda: Insects >...
GACACCTCAGTCGTGAAGGTCGGAGGTCCAACGTCTTTTTAGCCTTCTATTTCTCATTGGTTGTGTTAGTGTTGTCACTAGTGGGTTGGGATGGGATACTAGTTTGTTGAGGTGTTTGTCAATCCATATCTAGCCCAGAAGTTTAGAATGATTCTCACATCACATTTACTCACCCATTTGACTCCAATATGCGTGGGAGGACAAAATTTAATTCTTACTAAATTGACGTTTACGTGTGGTAAATCTTACCAACAATGTAGAATGCACGTCTCACCATCAACTTGGTTGTGGCCAAATGTAACAATCAACATAACTACTAAAGTGCACGTGACGTGGACGTACAAAAAAATTTATGTTTTGTTTTCTTAAATATAGCCTGAATAAATAAATAAATGCAGCATATTAGAACACGATGGAACTTTTGGAACATTAATCAGTAGTTTTATTGCATTAACCTACAAGCGATAGAGAAATATGCCAGTTTGCGTCATATTTTTTTGAATGTAGCCTGAAAAAAATAACTATAACAACTGCAGAATATCACAATACGAAGCAAGAAATGTGACATTTAGCAGTATTTTATCTGATATTGTCTAATATTAACGTAGGCATGATGGAAGAATGCATATCTTCGCATGTTATATTGTTAAGTATATTTAAAAAAAAACAAAAATAATGGAAGAATATCACAGAACTTTCAAATTGTTATGCCAAGTTCCAATATTTATTCTACGAAAATAATTGGGTGCTTGTGAGAAAGGTAAAATATTTTGATTTTACTTTCTTTGTGTGCCAGTATGAGGCACTGTAACAGGCTCTTCAATGAACTACGGCTAGGAAGCTAATTCTGCAGAACAGAGCTGTTCCAGAGAAGTTGGTAGTTGTTATATAAGAAGTCATCCCTATGTTATGGGACTCCATTAATTTATATACACATTGTTATAAGAGTTAAGAAATGGTTTATGATCTATACAAATATAAGACGTAATTACCTTCGTCGTATGGTTACATTAAAAGTAAAGCCCGGGCGAAGGACGCTCATAAAAAATGTAGGTCCTAAACCGGCGGAAGTTTTTAAATTAATTCAGTATTCTTTTAGCTCCATTTTCATCTCTTTTCATTCTGTTTTTTTTTTGCTGATAATATTAGTTATGTGTAAATTTGCAAGCGATGGTGGTATATCACGTTAGAATAATTTGTGATTGACCTGTGATTGACATAATAACTGAAATTTTTGACTGAATAATACTGAAATTTATGATGAATTTTCGTACAGAATATTGAAGATAGTAAAGAAGAAATGTATAAAGTTATATATGTAGGCGCATAAATATGTTTATGTATTTTTAACTGTACTGTTGTTCATAAAAACATGGGCCTATTACACATAGCAGCTTACTGAGAAAAACGAGGACGAAATTTTGATTTGCTGTTATAGTCTTCTTTGTACAACATTTGTTTAGTCGCAGGTGCATGGGAATATATTGGTTTGGAACTTTATGCCCGCACACATATATTTACAGTTTTACAAATAATTATATTTTTTTATTAAAATGTGGCCTTCAAGTAAAATTTCCACTTTATTAAAGAACCTTAAGGCCGGATAATTATAGTAATTTTAGAACATACGTGAACCGTGGCAAAATTAAATTATATTATATGCTGGTGTGAACTTATAGGCTTGTAGGATAGTGGCTATGTTCTGGGAGTGTAGGAAGTGTTGGATCTTATAACGCAAATCCCTGTTGATGTTTATTATGAAGTTTGGTAATGTGTTGCCACTCCTGAGACTTGGCAGCTCGCTTCTGCTACACTCTGACGCCCTGTTTGCTGCCTATTATTCGAGAAGTTTAACGTGTGGTTTCTCAGCAGACACTACTGAGCCCTTTGCACGCGTGCTTTCTTGTCACGACTTCTCGTGTTCTATAGACCACGCTAGCATGACCGAAAATTTTTATTCTTATTTTTCAGGCCTGTTAAAAAATGTTAAAATAGTCCATGATCGATTCCTTCGTAGTCCTAACTTTTGCAGTTCATAGAAATTGTAATTCGAGTGATACTTCAAATGAATAACTGATTAACTCAGGTGTCTTCACCTCTTTGTGTTGTACTAAACCAGATTAATTTTAGGTTCCGAATGACACAACTTCAGGATTAGCTTCTATTCCATTTTACTCTCTAGGACATGTTTTTGGCCTATTATATAGCCGTCATCAGGAGTTAAATATTCTTGTCTTAACTAATTTTAATAATCTGATTGTTTCATTATTGGGAATATTTGATTAATGGACATTGTATACAACCTAACAGTTCCTGTACGCAGAGTTACTTAAACTACCTGATGACCAGAAGATAGACCGAAAAGTTTAGTGAGAAAAAAATTCTATTCATGAATAATATTATTCGAAACATATAATAAATCTGCAATAATCTGCGAATATATGAGAGGGAAAATTAGTTGATCTAAAGTAACAAGTAATGCAGCACCAAGACATAAATTCCTACTTTAAAACAGCAGAAGTTCAGACCACTAGCACCAGTTACCACTTCCCAAGTGTCTAACAAGTGTCCTAATTGCAATTAACATTTTTACGGGTTGTCAATAAAGTTTTCGTACGTCCAATGTTCACAAAGCTGTCCGTGTATTCTTTCTGCCCTAACGGAATTAATTGTGAACCTCTTAGACAGGCCCAACTGAGGAAGTGGCTGCCCATATTTTACCTGAGGAAGGAATCATGCCCAAATTCTAAGAAGGTTTTTTTTACACTTGTGCGTTTTAAAGCGCTGGACGAAGGAGAAAATAAAAACAAGAAGTAAGCCTAAGTTCAACATGATATAGTCACAAAAATGTAGAACAAAATTGATTTTTTATTAAAATATTTCTTGTTTTGTTGGGTAGGAATAAACAGAGATTTGGAGAAAGTTTGATTCTATTTATGTTGTGAATCTTGAAATGATTATAGCTGGAGAGTTGAATTTAATTACAATTAATAATATCAAAATAAAATGCACTTGGATATGTGACCCTCAAGTAAATGGGAAACTGGACGACACAGGATAAGTTAAATACCTCGCTTGACTGAATTTCTGTAGCTTGTTTATCGACTCTTTTACTATACAAAACATTAAGTCGAATGTACGAAATAAGTGTGTATGTGGACCACTGGTGAAATGCCATTGGACAGCAGAAACAAAACTGTTCCCAGACAATATCTCATAGTGCCACTCTATTAACGACATTAACTGCATTGTGAGTGAAATATTATCGTTTCAAATTGTGATAACTTGGAGTCGAACTCGGCTCATCCACTGTGCTTGTATGCTCAACCCTTATAGAGCGTGTTTGGATTCCATTTTGGCCGCAGTCGTTCACACCTTCTACAGATTCGGTTGAATCTTTTGGTGGTAGAGGCAGCTCAGAGACAACTAATTTGCCATTGCAATAAGTGCGCTGTTTGTCGGAAGGATTCACTATATCAGAATTACTTCTGAAGTGGAACAGGTAATGCTTAATTTGTTAAATTAGAACAAACAATATAAATATTATTATTGTGATCTTCCGCTATATGAGACCGTGAATTTAACATACAGATGCATGTGAAGGACTTTTTTTGATGTCATGTTTACACGCTGCTGTCTGTCTACCAGTTTTCAAGGCAATATGTACCACAGAAATGTACCGTTAATAACTGTAACAATTAAAACTTAAGAACGAGCTCCAAATATAATTTTAAGTTAAGAGTCATTTTTTTTGAAAAGGTTTATTGCTCTGAATTTTGTGGTACAGAGATACACCTTAATACAAGAGTAACAAAATGTTACCTTTCACCATTTTACATGAGTTATGTCTCGTCTAGTGGGTGATATGAAGGGGTTTGTAGTGTCAGGTGTTTTTAGGTTGACAGTGAAAAAGCAGAACAAGGAAAAACACTGCTATGAAGAGTCATTCCGCATATATTATTCATTTTCTGAACTTGGTTTTATGCAAAAATCTGGTAGCTTTTATTACAATTTTGATGCATATTTCAGTGACAGTAACAAATGTTAAACTCAGCTAAATCTTTCAGTGTACCTGAGCAGTTACTTTTATCCAGCTGATTTTCAAGAAGTAAATTAAAAAATATCTATAACAATAACCGTGATAAAATATTTTATTCAAAATTTTGGCGAAAATTATTTTGTACTTACGACCAAAATCAGGGTCAGCCATAAGTTATGGCCATTTACGAAGATTACACAGAATCGTATCAATTTCATATATCATCATTACGTGTAGCCTTTATTGAAAAAAACTCAAATTTTGTATGCCTTGATTAGACGTAGGCCAAGGCCTCCTTATTGTCGGGGCTTTGCGATCATACGCAGACACACTACACTTGGTAGAGCTCCTCTGGACGAGTGGTCAGCCCAAATTAGAGACCTAAACCTGAGAATACACATTATTCACAAGAAGCAGAAATCCATACCCTCGGTGGGATTCGAACCTACAATCCCAATAAGCGAACGGTTGCATCTCCACGCCTTAGAAAGCCCTTCAGATGGGATCGGCAAAGTAAATCTACACCTCATTAAAATATAAACTAAAACCCTTCATCAGCAAAACATTCGTCAGTATACAACTTGTTAACTTACACAAGAGACAGGTTCCTTGCCGAAAATAAGGAAAATAAATTGAATGCAATGTAACACAGGGAATATTGTATTCTATGTTCTTTTTCTTTTAATTCATCGATACAACTTTCTAATATAAACGGGAAATTAAATGTGTATTTTTCCTTCGCTGCAGCTGCGAAAGTACTCGGTCCGGAATTCATAGGCACGGCGTGCCTTCAGCACGCATCTGACGAACACACACGCACCCATAAGCCTATAATCGGGAAAAAAAAGCTGATGTTAAAAACATTTTCATAAAAAACAGACACAAAAGGAGCTAAAGCTGCGTCAATATTGGACGTACCCGTTTAGCGATTCATAATGGATTATTGACAGCTGTCACGTGTTTTCTATCCGAGCGAGAACAACGTCCCCCTCCCTCTCGACGTTTACAGCGACCAATAAAAATCGTCATTATTCCTACACAGGAGTCCAACAAATCGCCACTTTACTAAGAAGCCAATCGGCCATTGCTAAACCTCAAAATACCCGTTTTAATTAAGGGAGCCATAGGCATTTAGAAGAACAAAACAGAGAGTGTAAGTATACAGGTTTTGAGGTTCTCACAGCGGTATAGCTGAAGATTTGTAGTTTTTGCGTCATTGCGCGTGAACGTGTCCGTCTGACGGGCATAATGCCACAGTTATTCGTACATTGAACTAACCTGAAGATAGACGCAACAATTTGTTCCGAAACATTGGTGTATATTTACCAACCTACACATCATCACATACCGGAAGACGGAAATTATCACTGGGTCTTTCTGGGCTAAGTGAGCGACTGATTATTGTTACAGAACAAGTATGCTGTATGGTCTTGCTTGGTAGGGTTTGTAAGCTGTGTAGAAACACTACAGATCCACCTTTTGCTGCAAGGACTTCAAGCGACCTCATTACAGAACTGGACAGGTCGTGGGGGCTCCAGGAGGTCAAGGCCCACAGAATTTCTAGACAACTGGCACATGCAAATGGTAAGCTTGTCGGCCCTATGCACCGGTCGCCTTTAACCCACCCCCCCCTCCCCCAAGAAATATTCCTGGTGATCATTTCTTTTAGAGACTTAGTCGACCTAAGGAATATAGTGCTGCCGGAAGGATTACGTCAATGAAAAATCCCAGTGACACCATCGGGAATTTAACCTGCGGCTATCCGGTTCAACCAACTGCGCCATCGCATAACCCCCAAGTACTTCAACCGGCTTATATCGCATATTAACAGCTTTACTGTATTGGTAAGAATTGTGACCTGTATTTGGTGGGAGATGCTTGTTCTGAATCTTGGTGAACACCGACTATCTTCTTTGGGGATTTTTGTGGTCTTCCTCAACTCCCCCACCCGAATGCGATAGTAGTACAGTACATATATCTTAAAACAGGCCACGACACCGTTCTTCTAGCTGTCTCCAGTTCAGAGTTCACAGTCACCCAATAATCAGAGCCACGTCATTAGAACAGCTGACAGTTTAGTTGCTTAACATACAAATATAAGTAAATGAATAAATGTATAAAATTAACTTCTGTTATTGCTACGTCACACACTGATTGCACAGAACTGTGTTTGCTGAGCATGAATTTTTTTTTTGCTGACCATTAGTACTATGTGTGTGCTGTGTCTGTGCTCAGCTGACTGTGTTTGTGTTCATCATGCACTGCTGGCCATGAGCACTGTGCTATTTGTTGACCTTGAACACTGTTAATATGTTCCATATCCGTGCATTAAAGGAATACTTCAATTCACACAATAAAACCGACTAATACATTTACGTAATACATGTTCATCACATTCTGTTCATCACCAATATGTTCCAATCGCCATCGCGACCATCATCAGGGTAACTTACAAGAACATTAGGAATCTAAACCACAAAATGTGGTAATAAAAATACTGTGTTGTGCTGACTGTGTTTGTGCTCACCATGAGTACTGTTTTTGCTGACTGTGTTTGTGCTCACCATGAGTACTGTTTGTGCTGACTGTGTTTGTGTTCACCATGAGTACTGTTTGTGCTGACTGTGTTTGTGCTCACCATGAATACTGTTTGTGCTGAATGTGTTTGTGCTCACCATGAGTACTGTTTGTGCTGAATGTGTTTGTGCTCACCATGAGTTCTGTTTTTGCTCATTGTATTTGTACTCACCATGAGTACTGTTTGTGCTGACTGTGTTTGTGCTCACCATGAGTACTGTAGTACTGTTTGTGCTGACTGTGTTTGTGCTCACCATGAATACCTTTTGTGCTCACCATGAGTTCTTTTTTTTTGCTGACTGTGTTTGTGCTCACCATGAGTACTGTTTGTGCTGACTGTGTTTGTGCTCACCATGACTACTGTTTGTGCTGGCTCTTTGTGCTCATCATGAGTACTGTTTGGGCTGACTGTGTTTGTGCTCACCATGAATACCGTTTGTGCTCAACATGAGTTCTGTTTTTGCTGACTGTGTTTGTGCTCACCATCAGTATTGTTTGTGCTGACTGTGTTTGTGCTCACAATTAATAATGATTTTGTTCACTGTATTTGTACTCACAGTGAGTAGTCTGTGTACTGATTGTGTTTGTCTTGACCATGAATACTATTTGTGTTGATTATGACTGTACTCACCATGAGTATGTTTGAGCTAACTCTGTCTACTGTTTATGCCAAAATTTGTTAGTGCCGATGCTGTTTAATTTTGCTATCACGTGATGCGAATGGCTTAAGTATGTCACTTCCGTAGCGTTCCTTCATATCAATATCCTGTCATACATATTAAAACAGTTGATGTTTATTAGAATAATCATTAGGGTTTAAAACAATCGGGGAAACTCTAAGCGTTATTGGAAATAGTCCCATTCAAAATCAGTTGTCATCAGTTATGATTTAATATCCGGTCTTCCTACACATAGGCCTATACGCGGTAATTGGGTTATGCATGAATCACATACATAATACATTAATACTTACCCTAGCAACGTTCGTCAAAATGTTAAAGTATTAATTAACGAATACCAACAGTTTGCAAACGTATGCTGTTGTTAGCGGGACATTGCCCTCCCTCCCCTTCACCCTTCCCACTAAATGCTTCATAATGCAAGGCTGCGTAATCAACAGCCAATCACTGGCGGTCTATTGATCACTGGGCCTTGTTTAGTCGTGGCTGTTGGCCATCGCCACATGCCACATGCATATTGGATATATTCTGAGCCCTACACTAGCATTAGCGGGAAGCTATGCCAATAGAAACCGTATACAATATGACTTAGTTCACAACGTGTGTGTCAGGTTTTTACTTTAGCTACCTATTTGTGCTGAAGTTAATAACATTTTGGGGTAAATGCAGTTAATGCTGTATACTTTACTTTGACCCTGTTCTCTCACTGTAATGCTGTATTGTGCATTATTACTGTACATGCCAAGTTTCTCATTGCTTTCAGCCAGTAACTTGTGTTAAAGAGACTTGGTTGTTGGGTGGATAGAATAGTCGGTATTTCAGCACTCTCTAACCGTGTACAAAATACGGGGCAGCTTCTAAATTACTCCAGTGAAGAGACTTCGGTCCTTTTATTTTCCGTAGGATAAGGGTTCTTATTATACAAAAATTATTTGCTTTGCAGAAGTTAAGGCAGTCATCTTCCTGGCTAAAGTAAAAGGTAAATTTGTCCCTGTGCACGCCATGAGGGCGTATGGAAGAGTTTCACGCTCCCGCCATTTCAACCTTATGGAAATATCCCCGGTGCGCATGGAGTAGAAAATGAAAATCAATGGGGCAAGAATGCAAGCCGGGTTACCAGAGAGTTGATACGTGAGGTTTTTTTAAAAGTAAATCACTTGCCTGTAAGCGTATATTACAACGTGTCGGTTTCTATAACCCGAAGTAACGTGCAGTCTGCGAGGATTTAGGCTTTCGCAGCCATGCGGTTGAGGCTTTTGTTCGTTTCGGTTGTGGTGCCGTAGCGCTGGATGATTGGAGCGCAAAATATCCACAAAATTTGTCATTGGACATTTGGACCCTTAAAGATTAGAGCACAAAACCGTCTCGAAATTTCGGGCACGCATCACCCAATGACACAGCAGATCGCCCCAAAGAACGAAGACCTCGACACAATTTCTTTTCTAATTCCACCACAGAAATGACAAAAGTACTAAAATTTAAATCATATATTTACATTTTCATCCGTTAATGCTTCAAAAGAAATCTTACAATGTATTTAGAAAATTACTGACCAATATGTAGGGGGCTAAGATGTATATTTAATAATTATGTTTGTTGTCATTACTCATTCAGTAAAGATAATTCAGTACCAACATTCTTTTTTGCCTAGTCCGTAATTAGACTATTTCACTAATTAACAGGATATTATTACTGTTACATATCGTGGTCACTTTCGTAGAAATATCCAGAGGCCAGGTTGAAGAAATCCAACAAGATGCAACAGTATGCAGATATTTATTTGCCGCTAAATTACTCTACATATTTCGGGTGTCCATCGCGCCCAACATCAGGAGTATATAAAACTGTACTATCATACTATCTCTGGAGCTTGCTTCACAGATAGTATGATCCGTACCAGAGGCAGAAACTACAGTTTTATGTACTCCTGATGATGGGCGCGATAGACGCCCGAAATATGTAGGGCAGTTTAGCAGTAGATAAATATCTGCATACTGTTGCATCTTGTTGGAATTTTTCAACCTAGAATTACGATGCACGGAACTATAAATATGAAATCCAGAGGCCGGTCCCTGGTTAGCACATTGGGACTTACAATTATGTGGCAGTTTCATATCATAGTCTATGTGTTAACTTCCTTACAAGCAGAGTGGGAAGACTGGCTTAATTAAGCAGCATCGGGAAATAACAATTGTTGACGAGGCACGTACCGTATACATCCGGTTTGGCCGGATCTAAATACATTTCGTTGATTTTGTCGTTTACTTAAGGAACCCGTGAAGTAAATAGACTGACAAGAGGACATAAGCGAATAGCAAATTGTAACGCCACTGGAAATTGTCGTGGCGTCATTTAAGGAACCGTCCGCTTGTTTGTCTTGAGGAAATGGGGAAGAGCGGAAAAGATTTCAGGAGTAGGTGTCCGGTTTTGAGGTCCAGATATGAAGCCGGCAACTCTGAATATGCTTTAGGAAAGCCGCGTCATCACCTTAAAGTCGGGTGATATCGGTCGGTATCGCCACATTTAATACCCAAAATCTTCGTATTTTCACAGCGTAATGTGTTTTGTATGATCCCCACAGTAAACAGCGTTTACCTTCCTATACTGATATCACCAGTTAGTATTTATTCTTTACGGTTCGGACTTTAATACCAATGTAGGTGGTGTCGACCAGAGTCATTGTACTTTTAAATTCTCATACTTGCTCCTGGGCGGAAAGCGCTGTCTTTCGGCCGTGAACAGGTATAGTTAACGGGACATTGGCCAATAAACATTATAACGGAGAAAGTTAATGTTTACTGTGAAGTAAGAACTGAATTCAAACATTCACACACACACACACACACACACACACACACACATATATATATAATGTAGCTTCATTTTATTCTCTAAATTTTAAAAGTTCACTTATCACATTTGTCTGAGGATCCACTGCACTGGCTGGCAATCCTGTAAAAATGATAATGAAACTGTAGTTTTGAGAACTTGTCGATCTACCAGTGGACAGTGTGTACTTCAAGAAAGATTCCGTCAAGAAATGTGTTCAGCATTGCAGCGGTATAAAAACAAAAGTTCCAAACAACAACTGAATATACCAAACATGTGAGACCTAAAAAGATAATTATAAGAAATCCCGGACAGAATTCAACTTTCACTTCGAGGCACTCCAACTATTGTCAGATCTGAAAGAATACTATAAGAACGCACTGGAAAGTTGTTTTTTTTACCCTTTCCCTTAGCCGATCAGATCACAACTGATATCAGGCCTGTAAAGGTGAAAATCTATCCATATTTCCATCCTCATCATTTTATCTATCGCTAATTGTACAATTTTCACGCAGTATAATCATTGTGACAATGTATGCGATAACAAATACCCTTCGAAAATGATAAAGTGCTTTTGCACCCTTAACATATTCAAAAAAAAAATAGAGAAAGATTAGACTTATAGTGCTCACAAAATGCTATATATAGGAAAGTGCGTTGATAATTTTTAATTGGTATCGAGTGTACGTAAGCGCTAAAGGATGTACAAATTGGTATCGAGTGTACGTAAGCGCTAAAGGATGTACAAATTGGTATCGAGTGTACGTAAGCGCTAAAGGATGTACAAATTCTGTAGCATATATTTTTGTTTGTTTACGCCAGCTACTTACGAATCACGCGTTAACAGGTTTCTTCTCGTTTGAGGATCCATGTCATCTTGGAAGTGACGATGTGTCGATGGTTTAGTGGTCCCACACGTTTGACGGTGTGTCGCTGGGTCAGCTTTTCTCCGCATGTGACGATGTGTCACCGGCTTAGTGTTTCGTCACGTGTGAAGGAGTGTGGCTCGTTGCGTCAGTGTTTCCTAACGTGAAATGGTACATCGCTGGGATACTGTGAATTGACCCAGCGACGCACCGTCAAATGGGAGGAAACTCCCCGAGACACACACTCTCACGCGTGAGGAAATACTGACCCTGCAACAAAGGGTTACACGTGTAAGAACACTAATTTAGTGACAAATCGTCACATGTGATGAAACTGAGCAACACACCGTCAGATGTGAGGCAATACAAAGGTCGTAACCCAAGTCACATTCACGAAGACCTCAGTCCTCAATAAAACCACTACGTAAACCTCACATTTCGCATAATAGTCGCTTATGTACTCAAGAAATGGTTTTCTTCTTTCAGAACTTCAAGGTTTAAAACAGGCCCCATCTAGACCACATTCTGAACCAGAAGATACTGGGCAGCAAACTGGCAACTAATGACTGTTTTAACATAGTGAAGTGTTTCACTGTTCTTATGCACTTCTGCACGACCAGACACGTAGCATTAGCCTTCCATAAACGCGGTCGCTGGACCAGAACATCCTTTAAATTAATTCATACTAATAAGTGCTTATATATAACAAGTACTGGAAATCAGTATGCATTTCTATGAATTATTTCATTCTACGTAGATTTTACAAGTACCTTTATCACACCGTTTATCTGAATCGTGCTGCACTCTGTCGTCAGTATCGACAACCTCAGAGATGTACATCGAAGACGCTAGATGGATACATCTGAATGTACGAAAGTGACTTCCATGCGTCATTTCATTAAAGAAGCTTATTTGTTAAGGACATAGAAATTGGTCACGACACGTGTTCACATAATGTGCCTGAATAAACGAAACGTAAACTATTCTGAGTGGTAAAATGATATAAGTGTAACGAATCATTATGCAATACACCATTTCGGAAAAATGTGTAATTGAGTGCTGTAAATGTATCATTGTATGTTTTGCATTCTCCTGGGCCTACAAAGTGCACAGTTCAGGAAACTAAGGTATTCGCACCTGCTGAAGTTGACGTACTGTGTGACTTCTGTTACTTCCTGCAGAAAATACTCTGATGATGTAATCTTGCGTAAAATTATCTTCTGTCTAATTACCAGTGCTAAGTATTATACTTACATGCATATACACATACATTGGTTACATACATACACACATAAATGCGTACGTACGTACATACAGAAATGCATACGTGCTTACATACATACATATTTGTATATACATACATAACGGACAGACGTACATACATATATACATACGTACATAGAGGCACACTTACGCACATACACATATACATACAACACATACGTACGTACATACATACATACATAGGACATACATACGTGTATATACATACATCATACATACATACATACTGAAGCCGCCCGTCCCAGGTTCGAACCCGGGAATAGGCTTCCTTGAGATGTAATGGTTGTATTTAAAACTAATATAAATTTTTATACAGTTTGCGTCGGCAAGTCAACGTTTGTTCTGCTCACCCCGCTATTACGGCTTTGTGCTCTCCGCTTAGCAACCGTTGTTTCCGGTGTGCGGGAATCGTGTTACAGAATGGATGTCAGGTGGCCATCAGAGTAACTGACGTTTGTGGCGAAAGCATTATCCACGGAAATATCAAGGCAGCGAGCAGGATGTAAATGTGTGCGTTCTGGTAGGCATTAAGTGGTTCGACTTCAATAAAAGAAGCTGTTTTCTGTAATTTCCATTTGGTGTATCTTCCGTGTCTTCTTCATCCCCCCCCCCCCGACATTCCCTGCGACGAGGAGGGCCGCTCGAAAGGCCGGGTATAAAAAAAAAAAAAATAAATTTTTGCATAAATGCATATACCCATAAACGCAAAACTAGAAGCAAACATAAAAAAATACATTAATACAA
>Ga0136643_10011727_pt1:0-7500 | contig 13018 bp, 10 predicted proteins | sample TergutLab28metaG_FD_96883 | JGI IMG/M metagenome (GOLD analysis project Ga0136643, IMG submission 96883) | Labiotermes labralis P1 segment gut microbial communities from Petit-Saut dam, French Guiana - Lab288 P1 (version 3) (version 3) | ecosystem: Host-associated > Arthropoda: Insects >...
AGAACTATCCCCAACAACAAACCAGACATTATAATCCGTGATAATGAAAAGGGAACATGTATGTTAATAGACGCTGCAATCTCAGGAGACAGAAATGTGATTAAAAAGGAAGCCGAGAAGATTTTAAAATATAAAGACCTTATAATAGAAATACAGCGCATGTGGAATGTAAAAATTAAGCTGATACCAGCAATAATAGGGGCGACTGGGACTATTTCAAATTCATTCAGAAAATACGTGAGTTCAGAAAATACGTAAGCAACATAACAGGAAAACATGAAGTCAAGGAACTCCAGAAAACAGCCATATTGGGCATTGCACACATACTTCGGAAAGTACTAATGTAAAAGTACAATAGATTCAACACTGAAACTAACGATATAAGCACCATTAATAGTAACAACAGAATAGCTGCAACACTGCATTCCCTAGGGACATAGTTTGTCTCACGAATATAAATATAAATACCCTGCATAAAGGAGATGATGATGATAATAATAATAATAATAATCTGGTGTTACAAATTATTTTCTTCTTAGTTGGCATGTTTTTAATTTTATATGCTCATTTCTAGTCATTCTTCTGTTGCAAACCTCGAAGCACACTTGGCACATTTTCCAGAACCACTGTCCTCTTGCATTACGAACGTACTGTGACTTACATTTACCAGCTTGTGGAAATACACGTTGATTTTCTTAGTTCCTTTTTAGGCGCTTTCGCAGAATTGCGAATACCGATAACGAGCTTCGTCATGTGTGTGTCTGTTCGTCCGTCGCCATGGAACAGCTCGGCTCCCACATGAAGAATTTTCATGAAGTTCGACAGTTGAGGATTTTTCGAAAATCTATCGTGAATATTTAAGTTTCATCAAAATCGGACAAGAATAGCGGGTTCTCTACATGAAGAGTAATATACGTTTTAGAACATATCTCGTTCAGTTCTTCTTAGAATAGGAAGTGTTTCAGCCAGATTTGTAGAGGAAATGCATATAAACATATCATGTTCAATGACTTCTTCTCCACCCTGAAAATCTTGCCTTGTATGAGATAATGTGGACAAATGTAGTAAAATCAGACAAGCAACATATGACTATAATACGGCGCATGTACATTCCATGCTGGATAAGGCTACGGACAGGCACTCAGAATATGCAATAATTATTGCTTTGCCACGGCGACAATGGTTACGCGAACGCGTTTCAATGTCACGTTATATGTACATTGCCTTTCTTGTTGTAAGTTATTGACATTTGTTCTAGCACTGAAGCTGTCAAGTTTAATTATTTCGGTCCTACAGTAGATTTTACTGCAGAACGTCGCGCATGTAGCTGAGACAGTAGGCTGAGGCATACCGGAATGGACCTGCTACAAGGCGATACATTTCACGAAGTCCGGAGCTCGCAAACCGAACTGCGAATTTACATACAGCAAGGAGACCAGCGAGATACTGCAGTTCATAGACTGCGAGTCCAAACAAGTGATGAATTTTCTTATTTTTCACACTTATCTCTCATTCTACAGGAGGGAAATCCTAATTTTCGCGTATCGGTAACTAACAGATTTACGCTGACATTAACATCCCTTATGTGAGAAATGCTAGTAGACAGAACTTAGTTTTTCAACTGGTAGAGAACTGGACCTAGGAGGGACAGGGTAACGGGGGAATGGAGGAGATTGCATAACGAGGAGCTAAATGATTTGTACTCCTCACCCAATATTGTGCGGGTGATAAAATCGAGAAGAATGAGATGGGCTGGGCATGTGGTGCATATGAGTGAGGAGAGGGGGGTGTGTAGGGTCTTGGTGGGGAAGCCGGAGGGAAAGAGAACACTGGGGAGACCTAGGCGTAGATGGGTGGATAATATTAGGCTGGATCTCCAGGAGGTGGGATGTGGGTATATGGACTGGATTGAGACAGGTGGCGGACGCTTGTGAGGGCGGTAATGAACCTTCGGGTTCTGTGAAATGCGGGGAATTTCTTGACTAGCTGCAAACCAGTTAGCTTCTCAAGAAGGACTCTGCACCATGGAGTAAGTAAGTAAGAGGATCGTGAAATTTCCTGTGTGTTCATGTGACAATTTTGAGTGTTGCCCTGCTATTCCTGATGTCAAGGCTAAACTCTTTATTTTTTACAGTGGACACCCCTTTGTGCTATTAAAGTAAAGAAAGTAAAGTCTACCCTTGTACATGCACTGCGGTTCTGTACAGGCCGTACGGCCCATAGGGGGAGTAGAGGTACAGCTCTACTCTTTCTTGACCACGGCACTAGAAGGGGGAGCGGTCGGCGTCACGCCCCTGCCGTTCTTTACCCCGGGAAAGACCCGGTACCCATTGTACAGGGGTTGGGTGGGCCCCAGAGCCGGTCTAGACATGTGCGGAAAGTCTCGCCCCCCACCGGGATTCCATCCCCGGACCGTCCAACCCGTAGCCAGTCGCTATACCGCCTACGCAACCCGCTCCACTGCTATTAAACTAATAGACAACAATATAGTATTTTGGTTCCAGTCAACACAACAATATATTATTTTATACATTTTTAAATTTTTTGTATTTTATTTGCCTGCATTATATGTCTCAGTTACTCGACCATAACACGAACATTATTTGCACTACATGTTACTTTATTCTACGTTTTGTAAAGGTGACTTGAAGATGGTTGAGTGACCGAAACATGTAGTCATGAAGGTAAAAATATAAAATAATACATTTTTCTGTTGACTGGAACCGCAATACTATTTTGCAAACTCTTCATGTTCATAAGTTTCGTCATCCCCATTGTGTTCAATAAATTAATTAGAGTGGAGTGTATGTAGTCGTCTAACAAAATTTTATTTGTTGGTAGAGGTGTATATAGTATTTACTACATGAGGTACAACTACATGTTTCGGCGCTTGACAATGGCCATCTTCAGGTTGTGCATGAGATACTTAGTAAACAGTAATACAACTACTGCTACTATATAACTGCTTACTAAGTATATTTATCTCAGTAATTAACCAACTTGATGCACAAAATTTTTGTTTTATAATAAGTTTATTTCATGCCTCTACATGTTTCGAGCACATGTGCTCATAATCAGGAGGTCATCACACCTATAGGTGTGATGATACCAGAGGCTGTGTAATGCAATTTTGACCTCCTGATGATAAGCACGTGTGCTCGAAACATGTAGAGGCATGAAATAAACTTATTATAAAACAAAAATTTTGTGCATCAAGTTGGTTAATTACGGAGATAAATGTACTGAGATGCATGGTCAGCAAAACGTCAAAATTTGCTTACTAAATATTTCATGTACAACCTGAAGATGGTCACCGTCAAGCGCCGAAACATATACTTGTACCTTATGTAGTAAATACTACATATACCATCAAAGTTGTGTTACACAAGTTCATACACTCCACTCTAATTACTCTTCATGTTCGTACACGAATAAGGTAGCGATTACTAATTCGTAAGTATCGGACGGAAACCCGAAAGGTTAGAATATGGGATATTCCGTCTTCTGGGATGTCATGCAGCGTAGATTTGTAGTTAGTTACCGACGTTTCGGGACAACTTATCGGTCCCATCTTCAGGTGTCAAGCAGTCCGAGAAGAAGAAAGTGACCGAAAGGTTTTACCCGTAACGTCGATATCTAACAACCATTCTACACGGCGTAACATCCCAGAAGAAGGACGATCTCATTAACACCGCGGCGGAAGTCTGAAATCACGCAATTTGGAATACGATTTTTACCTACTAGCGCAAGTCTTCAAACGCAAGCATCAGTAATTCAATGGGGGCCAGCTGCGTTTCCGCGGTAGAAAAGTTGAGTTTACGCTACTGAAATTTAAACAAGTTCTTGGTAAACCAAATTTTAGGCAGTCTTAAAATTATTATGAAATATTTATTAGCTAGTTGAATTATAGGAAGTATAAGCTTGACTTATCTTGGGGTACTCGTGACCTTAATGAGTGACCTCTATTTTCGTGCACGTCTTGTCTGTTAGAAATGAAATATTAATCAACTGGAGCTTGACCTTTTCATAATTTACTTCGCAGCCGTTTGCATGTTATTTTCTGAAGTCCAAAAACACATAATTGAGATTCCCGAACAGCGACATCTTTAAGAACAGTAATTTCTGAACTTGTGTGGTGCCAATGTTTTTATTTTTTAAAGTGCCATATAAGGGGCCCTTTATCGGCCTCTCGAAAATTATGGCGTGCGTTCGACTGTTTTTTTATAATTCATGTGGAAGTCTGTTAATTAGTTCGTGTTGTATGAACTGTTATTTTGACGTTTCGTAATCACAATATTTAACCAATCACATGTGAGGACGTGTATGATGAAATAGAATGTTTGCCATTCAGCGCTGTTATGTTATGTCATGTCATGTCATGTCATGTCATGTCATGTCACGTTCAGAGGATACAACCAAGAAAACATAACTTCTCTATTTTAGCACATAAAAATTATTGCGTGTTCGCGGAACAAAATACTATATGGTGCCGATATTTTTATTCGTAGCCAAATCAAAACTTTCACTGTAATTTTGAATTCTTGTTGGGTCTCCCTTTGAATGGGATAACTCTTAATTGCATGCAATGAATGTAAGGATCGTAATGCAGGTTTAAATTAAATAAAATTGGTCCTGAAAATGAAAGGTCATAGCCCCTATGTTAGCGAAATATGTCTTCTAATAACTTACTTCAACTACTGGTGGGTGTACCATTCATTGGGAACGCGACAGATTATGTAATTTGTGAATTATGGAACAGATTTGGGACTTACACTGCCCATACTGAAAAGCAAGATTTAACAGTCCGGTTTTGTGGCCTCCGCGATTTCCCGATCTCACTTCTGCCAACCTGTGGAGCCATCTGAAGGACACAGTTTATGGGAAAAGAGTCAACAAGCTGGATGAATTTTGGCTTTTGGTTGAGCTGGCTGCAACAGAAAGACACGTGCCAGGAATGTTTAAGCCATTCCGGAATTATTGACTTCACAGGGTTGAGTTATGCGCTCAGACAGAGGGAGATCTTTTTTTTTTACAGTTGGTCTATATATTTTTATAGATATCAGCCTACTATCATGTTCATATATGATGAATCTCGTAAATAAATTCCCTCTTGAAACCCGTTACTACTGTCATTTGAATTCTTAATAATTTCCATCATGCAATCAAAGCGTGTTTACCTTCATTTTAATAGTAGTTCAGATAACTACACGTGGCATGTCATTGTAAATCGCCTTTGTATAAATTACCCTATTGTCGTGAATTTACCACTTGGAAGATTCAGGCTAGGTGGGATGATGATATTAAAACAGATCTTCAAGGAGTAGGATAGGGGGACATGGACTGGATTTATGTAGCTCAGGATAGGAACAGGGGGCGAGATCTTGTGAATGCGGTAATGTCCCATCGGGTTCCATTAAATGTGGGGAATTTCTTGATTAGCTGAGGACCTGGTTGCTTCTCAACTCTGCTCCGTGAAGTTAGCTCGTTATGGAGTTAGTCGCGAGTTTCAATTTATGTTTGATGTTTGTGTGACCTTGCATCTCTGATACAATAGTATAAACAACCAACTAGATGCAACGATAACAATTGTTATTGTTGCATCTATTTGGCTGTTTATACTATTGTTTAAATTTAGGTTTATCTTACAATGCCGATGTGTGGTCCTCAGAATCAGCAGTTTTGGTTGTAGCTTTCTGTGTAATTTGATATGCTTATGGGTAAGTTTTTCGTCGAGTTGCAAGGTCCATTTCGCTTTAAGTTTCACGAACTGGGTGTAATTAATATGAACAACAGTGTGTCAGTTATCGCTGTTGGAGACGGTTCGGAACGTACTTTTGAACAGGCAGTAACTTGGTGAGGTGTCAAATAGGTCAGGTACCATATATTTTAATTTTTTTGTAACTGGTTTATGCCTTAGATTTTATAGACAGAATTCGTTTTGTATGTATGTACAAAAATCATGCAATACCCTTTTGCAGCATGCTTGCCTACGCGTATAAAATATTTTGCCTTTACTTCTTATGTATTTGCATTTCAAAAAGTTTGAGTTCTTGAGAGGCATTCCTAAGAGGTCATGGTCATCCGTGTTGTGAAGCCATGCCTTTTCGGTGGACGCCTGTGCACCATACTTTTAATTACCTTTTGTTTTCGCCTACTTTATACAACATAATTGCCTGTATATTTCTTGGGTATATTCTTATTACATAACCTGAATTAACGTGTATTTGCACGGTGTCTTCAAAAGTACATGGGAGCTTATATAATGTCAGTTTCTTTCTGTGCGCATGCGTATCAGCAGACAAAATTCTGAATTTAAAATATATTTTCGTGTCGAAACTGCCACACAAGATGGTATGTGGAGTTCGAATACTGTGAAAGGCGCCGGCTGAAGATGTACGTCGTTTGGTTACTGACTGTTAAAATGCTCCCTGTACACATCGTGAAGGCGTAGGGAAGTGTAGGTGTAACTCAACTCATTCTTAGCCTCTTTAATAGATTATGGCAGTGGTCAGTTTCACGCCCCGTCCCCCTCAACGGCGGGGAAAGAAGTCATACCCCCTGAACAGAAGGCTGAGTGGGCTGCACAGGCAGTTTGGACCCTCCATCGAACTCAAACCCCGATCAGCCTAGGCATAGTTTAGTCTCTATATCTTCTATGCTATTCCCGTCTACTTTAAAACTTCTAGTACACAGTGTTTCAGTACTTCAAGAAGATGCCTCCGCATAACCCTGTGTTCCCGGTGAGGTGACTATGCCACGGGCCGGGAGATCCTTGTTTCGAATCTTGGTAGGACAAGAGATTTTCTCTTTTCCGAACGTCCCTCTGACGCCCAACCAGCTTCCTTTTCAGCAGCTACCGGTGTCCTTTGCCGAAGGTAAAGCGGCCGGGGTGTGAATTTGACCACTCACCTCAATCTAGTACAGAGGTTAAGAATGAGTGGAGCTGTGCCACCACCCTCCCTGTTCCTCCATAACTTGTGTAGGTACAGCTGTACCTTTCTAAACTGACCTTGTGCTTACCGTAAGCACATTACCCTGAACGCATATAGGGCAGCAGATGTGTGGCATTTTGAAGCCCGTTACTAGAGGGACGTGGATTGTTACTATCTGCCCCCGTCTCTCTACGCGCGGTAAAAGGGTTCCCGATACGCACTGAGGGGACTGGTTGAGTCCTGAGGCAGTCCGGAAGCTTTACAGGACAGAAAACTCTCTTGTTCCTGCCGGTAACCGAAAAACGATTTCTCTGCCTTCCTTCCGCTGCGCAGTCAGCTTACCTTAACATGTACTGTAGGCCTACGCATAATTCCCCTGGGTCTGGCCTTCTGTTTTACTGTCACCTCCACTTTTACCCTTCTGTTCAGTCCCTGTATATTTTCTATTTCTTTGCCCCCATAAATTCGAATGAGGTTTGTACTTAACTAAAGTTATACTTCATTTACGTCTAATTTTATGTGTAACTTTCAGTATTTTAACTTTCTTGTGCTTTTACAGTGTATTATT
>Ga0136643_10011727_pt1:10000-13018 | contig 13018 bp, 10 predicted proteins | sample TergutLab28metaG_FD_96883 | JGI IMG/M metagenome (GOLD analysis project Ga0136643, IMG submission 96883) | Labiotermes labralis P1 segment gut microbial communities from Petit-Saut dam, French Guiana - Lab288 P1 (version 3) (version 3) | ecosystem: Host-associated > Arthropoda...
ATTTGTTATGCATGAGTAAGCCATTATTAGTTCATGTCGGCAGTTGTCTGTGAGGTTCGTCGAGTCTGAACCCACCTACTGGCAGAAACCTGTCCTGTGAACTGAGCAGTTTCCATAAAGGGCTTCCAAAAATGTTTCCGATTTAAAGTGGTTCGTCTTTTCGACGATCATAGCAAACAGATTTACAGCAGTCTAAGCAATTAATCAAGTAATCCACTAAATACCAGGTCGATGGAAAAGTCTTCTTCAGAAGAGAGCAGACTCCCAGTTTTTTAAAAAATTAACCGAAAGTCTTTTGTTTTGTTCATCCTCTGTTGGTCTCTATCCTAAGCTAGATGAAACAGTAATGTTAGCACCATGGAGCAGAGTCCCTCTTGAGAAGCTAACAGGTCCTCGGCTAGTCAAGAAATTCCCCCCTTTGTGTGGAACCCGAAGTTCATTACCGCATTCACAAGCGCCTGCCACCTGTCCCTGTCCTGAGCCAGAGCAATTCCAGTCCAAGCCTCCCCAACCTACATCTTGAACAACTGTTTTAATATTATCCTCCCGTATACTCCTAGGACTTCCAAGTGGTCTCTCTCAGGTCTCCCCACCACAACCCTCCATGAATGAATCGATGGCCTTTATTAATGTTTCGAATGTTGTCTCCTTTCGTAAGCTTATTACATCGCAACATTTCGAAAACTGGGTCTGTTTTAGTCTTCAGATGTGAAAGAATTGCAAAGCTTTCCATCAGTCCGCACATTAGCTCATAGGATAAGATTGAATCCTGATTGTTGATTTATTAAAAAAAAAAGATGTGAAAGCTGGAGAGGGATGCTAAACTAGTGGCCTCGTTAGGAAGAATGCGACCTTATCTTTGAGCTGATTAACAGATTAGGATCTCTGCCCATATTACAACGTGGAGGCAAAAAAAAAAGTCAAATTTTCGAAATTTCCTGGTCTGATAAACTTGACGCGATGGCTAAATATCCAGAACACTGTCCAAACGTATTGCAATATATTATTGCTGTAACACTTTCGATTAAAAACAGGTTTATCAAATTAACATCTTTGCATCTTATGTCTTGAAAATCAGGTGTAATATTAAACTGTCTTGTTGTCTGTGATAACTAATCTACACATCTTCCTCTTCCTGTCCTAATCCTTCGTGTCAATGGCCAGTTGATGGCTGTTCTACTCCTATAGATGTTTTCTCTCGCCATGAGAAAGTTTAAATGTTCATACGTATTTTTATGACTTGGAAAAAACCGGGACATTTGGCGTCCCGGACCGAATTATGCCGGGCGACAAGACAGAACACTTTAAAAATCACAAAACCAGGACTGTCTCTGGAAAACCGGAAATAATTGGTCCCTTATTTTTAAAAAGTTGTTTTCCATCGCATGTAATTCCTCGCTTCATCCCTTCAGTATCAATGATATTTTTATCGAAGCTTGTGTACATACTTGCTGAGAGGTCTTCGTTGCCTTTGGCTACAAAATTAGCTCTCTGTGGCATAAAATGCATCCAAATGTTGTCGATGGTTCCAATGTAGTGTATATTGTGAAATGAATTATGTTCGCTTAACGTGGACGTAAGACCGCCTCTGTGGTCTAGTGGTCAGAGTTTCTGGCCACAGATACAGGGGTCCCGGGTTCGATCCCCGGCGCTACCAGATTTTCTGAGTAGTAGTGGGTCTGGAACGGGGGCCACTCAGCCTCGTGAGGTCAATTTGAGGAGCTACTTGAATGAAAAAAGTAGCGGCTCCAGGTCTAGAAAACAGAGATTAACGGCTGTGGGGACCCGTTGCGCTGACCACGTGACACCCCACTATCCGCAAATGTTGGCACTAACTTCGCCGACCAGCGGCGGCCGCTCTGTCGGTATAGTTCGCGTGCGGACTAAGGCCACGGAGTTTAGTTTAACGTGGGTGTAAAATATCAAGCGACGCTCTTTTAGTTACGAAAGTACAAGACGGGTAGGAATTCAGCGTCTTCATAATTTGTTACGACGGAAGTGTTTATTAAAATTACAAGCAAGTTTGTCACCTGAAAAATATTACACGTGCAAATAAAATTGATAATGAACATAGTGAGGAGCCTTTCAGAAATAGCTGTCTAGGAATAACGAGATGGAATTTTAAATATTAATTTGAAATTTGAGAAAGTAGATTTGTGAAGACAGAAGTGTTTCAGGATCTGTACAATACGTGGCTGTAGTGTTAGAGGTGTCAAGCCTTCCAGTTGTAATACCACTGTTAAAGTAATACAATAGGCATGTGCACAAAGAAGGTCGCGGACCGCATGCGGCTGGCGGACGTCATTGGTGCGGCTGGCACAAGTTGCCGTGTAAAAAATGATATTCAGGTAATTTCCTTGCACGCGAGGCTGACCATGAACGGCATTTTAAAAGATCTGCTAAAGAAGAGAGACTCGTAACAGACTGACACTGACCTATTTTATCTATGTATTTATTGTCGGGTGGATTTTACAGCAGCGTATGTGGAAAAGAACACCGACGCGGAGGCACCACCCTCACGGCCCCCTTCACAGTGAAAGGAGTGGGGGGGGGGCTCCACATCGGGATTCTTTTCTATGTTTGCTGTCGTAAATTCTACTTGATTTTGGCCAAAAATACCATAAATATTTGTGCATGACCACTGAATGCATAGTTTTCTAAAACTTGTGTTCGCACTGACAACAAATACATTGGTTAGCAAACACAAAGGAAAGACGATACCAAAAAATCGACTTACTGTATTTGAACATAAATGAAAATCATCAAATAAGGAAGACTGAAATGTCATTCTATTCTCGACCTTGGCATTGCACATTATTATTTTCCTCGGCGTGTTTTTAAACTGCATTACCTTACGATTGCTGCGTAGGCCGAGACTCCTACTTACTTACTCCGTGGTGCAGAGTCCTTCTTGAGAAGCTAACTGGTTTGCAGCTAGTCAAGAAATTCCCCGCATTTCACAGAACCCGAAGGTTCATTACCGCACTCACAAGCGTCCGCCATCTGTCTCTATCCTGG
>Ga0136643_10011729_pt1 | contig 13017 bp, 7 predicted proteins | sample TergutLab28metaG_FD_96883 | JGI IMG/M metagenome (GOLD analysis project Ga0136643, IMG submission 96883) | Labiotermes labralis P1 segment gut microbial communities from Petit-Saut dam, French Guiana - Lab288 P1 (version 3) (version 3) | ecosystem: Host-associated > Arthropoda: Insects >...
AGCTCCTGAAGATGGACGTATTAACGTCTGAAACATGTTGAGCAATATATAATAAAGCAAGTGTCATCTAGTTGTTCAACCATTATTCAAATATCAAGATGATGCACGGTCCAATACGCATAAGAACAACTACGGTAGTATGGATTTATGACGGTATTTAAAAGCAAAAAATAACTACATGTATTTTTTTGCTATTAAATACCATCATAAATCCATACTAGCCTAGACGTGTTTTTATGACTGATATTTACCTCACCATTAGTCTTTCTATACACAATGGTTATGACACACCTCAGAATCCTTCAAGTATTTTTGTGTTAGCTGAACTTCGATATATAAATGAAGTGCAAGAAAATGTTAGCTAACATATTTCGTGTAGGTAGGCGTATTACAGGCTGCGTGGTCGTCATGGAGAGTAATATTGATGCTGAGTGTGAAGGCAGATGGATGAGGTTCTGTCAAACGTCCTAAAGTAGAGGTCAAATCCATGCGCAGCCAGTTAGCTGCAAGTGAAAATTTATTTACTTACTAACACATAAATTTCAGTGCTTGAACATGCTGAACTATAATGCGTGTTTAACTGTAGCACATTGGTTACCTTGAGAACAAACACACCAAAACATGTCATGTGTTAAAGAAAGAGATGTTCATTGGTGAGAACAGCTGAAAACTTAAACTTGTGTGGACAGTCCAAAACCTGATTTCATGTTCTTTCTAATCTGAAGATTTTTCCTATATTTTATTGTGTAAGACTTGATTACTATATTTGCACAATACAAATAAAATCATTGAATGATGAAGTAATGTGTTTATTTTCGTTGTTACACCGTGCATGTTGTCGAGTTACTCAACTATTATACCAACTACTGCACATCCGTAGCAGGGCACTCTTCGCAACATAACATTACACAACACGGTATGCTGCCACAATACCCAACTGGTACAGCGAAATTAATGTGACTTTGTATAGTGTGACTTTAGCAAGGACGATATAGCTCCCTGATGATGGTCCTAGGACCGAAACATGTCGGAACAGTTTTAGTGTTTTAATGTGTAACTTTTATATATGTGCAGTAGTTGGTATAATAATTGAGTAATGTGTTTATTTTCGTTAAGTTTCATAAGGTAGAGAGAACTGTAGTTTTATTATAGGTAATCCGTCTTTTTTTATAACTTCGTAAATTTAAGCCACGTTGATAACATATAAATAAAGCATAACACAGCCAGTACAGTGACTGGGTTACAGGCTGGAACTCCGACGTACAGCCGTGGTAAGGGACATTCCTGTCCACCAGAACTCACGCATGCTTTACGGGACTCACCTGGCTGCCGCCTATTTCAAAAAGCAATGGGGACTCCTTCACCAGCAGTAAATCGGTTGGGGTGTGAAACTGACCATTTATCTCGTTTCAGTGTCGACTTGAAGAACGCGAGAAGAAATAACGCGAATAGCCCACGTTTCTTAACGTAGTACAAGTGCAATAATTGCATTTAGCCTAGTCTATGTAAATACAAACTACTTTGCCTGACACGCCGTGTGACATTTCTGCTATCTTATCTGTTTTTCGTGTTGTTTTACTCTGATGTCACTATTTTAGTAAGAAAGCGTCGATGATAGTGTAAATAATAACTGAAAATTGGGGAAAAATTAGAAAGGAATTGATCGTGGCCTAATCGCGGTACAATTCTGACATATAACAGAAAAATTACGAAAAGTAACAAACACTTCTTGAGTTTAAGCTTTCGCCGTGTTCTATATCCAATATGTTTTCTTTTGGGTAATTCCCCGGCGTCTGAGTTCTAATAGCCGACGTTTCGGAACCCTCTATCAATTCCATCTTCATAGGAAGGTGGATGAAGTACTTCATCAACCTGCCTATGAAGATGGAACTGATAGAGGGTTCCGAAACGTCAGATATTAGAACTCAGACGCCGGGGAATTACTCAAAAGAAAACATATTACATAACAAACACTTCTCATGGCAGATAGTGTCAAAGTGGAGATTATAATCCGACATCCGGAATACAAGCCTTAAACTTTGCGCTGTTCATTTTTCCGGCTTCAAATTCTGTGTTTCTTTTGTATTGACATCCGGACAGATATACTTTAAGAAGTCAATAAGGATTCTTTTCTAACCGGCTTTTTTTTCCTGTGTTTGTCAATATGTGGGCAAATCTTGTGAACTTGGCTAAAGTAACTATACTCTTTGTGCCTCATATTAGCCAACACAACCACATAAGGAAGTTGATACGTTTCTTCTTTTCTGTGTAACTAAAGTGAGTTCCATTGTATTTTTATGTACTGACTACATAAAGTAATATTATCCTTCCGTTCCGTCCATAACAAACAACTGAAGTATAATAAATATGATATTATCTTTAAATTATATTAATTTAAATTCTGCAAAATTTATGCTTCAAGTAAAATTTGTTTATGTAACTCTTCTAAGTGATTAAAATTTCAATTACCCTCAAAACAAAGAATATTTTGTTCACAAAATTAAAAATTATCACACGGGCGCTTGTCAAGATGAAGATCGCTTAGGTTCTAGCACAGTGCTTCTCGACACATCAGTAGAAGTGGGAATAGGTTTTGTCCTCTTCTCGCCTCTGCATCTCTATTTGACGCGTTTGTGGCAAATTTATTGCATAACCGTAATCTGAATATTTCCTGCTCCGAATTACTTCATCTGTATTTGAAAAAAAAAGGTAATGTATTTTGGAGATGAAGAATAAATATCTCCGCAATGTCAGAACAGATATATCACTTCACAAGTTGTAGTAACTGGAAATGATAATATTCTGGTATTTCTCAAAATTCACGTTTTGTGCGTTCCATATTCTCTAATCTAAGTGTCTTTCAGTTTTGGTTTATGATTTAGTTATATTGTTATTATTACACCTGATGAATTCAGACATTCGGCAAACTAATAACAAATGATAAATTGAAAAAAAACCTGTCCATCTACCTATCATCTACTACCTACCTACCTAACTATATCTCTCTGTGTCCATCCATCCATCCATGCATCCGTCCGTCCGCCCACCGACCCACCCAACTTTCCATGTCTTGCAACAACAGCTATAATAGATGTTCTGATTCATGTGCGAGAGGCGCGGCGTACAACGAGCTTAACAAAGTCAAGGCGCAATAAAACACCTTCTTTTGTTGACATTGAAGAAAAGTATCTGACACCTGATGAAGAAACCGAAGCAGAGTGCGCAAGAAGAAAAGCTAATAAACTCAAAGCTATGTCTCGTTTCAACGCAGAGCTAAACCGACAAGCTGAAGATGACGTTCGGACAGTTCGAGAATTAAACAGAGATTACGCGTGGAAAATTCGAGAGTAAAACAATAGGTGTCGAGCAGAGCGAAGAAACGAATGACACAGGTAGAAGGCATTCAAGTTCGAAAAATTAATGCAATACACCTAATGGCGTCAAGAACAAGGCGTGCACTGCGATTTGTGGGTACAGCGATTGGTAAGCTGGAACTCTTTCAAGGATAAGTCCATGTTCATCGACTACTTCTAGTGGAAGAAATACGCTAGTTTTACCAACTGTTAAGTTGAAGGACGAAACAACAAATTGTTGCTGTTGCAGCCGAAACGTTGTGCTTGCGCGTTGACATTATCCTCCTCAAGAGCTCAAACATTTGTTTAAAGACCTACATTGTTTAGCCAAGGTCAGGTCCTAAAATCTCCTAATTGTGTTTACAGCCATAATTGCATAGTTTGCGCAAAATTCCCGGATTGACGAAAAACTGGCTTAAGTTCAAGAAGGAGTGTATCCTAGCTGTGTTTAAGGAACAGTAATTCGTATTGTCGGTACATTGCTACCCAATGAATCAAGAACAGCAAGCTCTGGCGACATTTGTATTTCCGATAGGGATATTTGGCTGGCTTGGATAAGGATATTGTGCAACATTTCATAGTGTCTTAAGTCATACAAACTCATGCTTCGAGCAGTAATGAACTCACAATACTGAAAATGTAAGAAAATTAAAGAAGGATAATAATGGTTTGGCTCTTAAACAACCCAGTCACTTGGACTGCTTAACTCTATTATCTGTACGTTGAGGGTTAAACATGTCAAGTGGAGCCTTCTCGGACGGCTTGAACTAGAAACAAATGAGCATACTACGTTTCGAATCTATCACCTTATCGATTCGGCGTAACTTTTGGGAAGAACTAAATTTTCAGGATCACCCAAATGACAACCTCAGAACTCTGTTATGCAGGTGAGTACTTTCAAGGCAGTAATCTGATTTGCATTCCACCTTACTTAAACCTCTCCACAACGCCGACACAGAAGGTACAAATAGTCCAGCGAAGTTACTAATTAGTGGGTGTCATTGCATATAGACACTGAGCAGGGTCGTGAATTTTATCAAGTGCCAATAGTAAATTAAATTGAAAAGTGGGATATTTTATTGCACGCATGCAATATGCAGGTAACAGTTTATAATCCAGACCAAAAAATGCGCAATATATATATATATATATATATATATATATATGTATGTTGTGCATTTTATGCTCTGTATAACAAACTGTACAAAAAAGCACGATAGATAGAACAAAATAATAACAAAATGCTGGTAACACTTTCACCATGTTACAGTCCAAGTTTTATTGAAGAGTGTTCTCACACGAAAAGACATCATCATCTCGTAATGTTGCTTATGAAAGTATGCATATAACATCTGTTGAAAATATAACGTCTATAGTTCTAACTATATAGGCACATCTAAAGGCTAAGGCTTGTTTTTCTATTCTCATATATGCTATCTGTCATAATACTTCGTAGTATTTACGAAAAAGTGCAGAAGTTGTCCGAAATTAACGGCAATAAGAAGTAACTATGACCCAACATTGTAGTGTCATCACTGACGAAGGGTTTCCTGACGATCCTCTCAATGCACTGTATTATTAACCCTTCAAAGACGAAACGCTGTCTGCTTTATTTAAAGACCCAGTTCGTACCGCGCTGTAAACACTTTCCACCTAGGTTATAAAAACCAATCAATACAAGTTATATGGAATAGACTTCGCTGTTTTTTTCTGAGATAATACATAACGAAAGAATAGAGTGTGGGCAGAATATCAATTCTACATTTTCAAACGTCGTGATTCACGCAACCAGTAGGCTTTAGAATGTTACTTGAAGCTTAGTGACCATCTCCTTTTTAGTGTAGTTGTTAGCTGTGTTTTTGAAATTCTCACAGTATTCATTACATACCAATGAAGAATACTGCCATGATAAGTGCAAATAGAAACCGTTTTCTCAATAGATATTTTCCATTGATATCTCCAACAGATTTAGAAGGTAATATAAAAACAGACACCTTCTTAATTGGATGTCAAACACATGACAGTGATAGACATGTGGGTTCCATATGTGTTAATTGAACACACATCGTTGCTTGTTCATAAACGCCATTATTTTACACATATAAACACCACTACATTTCCCGTAATAAGTTACAGTTTGTCAGACATCACCACGGATACGAGTTGTCACCTGTTGTCATTAAATTACTGTCGGGTCTGCAGTAACATTTCCACCCGCTACTGACATCAACAAACTCACATCAATCTTACGCCAAATGTGACACCGTACGCCACCTGCTCAGGGTTCGTTGCGCCAGTTGCTGCACTGTAGAAAGAACTAATATTTTGTTTACGTACCGCTGGATTATATTGAGAGATAATTTAAACCGCTGTCTTGTCATGTTACTTGGAGGGACTGAGGAATGCCACGCAAATATCAGTCAATATATTTGGCATGAGTTTCGAAGAAATAAGTCGGAAATTAGGGAATATGAAGGAGACGTGCTGGATTTTCAATAACATCTTTCAGTACTAAATATTTTGTTCACGCCAGCTAACAAAACGAAGTGTTATAAGTTGACGGTTTATTGTTATAAATATGAAGTATTTTTATTTTGTTAAAGTTGTGCCATCTTTAAAATCGTCGAATGCTATACAACAATAATTTATACTTTTATAAAATATGTTACTTTTGTTCTTTGGCTATCACGTTCCTCACAGGTCTAAGTGCCTAGCATGATTAGCACTATGTGTAATTCGTCTCTTTAATTTACACACTATTTCTACTCTTTAGTAATATCTGTGTCAATATAACCAACATAATTTTACTTAGAGGGAAATTCCTTCCTTTTCTTTGTTTAAATGAAATTAACAAATACTTTATTGATGAGTATAAATTTCTTGATTCTGAGCAAAACATAAATAATTCAAGCAAATATAGACATATTACAATACTGAAATAATAATACCCTACCCCAAACAAATAATCTTTGGACGAAAAAGGATCGGCAAAAGTATCATTTATATTGATATTAATATACTTGTTAACTGCAATTGGGTTGACACCCTATGGCAGTAGTACAGAACACATTTACACACAAACAATACATAGAACTACACAATTAACAACTTCAGTTGGAAGGTTTTTTGGGGGGGATTCGAACCCAGAGTGGTCAAACTAAAATTAACGAAAGAACTAACCGCGTAAAAATTATTGTCTAATTGGGAAGAGTAAGGGCTTTGTTCCGTCTTTGCGAGTTATACCCAGGAATTTGTCTTACAACTGAGGAAAAAAAAAACACGGTAAAACTTCAGTCACAGGATTGCCGAAGAGTGCAAACAGCGGCAGGTAGAACAGAAAATAACAATTTGTTATACCAAGGAAATAACGAAAAGTCGCGCTTACACGATTGGTGGCTAATAAGCAAAAAAAATTCTCCCTTTTATATACTTGACTTAGAAAATCCATACTTATTAATACAAAATACAAACACTTGTTTGATGCTGAGAATACAGCAACAACAACAACAACAACAATAATAATAATAATACGAAATTGAAACCAACCTATTAGATTACAACACAAGGCAAGAGCAGCCTTTCTCTTGTCCAGTATAATAATTTTGAAGAAAAACCGAGACAAAATTTGGAAGACCTTCCAACTCGGGCCCGAATGACAGAGGAACAAAGACAAGGGTACGTAAGAATTAGGATGCTAGAAACAAGCAAGATGTATAGAGCCAGGAATGGAGAGAAAGTTGATATCATGACCAATAAAATCCGACACAGAACGTAACTGTAAAAATAATAATACTTAATTTGATGTATAAACTGCAGGTTTTATAGCACAAGTGCCTGTTATACAGTCAGTACAAAAAATAATAATAAATAAAGAAGAATAATTTCTTACTTACTTACTTACTCCATGATGCAGAGTCCTTCTTGACAAGCTAACTGGTTTGCAGCTACTCAAGAAATTCCCCGCATTTCACGGAACCCGAAGGTTCATTACCGCACTCACAAGCGTCCGCCAACTGTCTCTGTCCGGGGCCAGCCCAATCCAGTCCATATACCCACGTTCCACCTGCTTGAGATCCATCCTAACATTATCCAACCATCTACACCTAGGTCTCCCCTGTGGTCTCTTTCCTTCCGATTTCCCCACCAAGACCCTATACACCCCCCTCTCGTCACCCATACGCGTAACGAATAATAAAAATAATAAATACTAATAAAAATAATAAAATACTAAGATTTAAATTGACCAATTACGCACTGAATTTCGAAACATATTTTGTTGTGTACTGCCTGTGATTTTCTCTAATTTTAATACATTTAAATACTAATTTTGGATATTCATGAGACTGCAATCATATTGAATTTGTCCTAAGACATGACATTTAGACAAAACCTTAAACTAAAATTGTATGCATGAACATAATTAGATAACTCCCAATCATTTTTAATTACGACAAAATAAGAGGAAATTAATTAAAAGGAATTCAGAACAGAATTCAAAATCTTTCATTATTATTCTGTCGTTTCTTTTTTAATTTTACTTCTTTATAAGTATTTTTATTATGTTGGAGTTGTTATTTTGCGTCGTACAGAGTTGTTGTCTCAATAAATATATACGATTTTCAAAGGTACATTACCTGACATCAATTAATTGATGTTAGTGACGCTACCGTCACAAATGGTGTCATGGTGTCTGTGCCATGTGTTTCTATAGTTAACTGCACAAAATTAAGATACACGGCTTTGGGAAGTGCTTCAATGACATGAATTGTAGTACAAAATTAATGAAAATCACTCAGTTTTTAAGAGAATTGAAAAGAAAACACACAGAGAAGATCATGCAGGCGTTATGTTTGCCTAAAAATTACACTTTATTCCTTGTGAAGATGAAAAATGACTGAGAAAAGGAACATTATCAAGAAGTGTAATAAGTCAAATATAAAAAAAAAAGCTTTCGAAACTATGACGGGTTTCAGGTCAGGATTTTCCAATTTCTGATTTATTTTACGCGAATGGGGTACCTAAAAATTCTTCAAGAAATATTTGTAATTCTTAGCTATTACAATTTTGTCTACATATGATTTAAAGAACCAAAGAAAAAAGAGAGAAAAAGTATGGAGGAATGTTATTTACGGCGAATTGTACAGTGACACAGAGGAAGCGAATAAACAGCCTCCAAGTTTGACGTTTGTGTGACCGTACATCTCTGATACAACAGTATAAACAACCAACTCTATGCAACAGAAACAATTTATTAATAATTTAAATCAGCTCAACATGTTTCGGGCTGTAATTTTTCCCATCGTTAGGAGCACTAGACTGTGTTTACAGCTTGTGGTTGTTGTGGCTGTAATTTCGTTTTCTATTATAGTGTCGTGTATAATTATTTCTTTGTTGTTGGTTACTGTTGGTATTGTTTATAGTAAGATGGGCAGTAATATTAATGTGAATATTAGTATTTTGTTTGATGGCAAGAATATTTCTTTTGAGTCTAGTCTTGTTATGTATATAAATAGTACAAATATTCCTCCAATTATAATTATGAATAGGATAAATGAAAATCAAAATCTTCTGTGTATTGTTCCTCTGATTAGACATATTTTAATTGTGATCTGGTATGATAAAAGTTGCCTGCGGGTGACAAGATCACCAGCAGGCAACTTCTTCTAAGTATTATACCACAAGCTTTAAACACAGTCTAGTTCTCCTGAGGATGGGCGAAATTATCGCCCGAAATATGTTGAGCTGATTTAAATTACTAATAAATTGTTATTGTTGCATCTAGTTGATTGTTTATACCGTTGTAGCCTCCAAATGATCACGGAATAACCTTGCAAAGCATAAAATGGAGGTTTAGTTAGCTCTCCACTAAGAAACTCAAATGAGTAGAAATATCTCAAAGTATCCCACTTAAACAAGGAACTGATCTTCCATTATTAGCCTCTTAGGTTCTGAAAGGTCACATAAGCTTACAAAATGGTGATTTGTTGCTGTGGTTGAAAAGGTATCTCAAAAGAACTCTTAACTCTGAAACAGTATGTGAGAGTAACTTAGTGTAGTGCCTAGACTACTGGCTGAAGGACAAAGATATTCTTGTCAGATTAACTGCAGACGCAAGAGATTTCTCTCCACTTCAAAACGTCCAGACCACCTGTGAGACCCTCGTAATCAATTTAATGGATGCCGGGGTGATTTTCTTCAGGAGTAAAGCAGACACGACGTGAAGCTGACCAATCACTTCCGTCTATTGCCACGATAACAATGCGTAGATATTCACTTCTAACATCCTACATATAGAAAAACCTAGTTGTTACTTTTATCTATTAATCACACAGAAAAGTCCATCGCGGTCGGGGTGGCTCTTGCGATTATTACTTACTTCAAATTTAATAATTTTCCATCAAGATGCGACTTATTCAGTTTATTACATTTCTGTAGGCAGCTCTACATATTAGGCTAGTAACATTCAATATGACCACTCTACAATTTTAAATTATATATTAGTATTAATATCAGCGCATTTTACTCATTGCAGTTAATCAATATCTGGAAGTAATTACAGTTGTACGAGCTCCTGATAATGGGTTTCGACACCCGAAACAAGTAGAGCTGCTTACAGAAATGTAATAAACTGAATAAGTCGCATCTTGTTGGACAATTATTAAATCGGATTCACGATGCACGGACCCATATACATATATATATATATTACTTTACATTCTCGGGCCGATACATTCACCCTGACTTTGCCCGCAATTCCATTCATTTAATGCAGACGAATGTTGCATTTGGAGCGTAAAATTCATGTTGGCCACGAAAAATTTCCTTCGCTTTAACTTTAAATCCTCTTTCTTCCTAATATCAATATTCGACTCTCCGGGTACGTATCAGCTCTTAATAACATAGTTTAAAGTATTAAGATTTAGTCGAAATAAGTCCAATCGCACACTGCCTATTGCGAATGGTGCGTTTTGAGGTTAAATCATTTTAGCCAGCTCACGGCCACTTTTTGTTTAATTTTCGAAGGAGCATTTATTAAGCATTTGATTACTCTACGTTATATAGGCCCCACACTAATTACGGACGTTGCAGTAGAGTGGATAATTTATAGAAATGCTAGAAAGCTTCTCTTAACAAGTCATGAAGACTAAAAGAGGAGTATGAAATGCAGGTCTTGCATACTTATTTTCATACTTGGCACATCTAGGGGCGGCAGGATAATCAGCTCTAAGCCCCACCTGCACTTTACCTGCAAGATAGTTACTGATACAAATTTATGTTAGCAGCTGAGTGCAACTCTTGTCTACTGAAAGCGGACAGAAGAAAAGAAAGACTTGAAAACTCCCAACAATCCTACCGGGAACCGAAATCGGACCTTCCCGTCTTTTGGCGCAGTGCTTCAACCAACTGCTTCACCGCCTGCTCCTTAAACGGGCCTTTTCTACAGATTGCAGTTCTGTTGGTTGTCAAGTTATATGTTTTCTGCAAACTACTATTCTGAGTACGCACGTTGTGTCTAATAAATTTCAAGCCACAGATTTACACGTGTCGGCTCTTTAGCAGAACAATTACATGGTGTACACATACTGAGAAGCTTCAACATTTTTTAAATAACATCAAAAAACCCGATCTGTATGCTTCACGGTGCATGAATATTGTACACAGGACTCTCTACCCCTTTGGCATACCGTTCACTCGTTAGCTGTTACGTGTCTGTTGGAGTGAATTTCATGGCTTCACATTATTCTGCCCTACGGACAGCATGCTACGTGCTCGTAGGTATGTGCATTTTCCCTTTATAGACCTACACGCGTCAATCGACCACATCAACTATTCAATAATTTAGGAAACTCGAGCACAAACTACCATGGTAACTGTCTAAAAATCGCGCGTTCCACATAGCCTTGGTGTTATACCTATCCAAGTAACGGCGCTAAATTTTGGCGCGGTTTGTCTAAGGATAGATTGTATATTTTTTTATTAAGACACAATACAAACAAACTGTCTCGAGTGAGACTCTTACCGTTTGTGAAATAATTGATCTCAGTAACACAGAGCCTAGAGCAAAGACAATAAAAATTCTCTTTTCTGAAGCGTATATAAAGCAAGACGACGCAGCACGTGTATAGTACCAAATTTAAAGAAAATCTTATTAGTGGTCGTCGAGTTCTTATAGGCTATTTTTACAGTAGGACAGACTGACACAGCTCTTGAGCCCCCTATTATCTAAACGAGATGAAAATATAGAAAGTTTGAGCAAAACTATATTTTCCGCTCCTCAGTATCTTACGTCTTTAGTTAACCGATACCTACGAAGCTCACAATTACTCGGCGATATTGTGTAAAGATATACAATATTGAATGCAACCAAACCAGACGATAAATGTGGAAACTGTGTTAGACATTCACGCCCTTTAGTGAAATAGTGTAACTGAGTCAAATTGCACGAAAGGAAAACTGCGACATTTTAAACAACTCTTATAGCGAAATTCCATAATAAAAACTGATGAAGGAATTAATATATGACATACTAAGAGGCCAGAGAGAGATTAAGTGAATGAAGTGGCATCCGCGTAAAAAGATTTTTTAAAATAAGAAACGCCTAAAATGTGAGTAAAATTTGAAACTCATTTATAATTTCTTTACTGGAATTGAGATTTATTGTGGTCGATAAAATTCACATTTAGTTCTCACGGACGTACCGTAAATATATGTTTCGAATATTAAAACCAAAATAGAAGATCAAGACAGCTTTGAGCAAAATAGCGCCCTGAATCTTATTGCACATACAAAACAGAGTAACCTGACAAGTAGTTCAGCTGGGGTCCGACTGATTTAGGACTTGTGTGGATGACGTTTGAAATGTTACATTTTCTACTTTATTATTTTCAAGTTGAAGGGAGGTGCTGGTTTCTGTGCTACTAGTTGACACATGTAGTCTTCTGGAACTGCAAGGTTGTCACTCGACAATTCATCCCTCTGCATGAACTCATCGACCTATAAATAAAATGTGAATTGGAAATGCAACTGGAAATGTGTTTTCTGGATGGGACAAAATATTTAAATTCCAGAAATTCTTGGAATTCTTTATTATCTAGGATTCCACCAACTTCAGATAGCCTGTGACGTCAAAGTCGAGGATAGCCATGTGTAATATATCACCGTCAGTAACATCCGAAAACTAATTAGCTGTCATTAGACTGACACTTATTGAAGAGTCATATGTGAGGTAAGTCTCCGTTCGAGTAGAGTTCCTGCAGAGACAGACACTGTCGTTTCCACATGACTGTGCCTTCGTCTTTGCCTGAAATGTTCAAACCTCCTTAGAACCCGTTCGTGAAGCATTCAGAGCAGTATGCGGTAACAAATTAAATAAATGTCAAATAAATCAAAACTTAACAACAGAGAAACTGAACAGAAATTATCGACAGCTAGGAGTTTATTGGGGCTAACATGGTCAGGCCCTCCTTGAGAACCGAAACCATATCTATGAAGATTCAGAATTGAAGGTTGAATGAGTTGGTTAAATATTTTACACTTCATTATAATAATAATAATAATAATATTTATTTAACTGCAATTGGGTTTTCACCCGGTGGCAGTCGTTTTTAACACATATACAAGAACTTGAAGCTGTGCTACTAAATTTACATCGGGAGGGATACAT
>Ga0136643_10011730_pt1 | contig 13016 bp, 13 predicted proteins | sample TergutLab28metaG_FD_96883 | JGI IMG/M metagenome (GOLD analysis project Ga0136643, IMG submission 96883) | Labiotermes labralis P1 segment gut microbial communities from Petit-Saut dam, French Guiana - Lab288 P1 (version 3) (version 3) | ecosystem: Host-associated > Arthropoda: Insects >...
CTTCCTTACACAGAGGTTGCAAGTGACTTTCAGTCCGAAACCCTCACTGTCTTCACTGTAACTTCCACAAATAGCATGAACAAACTGGTCACACAATGAACACTTGTGAGCACACGATGACTCCTTCTCACAAATCGCACAGTAAAATTTGTTGTTGTCTTTCTTCTCTCCCGTTTCTTCTGAAGTGTCATTGGTTTGATTTTCATCTTTATCTTTTCTGTCCTGTTGGTTGGCCTCTTCCTTGTCTCGACCATTATTCATTCCTGCATTAAAGAGCTGTTCCAGTTCTTCTTCAGTTTCTGTTGAACAGTACATGTTTTCAGTGAGCAGAGAATCCCCAAGTCCAATCCTCTGTGGCGTTCCAAACATAGCCTCATAAGGGCTTGTCTTGATGCCTGAATGCAAACCTCGGTGTTTCTTGCTTTGGATAAACCATAGTCCTTTAGACCAGGTTTTCGTGTTGTTGGACATCCAAGCAACCAGCATGTCTCGAACATCTTGGATGGAACTTTCAACTGATCCTTGACTTTGAGAATGTCTCGGTTTTCCACGCACGAGCTTCATTCCTGGACACATATTGGCCAAGTTTTATATTATTTTGTTCACAAATTCGTGGCCATTGTCGCTCTGCAGTATGAATGGGACACTGAACATACAAAAGATGTCCATTAGTTGATAGGCCACTTCCTCAGCTGTTTGTGGTATTTTCATGAAGTCCGAACTCATTGTGGTCATTTCCTTGAACAGCCACAACATGACTTTTGCATCATGCCATATCTTCACATGCCACAACATGTTGCAGTTGTTTAAAAACAGCCACAACACGAAATTTCGCGTTGTAGCTGTTTCTCTAATGCCACAACGCGTTGTGGTTGTTTTTTCTGCTCAATGAGCATTTTCAGTCTTTGAGCTTAACATATATATTCTCAAAAAAGATGCGGTTCATTAACATGGTGACAAAAAATTGCTATGCTGTTTTTTCTGTTGTGAAATTGTTGATATTGTTGCACATCAATTAGCCAAAATATGATGACATTGTTCACTCGGAGTTCCCATCTCTTCTGGATTGTGAAAAGTGTGGCCCATTTGCAAACACCTTCCTGAATCTGTACTTAATGTACTGAAGAAGTCTTAAAACATGTTGAATTTTTGCAACTACAAATTTAACTACCATATACTTCCATAAGAATTTTGGAACCACCCAGTTTTTAAACTAATGAATGACCCTTCACTAGTGGACTGAATGAAACTCTGATAGAAGAATCAGAACTTGATTTTAATAATTCCTGCAAGTAGTGCCTCTGTAGAAAGGTCATTCAAAGTTCTGAAATTAATGAAAGAATATCTTCAGTGCTTACAGTCATGGTTGGTGGTGGTATCTGTTGAAAGGAAAAGAGCAGGTCAGTCAATAGAGCATGGACTCCATGGTTAGATACAAGTGCTGTACCACCTGTGACTGAGGAGGACCATGTATACAAGGCACACCAAGCACTGAGATTCTTAGTTAGATGTTTGATTCATTAACCCTCTGCTGATAGAGATGTCTTTAAAGTCATCTGGTTGCAAAGAATGATAACCCAGGTCCCTGAGTCGTAACTTGGCTAAAACCTTACAGTCAAAAAAATGTGTGAGACTGTTTTGGGTGCCTGCTTACATATGCCACACTCAGGACTGTTTACCAGCCCCAGTTTAAACAATGTCTTTTTAAATGACATTGTCCGATTAGAGCCTGTTATTATTTTTAGCTGGTTTCTACTCAGACTGAGGAGTCCACCTGCTTTTTATTTTTCAGAGTATTTTTTAGAAAGCTTTTAGTTTGCCTTTATTCATGTATGGACAGCCGATGGAAAGCCAAATCTCTTCATCTTTCCAGTCTTTGATCACCCCTTTGACAACCTTTGCTGATATACCAAGTGCAGGCTCAGGTCTTTAACCTTCTCTGGCTAATTGATCAGCTGTTTCATTGCCGTCAATTCCTGTGCGTCCTGGCACCAATAACAGTTGAACCCTGTTATGTTCTGACAGTTTCACCAGGGACTGATGACATTCCTAGACTAGTTTGGAATTTATCCGGAAATTACTAAGCACCTTAATGGCCACTTTGACTATCAGTGAGGATATAGATGTTTCTACGTCCGTAGCCCTTTGCCATATTCTCCATTGTGCGTGCCTGGATGGCTGTATTTCTGTCTGGAATACCGTGGTGTAGAGCCCAAGATTGAAGCTGTGCCCCCTTTTTGGATCCCATTTATAAACCCCAGCATCACCACTGTCATTGGTTTTGGACCTGTCTGTATACCAGACCAGGCCTCTTTAATGTCTGGTTTAACCTGTTCTGCCACTCTACAGTATTTATTACTGTTCTGTCATTCATGCTTGTTAGGAAGCTTGAATGGCATATTATATGCATATCAGTATTATTGTATCCATCCCTATAAGTAAGACGGGTTCATGCTCTATGTCTTGTGGCTTCTTAGTGTGGTAATATGTAGGTCATTTAAAAAGTTCTGCACACTGCACTTGGGCAGCCAGTAGGATGATGCAAACATTCTGATTTTTGTGGCAGTTGTGAGCCAGACATGGTAAAGAACATTGTGTGCATTTTGGCAGGCTACGTGGTCCCTGTTCTGCAAAACAGAGCCTTGAAATGGAAGAAGAAACTGACTGGAGTCAGATCTCGCACAGTGACCAGCGATCATACATTAAAATTGAAACTTTGCGAGGAAAAAATCCAACTGAAATTCATAATGCTTTACATGAAGTTTGCGGTGATAATGTAGTGGATTGTAGCACAGTGTCATGTTGGACATTTCATTTCCGTGAAGTTCAGGTAAGCATCCAAGACGACCCAAGAAGTGGGCTGCCAGTAACAGCAACAGACGACACATCTGTGGTTATTGTCAGCACTCTGTTGGAAGAAGATCGATTCAAATCATGTGAAGAAATTGTGCATGAAGCAAACATGTCAACCGATTCTGTTTTCACAATTGTGACTCAAACATTGCAGAACAGAAAAGTCACTGCAAAGTAGGTTCCGCATCAGCTGAGTGTGGAACAGAAAGCAGCTCACAAGAGGGTTGCAGAAGAACTGCCGTGGCGCTACGAGGCAGAAGGTGAGCAGTTTTTGAACAGAATTGTTGCCATAGGTGAAACACAGATACGAGATTTTGAACCACAACTGAAATCTCAGTCCCCTCATTGAAAGCATGCAACTTCTCCTCACCTGAAAAAATGTCACTGCCAACAATCGAAAGTTATGCTCATAATGATTGGCTTATGACAAGAATGGTAAAAAGCAGTCCCATTACAGGCCTGGACAGGCCCAGAGAGTTCCAGGAAGTTAAGGTTCCCAGACTTCGTGACAACAGCACGGGATGGTGGTAGGTTGTCAGCCTTACGCACCGATCGCCTTTACCCCCAGGAAATACTCCTGGTACTCATTTCTGTTAGAGGCTGAGTCCACCCCAGGGCCATAGTGCGATCAGAAGGATTATGTCAATGAAAAATCCACTGACACCAGCTGGGATCGAACCAGTGACCTTCCGATTTGTATCACAGCACCTTAACCACTGTGCTACCGTGGTCCCCATGACAAGAATGGAGTGATAGCAAAAGATAGAGTGTTTCCAGGGTCCACTGTAACAGCGGCATACCATAGAAAGTTTCTGCAAGATGTTTTGCATCCAAAGATTCGCCAAAAAAGTCCGCTATGTTCGCAGTCGGTGTTCTCAGTTTGCACGATAATGTGCGGCCTCATGCCTCAGGTGCAGTATCGGAAATTTTGGAAAAGTATGGATGCCAAATGCTTCCCCACCCACCGTACAGTCCTGACATAAGCCCACCAGACTTTGACTTGTTCCCAGAATTGAAGAAACCACTCTGTGGGAAACGCTTCAGAAGCATTGAGGAGGTGTCTAATGAGGTGACCTGAGTAATCCGCTGCATCAACAACAAAGGCGTCCTGACAGGAATACAAGACTTGCCCAAATGCTGGACTGCTGTGATAAAGCACATTGGAGATTACATTGAAGGCCTGTAAATGTATTTTGTAAAATAAATTCATTTTTAAAGAGAAAATGTACAGTGTGCAAAACTTTTGAAATGACCCACATAATTCTGGATATGGGCTTCCTCTGATGGTTATGCATATGTCAGTATATTGCTGCCTGGGCCTGCACCTCAGTTATCACATGAAGAGGCGGCAGTCCCAGGAGAACCTCCATTGCTGCTGTTGCAGTCTTCTTCATCACCCTAGGTATAGCCAGACAGGCTAATATCTGTAGTTTACTAAACTCCATCCTTCATTCTGTTCTCTAAGTAAACAGTATATGTCATGTGACTGTGAACATGTGATTAAATTGTGCCTACAACATTTCAGTTTCAATTTTAAGCAAATAGACAGGTGTTGTGATAGGTCCAGCATGCTCTGACACAGTGGAACCTCTGGCTGGGGTCACAAAGCACTTCCAGACAGTGGTGATAAGCTACAGTGCGGAGGGCTCAAGCTTCTCAGACCGCAGCAAGTACCCCTACTTCTTCAGAACCATCGGAGAGAATACACAGTACAAGTCAGTATAATTGTCTGCTTTTTGAATGATGGTACTCCAGTGTGTCCAAAATTGTATACTGATGATGCTGTTTACCCCATAATGGACAGTTCGGAGTACAGTTGTGTGTAAAACTTAAACTTGGACTCCAAAACAGTACAGATAGAATTGGAGATCATGATATCTGGTATTGATGCTTCATAATAAGTATCAGGCCCAAAAATATTGTGTATCCTTCTGAACAAGTCTTCAAAATTGCTAGTCACCCATTCCCAGTCGTGTTTTAAATAAAATTGCCAACCTTGATGACATCCACTTACTTAAAAGACTTGTGTGCCAAAGATGTAAAATATAGCTGGTGCAGAATAGGTGAGAGTTAAGTTTTCCTTGCATTATGTATACAAAATAATTTAGTACTTGCATATTAAAGTCACACATCATTTGATTTAAAATTTTGGGGTATTTACACTTTTGTAGCATGGTAATAAAGGATGTTTGCAATGGTGACTTAAAAGTTTGCTGTTTCTGAGGCCACAGAAGCAATACAAAGTGTCATTTTATGTTAGTTCACTAAGCAACATGAGGAAAACTGTCAGAGAAGTTGCCCCAGTAGTAATAGTAACAGTTAACTCAGCAACATATGAGGGTGTCCAAACATAACACAAAGGTTTACAGTCAAAATTTTGTACATCTCAAATGTACATTCCGAACAGAAATATTGTATGGTAACTGGATTGTTAAATGGCTGTCAATTGTGTTCCAGGTTTGTGTACTTACAACTGTTCCAGAAGCTGGGATGGGAGCAGGTGGCAGCCCTGACAGAGGATGGTCAGAAGTACACAGAGTATATATCACACATGCAGGACCTCTTTCAGGCTAATGGCATCACTGTTGTCAACAGGAAGTTTCCTCGTGACAGGGAAAAGTCTAGCATGTTCAAAGTAAGGCATGCCCTTCCACTTCCAGTGTCTACCCTGACTGTGCTTTTTTTGGCTCTCCACATTAAGTTTGGGATTAAACCTTTAAACAGGTCATGACCACAGCCGTACACTCCCGTACCATTCGTCCTTTACAATTATCCTACTATATCTCATTCAACTTCAGGAAATCTATGCTGCAGTTGATACAGTATCAGTTAGTCTTTTGTACCATATTAAAGAGTGTGACATATCCTGCATGTGTGGCACATGTATTGTATGCAAATTTGTGCAGTGGTTTTCACTTTTTAAAGATAGTCCATTATGCATTTTGGAATAAAATACTGTGTATCAGCTGAACTTGCGTCAAAAATTGACATACTGTTGTGCATATATTTACCACCATTAATGTAAGTGTGTAGAAGCTTTGAACATGATTGCTTCCTAACTGTAGAAGTTCAGAATTTTTATCATAAATTTTGTGTGAGTGTGTGTGTTTTGAAAATTGCAGGCATGGCATTAGTGTGAATGTCTTGTATCTAGCAGCTGTCTATTGTTAGAAATACAAACTAATTAAATTTTATGCAGTGGTATACTGATGCTCCGTGACTTATGATCACTCCTACTTTTAACCATGAAACAGTTGGTAAGCCCTGCAGTTGGTTGATTCACTACACATGCATGCAAGTTGATGTGCTTAGTCCCTCCTTTTTTGTTTCTGTCAGTTTGCCACAATTCTGTATACATTACTGTACATGGGTGTGTGCTCTATGTTTACAGTTTAATGTATTACAAATTAGTTCATGTTATTTTTGTTTCTAAATCTACTGCCTTTCTCTTTCTTTCATTGCTGAGAAACAAAAATAAAAATAATCAAGTAACATGACAGGTAAAACCATGTTGACCATAGCATATTGTCAAGCCTGTCCTATGGCATTTATGACATGACAATAGTGACTTGTGACCTGTTTGTCAGGAAACGAAACCCAATCATAAGTCAGGAAACATCTATATAGTAATTTTTATGTGTTGCTTTTCTATACAGGTAAGAGTATTTAAAGTTATCTCAGAATGTCTTGTAGTTAAGGTGCATTTATCATTATGAATGTGCTTTTTATTCTGATGGAAGAGACCGAAGTTTTGTGAACAGATGCGGAGACACCAATTTGTCATCACCTTTTCATTAAAAGTGTTTATATAAGTATTTGAGAACAGTACACATGTTGAATGACAATTTTTATCAGGTGACATGGTTAGTTGGCCTGCAGTTGTCCTTTAGCTGTCATCAAACCTGGGTATGCAGTGGGCAGCTGTGTTGTTAAAATGAAGATTGGAAGGGTGTGTGGTGCCCCTGTCCAGCCTCCCAATTCACATTTGTGGAATCATAACATTTGGCAGATTTGAATTTGCTGGCTGTGGTAAAGTTCTTTAAAAAACTTAGTTTCACTGTTGTCCTTTGGCTGTTCTTGTAGTTTTCATTTTTGTCATTGCCGTTGCTGTTGCTGCTGCTTTTGTTGTTGTTGATGACAATGATGATGATGATGATGATGTTACTGCTGCTGCTGCTACTGCTGATGGTGAAACCTGTCTATGTTTCCTTCTGTTGGTTCCATACAAAGCTGCCTGACTTACACAGGTTGCCAACTTATGGAAATTGTATGGCACTATGAAAACTGAACTGCGTAACAATCATTTATGCAGATGTACAGTTCAGAGTGCAGAGACACATAGTCTAATTGGAAAGCAGGTACATAACCCTGTCAATAAATAGGGATTTCAGGTACATTTATGAGTCCGTTGCCACCAGGAAAGTGCAGTCTTTTGTCCATATTTGTTGAAAAGGATGGAGGTTGATTGGGCAAGAGGGTGGTCTGCTATTGAATGATGATTCTGGCCTATTTACAGTATGACACAACAACTATACACCCCTTTCTTTCGGCCAATATAGGAAGGTTGAACTTGCACATAGAGCATATAACTAAATGTGACCCTGTGGCCAAGATTCAAGATACACAGGTGGGCAAGTTATAAGAGTAAAGACCATGTATAATATCCTAGGCATTTGCTGGTTCTGTAGAAGTGTGGCCTTCTTTACAAGTGGCTGACTTACAGTGGTGGCTATCTTCAAAGGTTTTGCTATAATTGATATAAGATGGTCAGTGGATTTTCATTCTCTCTCCTTTCAGTACCTGGAGGAGCTGAAGAACAAAAAAGTACGTATCGTCATAGGGGACATGTTTGATCAGGTGTTACGGGATGTGATGTGCCAGGCATACCACTTGAAGATGACAGCACAAGAGGGCTATGTGTGGTTTCTGCCGCTGTGGCTAGCACCAAATTGGTATGACACTGACCACTACAATGCACACCATTCAGAGAATGTGCCATGCAGTACGGCACAGATGATAGCTGTGAGTTCATTTTTGTATTCAGCATAGTGCAGACTAGTAGTACACTTGTATTACACCTTCTGCTTGAAGCCATCGCATGGTACCACACTGTTTCCTAGAATTGTGAAATATTTTGCACCATGTAGTTACACTCATAGTACTTCATTAATGGGTCCTTAACCTCTTTTTGCTGTTCATATATGTGTTTTCTCATGTGTGGTACATATAATTTGTAGGTTAATGAATGCACTGGTTATGTGTCATTGAATGATTGATGATAACAAATGATAATTGTAAGGAATGGAAGAAGAGTAATGACCTGTGTCAAGGCTCTGTCCCACAGTTTGAATGACTACATGCTGAGGAAAACTATGGAAAACCTCAGTCAAGATAGAAGTCTCCTGATTGAAATATTACATCACAAGTACTGTTAGAAGGAGTCATGGGATGTTAGTGACTTGTGTGTAGTGACTGTTGCATACTGTCATGTCTTCTGCCTCTGTTTCAGGCAATCAATGGGCACCTGTCTCTGGCACATGCATACTTTGCATCTGACTGGGAGCTAATGCAGGAGAACATCACTGTGGGGCAGTGGAGAGAAAAGTACAAGTCATTGTGCAGGGCACGTAATGTGGATGAGTCTAACTATGCAGGATTTGCATATGATGCAGTGTGGACTTATGCATTGGCCCTCAACAATCTTGTGAAAGAGAACCAGTCGCTCCTGTCAGACATACATTCCAATGTGTCCACCCGGTGAGTATTTTTGAGCAATTTTTACATGGTCTGGTGTCTTGTTGCACTCAACTCATAGGCATGTTCTGATATTGCAGACGATTTGTAGAGCTACTGGAAGCCACTGACTTTCGTGGGGTATCTGGTCATATCAGATTCCAAGGTGCTTCACGAGTCGCTAACATCAATGTTGTCCAGTGGCATAATAACAGGACCCATGTTGTGGGTGTCTTCCATCCTAACATCTCAGCTGTACACCAAGAGTTATCTGGTGGCATGTATGTACACCTGCTGTTCACTCCTGTCTTGACCCCAAGACATGTGAAGTATGTTACAGGAATTGGAGAATTGAAATCCTCTCATTTTGAGCTTTGTTCTTATATACTGATTCATGAAATCTCTACAGAGAAACTAAAAGATCAACTTTCACTGTATAAAAATATACAGTGACACCCAAATTTATGGTTTCTTATAGGAACTGTGTATTTGAACTTCAAGCTGTATCACTGTAATTACTGACTTGGGATAAGTGAAAGTGAATGTTAAATGAAAATAATGTCAAGTCAAGGAACATTTGATGGAAGGATTGCTGGAATTCAGTTTAGCATATGGAGAAACAGTGTCCAATTTCTCCATTGTAGAGAGACAAATTAGGTTATGGCAGATGTTCTTCTGAATGTTCCTTATTATTGTCATTTCACACAAAATTAAAAATGTTTCTAACAAGCTTTTCAAGGAGGGCAGGTACTACAATCAATGGGACAGCGTTTTGGGGTTCAACTGCTGAGATGCAAGTGCACAGAGCACTGCTTTTTACATGTCAGATTAGTGATAGCTACGCCTACATCTACACTCAGTCTACTCATGCGTGTACAATGTAAGATTAGTGATAGCTATCCTGCTTGAACACCAGTCATTACATGTGAGATCAGTGATAGGCACACCTCTGTGCATGCATGCGCGTACGTGCACACACACCATTTTGACCCAAATAGTAGTGATGTTTATGTCTCCCTGAAGCAGGGTTCCTGAAACACAATTTAATTCTGCCTGGCATGTAAGACACTGCACTTGCCCATAAACTGTCAGTATGTTTCATATATATATTCTAAACTAACCACAGTCTGTATTAATTGGCATGGCCTGTTCGAGTCATTATACTTGCAGAGGTATACTCCAAAGTCCAGCTGGTCATATGCATCCTTTGTTCACACTTTTTCTGAAACCAAAGAGCAGCTCCAGGCAGAACTGAGATTAACATGATCAAGAATATTAAATTGATGTCCAATTCTGTTGCCAGCCTTAGAAAGCAACTGAAAGAAAGATGTTCATTTTAAATTATTGAGTAATTATTGATGCTTTCATTCAAGTTAGTCCATATTATGTTCACCTAATGTAGTTCACATTAGCATTCAGTGTCTAGCTCTATCATGCCCCTGCTATTTGTGATGCAGGCTGGATTTGAACCTTTCAGCCATTATTTGGCTGTCAGCAGATGGGCGCAGGCCCACTGATGGTAAGGAAATACCACCTCAATGCCTTCTTGAAGGTTTGGCGGCACTGTTGGATGTGACCTGTGATGTGGCATTTGTTGCTGTGAATATTATTGGCTTTGGACTACTAGGAACTGTTCTCATTATTGCTTTCCTCTTCGTTAAGAGAAGGTTGGTAATTTTGCATTTTTTGTTACCTAATACCTTATGAACTGTAGAGTAGCATGGTATTTGAGAATGCAGCTCATGTTTAAGACAGTACCCCCACATTCTTATAAGGGGACTTTCCACAGTCAGTTATCTCCAGAGCTTGCATGTTGGACTCATATGTAGATGAAATTCTAGTGGAGTCAGATTCCAATTGCTTGCAGTTGTAAATGTGTTTAGTGATGTTTGTTGTTATTATTATCATCACCACCACCATTCTGATCTTCATTATTTTATTATTGCTATCTTTATCATTATTATTGTCATTATGTTTTAATAAGAACTGAAGTATGGATTTTCTCTGTGTTAACCCGTGAATGATGCAGGGGTTTAAATTCCGACCACTACCCTTAACACAGGGATTTTAAATTTATATTAACATTAAATTCATTCGTGACTATGGTGCACTGCGGGCGGCAGCATATGAAGAATTAAGCGTCTGTATGGTGCACCAAGGCTGGCATTGTGGATCAAGTGAGTTTGATTACGTTCGTGTTATATGTAATAAGACTCTTCTTTGATCATTTAATATATTTGTTCTTATAAAAGTGTATGTATCGTACAAAACACATTGTTTCATACTTTATAAATTTATTTTATGTTTTTATTACCAGAATTTCTTATGTTTTTGGAAACAGATAGGTGTTTGACATGGAAAGTGGATTCTAATATTTATGATTTCCATGTTTGTGACAGTTTATTTGTTCCAATTAATCATGAACATGGACACACTGCTGTGTTTTCCAGACTTTTCTCACCCATCTTCCTTTTCTGCAAGAATAGTTGAATGTATCATTTTTCCCCACACTGCATGCCATTCAGGAGATACTCTTGTTCAACCTGCCTTCTCCAGTTCTGTGTCCTGTCTGTTCATAAGCACTTGTGTTTTTTAACAGTTTGATGTTTAATCACTGTTAGTTGGATTACCATGAATTCCAGTAACAGTTGGCTGAAATTTAATGTTTCTGTCCCTAATTTCTTTGTGTGGCACGTATTTCATGTTCATTATTTTCCTTTTGTTTCATTGAATTCAAAATAACATATGCAGTATTATAACATTGTTAGATAAACCGTGAACCATCCAGTAATGCATGATGCTCAGATATTCACATGTACTAACATTTGTGTTTTTTATTTTATTTTATCTTCTCTTACTCATTGAGGAATGAGGCATGGAGCATGTGATATTGGATCTCTTGACTGTGTCTCACTTACAGATATGACAAGAAAGTGCAGCAGACACAGAAATACATTACGTCACTTGGTATTGACTTGCTGGCAGCACAGAACATGAGCAGCCTTGACAAGTGGGAGATCTCACGTGATCGAGTAGTGATCAACCGCAAGCTAGGGGAGGGAGCATTTGGCATGGTGTATGGGGGGGAGGCGCTGTTTGAAGACAAAGGCTGGGTGAGCTTCATACTTGAGTCATTTCAGTTAGGCAGAAATGAATATCCTGCGTCTTACAAATTTCTGTTTTGCAGGTGGCTGTAGCAGTAAAGACATTGAAGGTTGGCTCAACAATGGAGGAGAAGTTGGACTTTCTGAGTGAGGCAGAAGTGATGAAGAGGTTTGAGCACAATAACATTGTTAAGCTGTTGGGGGTGTGCACAAAGAATGAGCCTGTCTACACCGTCATGGAATTCATGTTGTATGGTGAGGCACACAGGTCTCTGCCCTCTCTAGGAAGTTAAATACAGGATGCTAACACTGTTGCTCTCTAATTCCATGACATTATTGTAGGTGACCTGAAGACATTCCTACTTGCACGCCGAGATCTCGTCAATGAGAGAAACTCTGAGGAATCGGACGAGGTATCCAGCAAGAAATTAACAATGATGGCAATAGATGTTGCACGAGCCCTCAGTTACCTCGCCGAGCTCAAATATGTGCACAGGTGAAGAACCCTTTATTGTTACAAGATTTGATGTGACATTATTTTCCTATCATAAAGCCCGACTTGCACCGTTTGCCTGCCTACAAAATTAGACCCTTTTGCAGCAGCAAAACAGTAGACATGTTGTGGGGAGAGAACACACTGTAACCATCATACTTGCAATGTTAAATTGAAACAAATTTTGCTGAAACCTTGAGGGAAATGGTATGAAGTGCATAAGGTGAATGCATAATAGAGAGATGATGTTTATTCTGGCAAACCATGTATACATTTCAATATACTTATTAGAAACTTAACTCAAGGTTGGCAAGCCAATTTTATTCAGAGTTTCATTTATCCACTCTATCAACATATATCTGTATTGACATGTCACTGCTCAATACATTTGTAACTAACCTATTTACCGTATTTTTTTATAGATAATGCGCGCGTTATCTATACAAAAAGGTCTAAATTCATAAAAAATGAACATGCACGGTATACATTAGAAAGGTATGAGAGGTAAATCAAATGTAATAATAAAACTAAGGTAGAAGTATAACTCATTATTTATTAAACATAACACTATTCAAATCCAAGAAATTCTTCATCAGACTCTACATTGAAAGAATCAATCCGTTTAAGATCTCTTTTGGTATTTCTTCAGCTTCCATTTCTGAAAATGTATCGTCATGTACATAATCACTGTCACCGGACACCGCTTCATGTCCTCGTGCTTTAATGAAACCATTCCTAACACAGTTTTCATTTACAGCAGCCCAACTTTCTACAACACTAGTGGAGAAGCGCACACTTAAATTGTTCCTCTTCATAAATCCGAACGCCCAAGA
>Ga0136643_10011732_pt1 | contig 13015 bp, 7 predicted proteins | sample TergutLab28metaG_FD_96883 | JGI IMG/M metagenome (GOLD analysis project Ga0136643, IMG submission 96883) | Labiotermes labralis P1 segment gut microbial communities from Petit-Saut dam, French Guiana - Lab288 P1 (version 3) (version 3) | ecosystem: Host-associated > Arthropoda: Insects >...
ATGAAGAATTATTTTTTAGGAAATATTTCCGCCAAACTTGCGACATATCCGGCCCGTTCGTACCGTAATACGTGAAATTTCTTAATTTGTCTAATTACAAATAATCCTAAGCGACACAAAATTCGCGAATGGCGATGGCAAAATCTGTAAGTTTCATAATCAGTGTTAAATTCTCAGCGTTAAGGCACAAGATTTATTACGTCTGTATAAGACTGTAGGGCAGAACTTCTCGACACTTCGTGTGGTGTTGCAAAGTTTGGCTGTGGAAACATGAAATTCAATACTCAGTTTCAAGATTGAGTATACTGATATTTATATCTTGTTGGATACCATCCCCTTGTGCTAATTAATGACAATGTTTATACGTTCAGTCTGACACAAGTTATATATAACTGTTTAATGCCTTTACATGTACACTACATGTTTCGTTCCATACCAAGACCATCTTCAGGTATGTCATTACAAAGACTTGCGTAAGTAAATAATTAACCAATGAGGAGGCTCCGTTTTAAAAATATTGTCACGTATGATTTTTAATATATTTGTCCAACAAATGCACAATATATTTTAACAATATCTGTTTCTTAAAACATTGTTACATGTTTCGATGTTTATACGTCATCCTCAGGGAGTCTCTTCTTTTGTACGCTGAAGTTACAAAATTAATAAATTGGAAACATTTAGTTAATTGTTGCAGAAAATCAATAGACAAACTTTTAAAATTGGAAAAAGGTATCAGGTTGTTTCATGAGGTTCGTCATCCCCGTTGGGTTCTATGAAATAACTAATGTAGAGTGTAATTACACAGCACACATACGCATAATATGATATCTACCATAGATGTAAATATAATAAACTTAGACATAGCTTGGTAACAGCATGGACCCCCCAATGTAACCCACACCGCCCAACCTTTCCAACAGATACGAGATCTCGTGCCCACTTTACTCCCTCCATACCCCATATAAACAGCCCTTGTATGTTTTGTATAACTGCTTAATAAGTATTTCATGTACAAACTGAAGATGGCCATTATCGAGTGCCGAAACATGTAGTTGTACCTTATGTAGAACATACTTTATATTCTACCAATAAATATAGTTGTGCTAGACGAGTGCACACAAACTGTACATTGGTTATTTCAGGTAGTTTGTAATTCTTCATATGCTTGTTTAATTTTAGTACATAGAACATTGTTATGTGGTTATTGGCTATATGTGCAATCAATTGAATCTGGAATCGTCTTTCTTGTGGGCTCAATCCATATTTGTAGAACTTCCTGTTTTATGTACTCTAATACAACAAGCATATTAAGAGTTACAAATAATCTGATATAGTTTACCAATTTTTAAAAGTTTCGATCTATTGATTTTCTGGAACAATCACCTGTATAAATGTTCCCGTTTTATTAATTTTATAACTTTAGCGTGCATAATAAGAGACTGTCTGAGGTGGTTGTACAAATATCGAAACATGTAGCAGTGCTTTAAAAAACAGATATTGTTAATATATGTTGTGCATTTCTTGGACAAATATAGTGAAATTCTACAAAATACACGGTACATATATCAAGATTATCATGTATGAGCATACGTACATGGGTTTCGTATAACAATATAACTCGCGTGAGAAGTAAAATTTCAAAATTATTTCAATGAAATATATTATTTTCCTTGTTCTTGCTTCTTGGATGGAGCCTTTTGTTGTATATAAGCTATGTCCTCTCGTGGCACTGCGCTACAAGTCGGAAGGTCGCGGGTTCGATTCCCGATGGTGTCATTGGAATTTTTCATTGACATAATCCTTCAGGTCGCACTATGGCCCTGGGGTTGACTCAGCCTCTAACAGAAATGAGTACCAGGAATATTTCCTGGGGGTAAAGGCGGCCGCTGCATAGAGCTGACTACCTTACCACATTCATGTGCCCAATGTCTTGAAATCTGGGAGCCTCAACCTCCTGGAACCCTCTGGGCTTGTCCAGGCCTGTAATGGGACTGCTTTACCTTTATATATATATATATATATATATATATATATTCTTGTGGTCTTTTTATTGTGAGTAGAATATTAATATATAACATTTTGCCTGTGTATTTTTCTGTACTTTAATGTGCAATAAAAATTACGCTAGTCATAATAATAGGAGAGTTTTATTTAAATGACAATTTATTGCATGGACTAGGTGTCGGAATTTTTAGCACATCTTTATGAAATTAACTAGTAATATAAAAATTAACTAGTAATATAACAAAATTAACTAGTAAAGTAATAAAATTTGCTAGTAATGTGACAGTTAACTAGAAATATAACAATAAGTACAGAGCTGACAAGGCTTCAAAATTACCTCGGAGTTGCTTCTCGGCTTTGCTAATGAGATGTTTAAAAGAACTTTTCTGTTGTCATGTTGCGCGGTAGCTGTGCTTTGAGCAGGCCTGTGATAGAGCGTTCTTGTCAGAGTTGCCTGTGTCAATGTAGGGCACTTGTTGCTCGTATACTGTGTATTAACTGCAGAATATGTGTCATGTAAACGGTAGGTAATATAGGTATAAAGTAATATTGTGATACTTTCGCGTGACCATTGTAGCAATGGAAAAGCAACAATTTCTTCTCCGTGTATTGTTGGAACTCCATGTCACTGTCGGCAATAAAAAAAATTGATCTTTGCACAAAAACGATTTTTGGCGAATGTATGTCGTTGGGCAAAACTAAACGTACTTAGGTACTCATGTGAAATGTCCGGTATTTCCAAATTTGAGGTTTCTCGGCGGATTTTTCATGAATGTTACCAATAACAAATTTCACGAAAATTTGTCCAGTGGGAGCTGCGCTTAAACATGCATATAGACAAACGGACGGGCATGAAGAAGGCGCCTGAAGAATGACGAGTAGACAGCTTATGGCCATTTGATGTATGTTTGTCCGTGCATCGTTGTATATGCGTAGAGAAGAAATCCAACTAGATAAGGGAAGCTGATCGATCAGTTTCCCTCATCCCGGACCCATAGCCTGCTGTCCTGCCCCTGACCGCCGAACACCAGCAACCAAGGCATTACACACCATATGCGGCAGTAACACAAGTATAGTCTCGAGCTCCTGATGACGGGCGTGTAAGTGCCCGAAACATCTTGTTGGTTTTCTTCTCTACGCATTGCTAATGGCGAGTAATTTATCGTAAAGAACACAGCGAAACTTGAACCCTCGCTTTAAAGAAACAACACAAGATGTGTTTTAGAACAGGGTGCTTTGAGGATAGACGTAATTGGAAGTGACAGGAGGATGGAGAAAATTACGTACTGAGAAGCTTCCCAGTTTGTAAAAAGGTGAAGCAGTCCCATTACAGGCCTGGACAGACCCAGAGGGTTCCAGGAAGTTAAGGCTCCCAGATTTCGTGACAACGGCACAGGATGGTGGTAGGTTGTCAGCCTTACGCACCGGCCGCCTTTGCCCCCAGCAAATGCTACTCGTACTCATTTCTGTTAGAGGCTGAGTCGACCCCAGGGCCATAGTGCGGAAGGATTTTATGTCAATGAAAAATCCACTGACACCGGCTGGAATCGAACCAGCGATCTTCCGATTTGTAGCACAGCACCTTAACCACTGTGCTACCGCGGTCCCCTCCCAGTTTGTACACTTCAAAAATATTATTAGGGCTATCAGATCTGAGAGAAAAAAAGTCGCTGATTTGTAGCACAACAGTAGAGATAAGATATACACGAAAATAGTGGGAAAATATGAATAGAAAATATTTCTTACAAAAATCCAGTATAAGATGCGAAGACAAAATAATTGTCAAAGAAACTACTAGTAAATACAGTCCACAGTCTGTATTTGCTTGTGACTGACCATCACAAAGGGACGATGTTGTCCAAATATATCAAAAAAATGTTTAGTTACGTAGTGGACTGGGATGAACCTGAATCAGTCTGCATATCGCAGCCGGGCATTTGTTTTTTTTGGATATGGTGTTGCATCACATGAATTTCGCGAATGTCACAATTAGCTGAACGACCATAATCTTCTCAAGTAGAATTGTGCTGCGTACAGCTACGTACCCACGGGCTACCCAACCCGCAGGCTCACAAGCTGGGTGTATTTCTGTGCGAGTGTGAAGACTGTTTTATCGTGGGTATTGTTTCTCCGATAGTTCGCGCTGCGGCTTGTGGTCAAGTGGCGCGATGGGTGTATATACTTTGTCTGCTTTACAGCGCCAGTGGTGGAGGGGTGGGGGCGATAATGGAAATCAAAGGGATTAAGCCTCTGCAGAGCGGAAAGCCTAAGCGACACTCCGACTGCTGCTTGCGAAAAGCGGAACAAAAGTTGGGATATTACACCCTCAAATGATTCGTCTTTCATAACCCTTGTATTTTATTGCTAAATGATGCAGAACAAAATGAAGCTAAATGAAGAGTCGCGGTGCGGTGGTCTTATTGTTGTGGTATCTGTTACAACAGAACTCGCGTCAGGTCGTGCATCGCTGTTTTATTCACTGGTTTTGTCGCCAGATTATTTGCACAGTTTACAGTAGGCTTTTGGGGCATTTATATAAATTTATGTAAAGGATTTTTTTTAATGTCAAGTCCGCGTGTGTCTCATGCACGACCGGAATTCGACAATTTTAATCCTGTATTATTAGGATGGCTGATAATCCAAAGTCATTTATTGTCATATCGATGTCACCTACATTCTTAAGGGTTTACTCTTGTATGCTTGCTGTTCTCTTAGCTGGCTTCAAGGACCCTCTTTAATATATAATTCTTAATTTGTGGACTTTGCGAAAATGACTCTGTGTCACCCGGTAGCACAAGTTCTTACTCCTAAGGAATACAGATATTTGCCTTTATGTATTAGTCATTTCTTCTCAGATGGTGACAGTTTTTATTGTTATTAATGTTCCATAGTTCTTGAAATATCACCTACTGTTCTGTGACATGACACATTAGAAGAATTATTCAATCGTGTTAAAATATCGCCGATTGTTCTGTGGAATAGCGTGCTAAGTAGCAGACAATTTGATTGTTACTTGGTCCTGTGGACGGACAACAATATGGCTAAGGTTTTTTTAATATGATATGTCAAATTTGTTAGAATGTACTGGTCACGCAGTCACTTTGTCTTGTGAATTAAGTACTGAATATTCAGTTTCATTTATGACAGTCTCTCCCCACGTAAGTTGCTTAGTAGATGTGAATCTAATGTTTATTTAAGGAATTTTCTAATGCTCAAATATATTCATTCATCTTATATTTATTTATTTATCAAGATTATAATTCACATTTTTTAATTAAAATATTTACACCGTTGAAAACGTATATTCGAGCATAGCACCACACACTGACGTTTCTTTCTGTCACACAATATCCATTCTACTGTTTTCTATAAAAGATAAGTAATTCTGAAAATATTCCTATTAACCAAAGAAATAGTATTGTTCTATTGTGCCTAGAAGCTTAATTTGATTGGTTGAGCTGGTGGCATTTATTTATTTGTCATTCACAACGACGGAAATAAATTCAGTTTCCTAAATAACATTTTCAATGGGCAGGGCATGTAGCGCGTATGGGGGAGAGAAGAAGTATATACAGGGTTTTGGTGGGGAAATCTGAGGGAAAAAGTCCACTTGGGAGACCCAGGCGTAGATGGGACGATAATACTGAGATGGATCTTTAAGGAAGTGGGATGTGGGGTACGGACTAGATCGAGCTGGCTCAGGATAGGGACAGATGGCGGGCACCTGTGAATGCGGTAATGAACATTCGGGTTCCATAAAATTCGGTGAACTTCTTGACTAGCCCAAAGCCGGTTAGTTTTTCAAGAAGGACTCTGTTCCATGGAGTGAGTAAGTAAGTAAGTAAGTAAGTAAGCAAGTAATTAAATATCAGTTTATCTTCCTGTTACGCTTTAAAGAACACACCTCGTTTTAGGCGCGTTCGCAAAATTGCGAAGAGGACTATTAGTTTTGTCATGTTTGTCTGTCTGTCTGTCCGTAAGGAACAACGCGGCTGCCACTGGACGTATTTTCATGAATTTGGTATTTGAGTATTTAAAAAAAAATCTTCAGAAAATTAAGTTTTCATTACAATCGGACAATAGTAACGGGTACTTTACATGAGCACAATGTACATTTTTTATCACATCTCACTCCATTCTTCTTAAAATATGTAATATTTTAGACAAATTTGTAAAGAAAATCAAAACTCACATTTTGTGTGAAGTAACTTTTTTTTCTAAAATTCTACCGTTTACGATAATGTGGAAAAATATTGTAGAGCCGGTCAGTCTACAGACAACAATTATGGCACATGTGCTTTGCATGCTGGATACCTAAGGCTACAAATACACGTTTTGAGTATATAACACTTACTGTTTTTCCACAGCAGCAATGGTTGCACGAACGCCCTCAATTTTACGATATACGTACCTTGCCTATCTTGATATACTCTATCCTTATATTATAATATTGTGTAAATAATACACATTATTTACGACTAAGTCATGTAAGACTGAAAACAACTCGAAAATTATTTAACCCCTTATAATTTAAATAAAATAATTCGAATTAAAATTCAAACTTCGTAATGACTTATTGCCTGGCCTCTGCTTTTATCTAGTATAATTTCATAGTGGACATAGGGTAACACTGGGGCAGGTTTCTCAGCTAGTTTCTTCAGGATTTTTGTTACTGGACACAATTCCATTTCTTCTATGTATTCATCGCCTGTCACTGGGCACTGATCCTGACCTGGTAGAATACAAGCGCTTGGCCACTTGAACACTCAGAAATTCATATGGGCGTTCAGAATGGCACAACGAACATCACGGTCTTTTTAGGTTTAAATCTCTCCCTGAATTCCAGCTGTACTACTGAAGTTTCTTGTTATTTCGCTCAGTGACCCTAGTGAAGTATCCAGGTGAAGTCTTAAATTAGGACATAGCCGACGCCCTGATTGGGATGTTACACAGCGTTTGTTCGTAATTATCGACATTTCGAGTCAACTTATCGGTCCCATCTTCAAGGGTGCAGCAGTCTAAGAAAGATGCCGGGGACAGGTGGGTGTATAGAGAATGACTGGAGTGGAGTTTGGTTCTCAAGGAAGGTAGAGCGGGGAACTCAAACACAGAGTGGCGCAACACTAAAATCTCGCAACAGACAACCCTATTTGTTTAAGTAGCTCATAAAGCATTTGTTAATAGCCACAATATGCCACTATATATATATGGACCGGTTAGTAAACAAAATTGAATTTTCAGTGTATGTTCGGTATTTCTAAGTGAGAACAGAAGTCTGCATATTCCTTCACCTTCCGGGATACTTTTCGTTTCTTATCAGGATTACATGAATTATATTACAGTGGAATGAGAGACACACTTAGGAAAACAAGGCACTCATGTAGTTAATCCTAATTGGTCCAATGTCGAGTTGCACTCGACATCGTTTTCCGTTGTACCATGGCTAGTGCTGAGGTAAGCTCGACATCGCTTTCCGTTGTACCATGGCTAGTGCTGAGGTAAGCTCGACATCGCTTTCCTTTGTACCATGTCCACGGTCAAGCTCAAATCGACACCCTATTTTGCAGCGCTTTATGCTGGTTCCCTCTTAAGGCCATTCCATATAATGGCTGCTATTGAAATCTGAAATTTTGAGATTTTCTGGAAAACTAATTTGGATCAGACTGTCAGATTTCCCAAAAATAATTTGGGCTGGAAAGGGTTAAGACGCACTTCGACGTGGATTTGCATTGCACCCGAAGCGCTACCGTAATGATGGATTCTTTTCTTTAGAGAGAAATAACGGTCACTTTTCTTACAGTACCTTGTTTCTTGTTACGTCACTCGAAATTCCGAAATTCTGGAACACAAAATTCTACCAAACTTCATGGAAAATTTAGTGTCCTACGGCGATATAAAATGATCTTTTTCACTAGACAACTCTTTAATGCAATGTAGAAGAGTTTGTTTCTTTAACACCAGTGACTGCCCGCCACATTGGTAAGAACTTGGTGTGCATTATATAATACATCCGATGTTTTGTTAGGTCTGGGGTAAGTCAATCTCTTACAGACCTGGACAGGCCAAGAGGGTTTCAGGAGTTTGAGGCTCCTACATGTCACAACAATCGGGACATAAAGGTGGTAAATTTGTCAGTCCTATGCACCGGCCGCCTTTATCCTCAGGAAATAGTTCTGTTGCTAATTTCTGTTAGAGACAGGGTCTTCCCCAGGGCCATATGCGGCCGGAAGTGTTTTGTCAATGAAATATTGCAGTGACACCATCGGGAATCGAACCCGCAACCTTCCGGTTTAAAGCGCAGGGCGTTACGTCTGGAGTAGGGAGGAGAAAGCAGAAGAAGTTGTAGAAAGGAGGGGTGAGAAATTCAATGAATTAATCAGGCGAGTGGATTACACATTTGTAATCTGCAAGCAACGCAGCAAACCAAACGTGTTCTGCCGTGTCAAGTATTCTTACAAACAATGTGGCTTCTTACTGCATTTTAGAATCTGCCTTTCAGCTTCTAAACCATTTAAATTCCCGGTCATTTCGTTAAGGATTCCTTGTGCTGTTATTCCAAGTTTAAGTTTATAGCACCATGGTAGAGTGTAGTAACATACAATCTTTGGGTACATCTACCCGGTTTCGTGACACTTCTTTTCATGGTACAACAGCCACTAGTGGACCAGGGCCTACTCATTATCTAAGCTTCACGATCACACCCAGACACACACACCACACTCGGTAGGACTCATCTGGAGGAGTGATCAGTCCGACGCAGAGACCTCTACCTGACAACACACACAACACTCACAACCGACAGACATCCATGCCTCCGGCGGTGTTCAAACCCACAAGCCCAGCAAGCGAACGGCCGCAGACCCAGGCCTAAGACAGCGCAGTCACCGGGATCTGTATTTGGGTGACTTAGTGTAAGGTATATCGACAAATGTCGTTAAATTCACCACAAAATCAGAGAGACCTCTGTGCTGCAGATTTCCGAAATTTTGAGTGTTGTTTTGAGGGACCAAGATATGTTAAGACATTTCATACGTAAACCCTTTTGCAGTAAAATGAAACTGTAATATAAGGTGTTTACATGCTGTGTAAGGCATAAGGAGTGTGCGCTTTGTTTGTTGCCACTCGATATATCATTCTTGCACCGGACACAGAGGATTGATTCATAGTGCCAGAAACTGTGGAGGACAAAATTATGGATCTCTTGGGAATTGCTGCACAAGTCGTCTTTGTGCATTCACACATACATACAAACAACATAAAACATAAACCAAGCTGTCATCCTTGCCCCAAGTTGTCCGATTCGGTACATTTATCATAAACGGGGAACCTTAGATTTCTCTCTCTTTTTTTGTACTTCACCTAATAATTCCGTGTACGCTTTCATAATCGAATATGGGCGAGTTTCTTATTGCTTGGTACATTTGTTTTCCATTCTGATCAGTAAAGTGTAGAGCTGCCGAACGGAGTTGCTTCAGTTGAACTTTTCATCGTTTTCCTGCAGTAGCCATGAAACCGCCTTGAAATAAGAGAGAGAGGGAGAGAAACAGAAAGAAAATAAGAGGCATTAAAAGTGAAGAACGAGCAGAAAACCAAGATGAAGAGATGACGTCGAAGAAGAGAGTAGAATGTACAGAGGAAAGAAGTTATATGACGAACGAACAACAGATATTCCATATTTAAGCTCGCTCGCAAAATTGCGAAGAGAAACTATTAGCTTCGTCATGTCTGTCCTTCTGTCGGCCTGTTCGTCTGTCTGCAAGGAGCAACTCGGCTCCCACTGGACAGAGTTCCCATGAAATTTTATATTTTAGTATTCTTAGAAAATATGTCGAGAATATTCAAGTATCATTAAATCTGGCAAGAATAATAGATACTTTACATTAAGACCAGTTTACATTTCTGATTATATCTCGCTCATTTCATCTTAAAATGAGAAATGTTTCGGAAAAAAGTTGTAGAGAAAATCAAAACACACAATTGATTTTCAGTAACTTTTTCAGAAAATCGCGCCGTTTATGAGAGAATATGGAAAAATATAGTAGAGCTGGGCAGGTCACATATGACAATAAGGCGCAGGCGCTTTGCATGCTGGATACCTAAGGCTGCAGACAAACACACGCACAGAAAATGTAATGCTATTGCTTGTCCACAGCAACAATGGTTGCACAAACGCGCCTCAGTGTTGCGTTAAAAGTACATTGTCTTGTTTTATATTGTTTCAATCAACCAGAACTGCGAGAAGATTTGAATTCATTTTACCGCTTTGGGTCTCTATGCTTAAACTTCTTCAGTGTTCATCATCATTACTTATTTCTGTATTACAGTTTATTCCATGTCTTCTCTGGCGCCAGTAAAAGCGAAGGTCTTTGGACAAACATTTACGAGGTTTGAATTTTGCACCAATTCGCAATGCAAAATAGTAGGACGGGGGAGTGTTATTATTCCCTAGCCTTCTGCGAAACAAAGGGAGTTCAAAACTAGAAAAACCGGCCTCTGAGTTTGACGTAGTGCGTTTCCGATTTAAAAGTATGGAAGCCAAAGGGTGACGGATGACCCGAGCGCGGCAATGGTGACACACCAGCTAGATCCGGACTGGGCACGCGGTCCAAGAAACTTGTGGAAGAAACTTACGGATGTGCTGGTGTTAGAAAAGGGTTTATTCCTTGAAGGCTTCGTATGTACGACAGATTCACAATCTTCGGTATTATATGGCTCGCACCAGCAGAAGGGAAACAAGAGGCATGTGTAAATAGTCGAGTTTGTCCGTCCGTCAGTCTCATTGGCAGTACCCAGTGGGGCACCGCCTGAAGATCTGGAAGACATTTTGATGACCGAGTTATGTCGCTATGGGAACGACTCTAGAGCGACTGCCTAAATGAGTTAACTGTACCGGTTTATGGTAAGTTGGGTACCATTGAAAACATTTGGATCATTGTAATAGGGGTAACGAATTACCAGGGACGAATGAAGTGCGGGTAATAGTATTACTCAAATCTACTGGGAAACGCTAGGGAAACCTAGAATATCGCGGTACAAACCCTACTGCTCTTTGACGAAATTTGTAGTACTTATTTACTCACTCCATGCACCAAAGTCCTTCTTGAGAAGCTAACTGGTTGTCAGCTAGTCAAGAAATTCCCCACATTTTATGGAACCCAAAGCTTCATACCGCATTCGCAAGTGCCCGCCACCTCTCCCTATTCTGAGCCAGCTCGATCCAGTCTACGCCCCCACATCCCACTTCCTGAAGATCCATCTTAATGTTATCCTTCCATCTATGTCTGGGTTTTACAAGTGAAAGATTATTATTATTATTATTATTATTTGCTGTCAACTTTAGGCAGGGTACTTTAATTTATATACCTGAAACAAATCATGTTTCTACGCTACATAATGTTGCAGCTGTTCTGCAGTTACAGTCTGTGCTACATGTAAAATTATTTCCCGTGCTGAATGTTCTGTTGTTTTACATCAGCACGTTCTGCAGTATGTGTGTGAAATACTCATTGTGGCTGATTTTATTAGTTCTTGATTTCATGCTTTCCCGGTACGGTGCTCAGGTATTTTCTGAATGATTTTTGAGATGGTTGTAGTTGCCCGTGTTATTACTGGTATCACTTTTGTCTTCACAACTGATACTATTGTTATCCCTATTATCACCTTTAGGCAGGGTATTTTTAATTATATACCTGAAACAAACCATATTTCTAGGGTATAGAGTGTTGCAGCTGTTCTATATTTACAGTCTGTGCTACATGTAATGTTATTTATCCCGTGAAATATGTTCTGTACTTTTACATCGGCACTTCCCGCAGTAAGTGTGCGGTGTCCAATATGACTGTTTTTTGCAGTTCCTTAATTTCGTGCTCTCCCGGTATGTGGTTCAGGTACTGAGTGATTTTGCAATGGTTCCAGTCGCCCATATTATTACGGGTAACGCTTTTGCTTTCACATTCCACATGCGCTAAATTTCTATTACGAAGTCTTTGTATTTTAAAATAATTTCGGCTTCTTTCTTGATCATATTTCTGTCTCCAGGAATAGCAACATTTATTGTCGTGCATGTTCCATTTTATTATCACGGATTATGATGTCCCGTTTACTACTACTACTACTACTACTGCTACTACTATTCCGAATCCACAAGGGTTAGGTAATTTCAGAAACTACGGGTGACTGACCAAGCACTTCTTACTCAATATTCTGCCAAAAACTTTCAACTATACGGTGTGTATGAAGTATTGCTGCTTCCTGCATTGTAACATACGGAGCAGACAGAAGAGTAAGCAGTTTTAGACTGTCGTGCAATTTGTTTAGGGCAATACCTGCTGTGGACAGTACTGGTGGCATTATGCACGTCGTTTTCAGTTGCCACATTCTTATGAGTTCTTCTTTCAAGTTTGCGTACTTCTGGGGAGTCCTGGTCATGGTGCTGTGAAGGTTTGACTGTTAGGGGTTGCTACATCTATCAAGTATGCTTCTCTTATGGTGTCGTCAACCATAACTATGTCTGGTCTATTGTTATGGGCGCTTCATAATACAGTTCCCTACCACGGTCTGTAGCTCACAAGACGGCACTGCTGGTCCCTGTGACAGTCCACATCTGATAGCCGCTTCTTTATGGACAATGTTGGCCACTTTGTTGTGACGATGGTGTAATCGCCCTGAGCTGGTGCACGACATACACGAGTTACATGTCGAATGGTTGCTGATTTATGTTGGCTTCTCCTGTAAATAATAATAATAATAATAAAAGTGAAGGAGGCAAGGTAACCATATTGTGGAATCAAAAAGTACAGACTGACAGAACTATCCCGACCAACAAACCAGACATTATATTTCGTGATAATGAAAAGGGAACATGTATGTTAATAGACGTTGCAATCTCAGGAGACAGAAATGTGATTAAAAAGGAAGCTGAGAAGATTCTAAAATATAAATATCTTACAATAGAAATATAACGCATTTGGGATGTAAAAACAAAGGTGATGCCAGTAATAATAGGTGG
>Ga0136643_10011734_pt1 | contig 13015 bp, 6 predicted proteins | sample TergutLab28metaG_FD_96883 | JGI IMG/M metagenome (GOLD analysis project Ga0136643, IMG submission 96883) | Labiotermes labralis P1 segment gut microbial communities from Petit-Saut dam, French Guiana - Lab288 P1 (version 3) (version 3) | ecosystem: Host-associated > Arthropoda: Insects >...
CCGTTGCGCTGACCACGTGACACCCCTCTATCCGCAAAAGTTGGCACTAACTTCGCCGACCGGCGGCGGCCGCTCTGTCGGTATAGCTCGCGTGCGGACTAAGGCCACGGAGTTTAGTTTAGTATAAGCATAAGTCAAGCTCCCTATGTTCCGCCGAAATGAACACTAGACTCGCGGTCTTCCTACAGTTCTGGCAAAAGTTTAGGGATTACAATTTTAGTTTGGTGCATCCAGAATTCCCCTCACTCCACGTTAATCGTACAATTCTCAGAGACCGGGAATGTGCAGTTCTCCATAACCCTCTTGTTTATTACTCAAACTATGGATTATAACAGACAGCTGAGGCGTACAGATATGTATACAGCATATGTATTAAGCCGGGATGTAATTTCAGGTCACACATCTACAATCTTTGACAACCATGAGCCCTAAGCAGCCAACAGGAAGCCAATTTGATATTACTTGTCTGTTCTGACAGAAACTCCGTGTGCCGCCTTCGTGAGCGACGATAAGGGACTGCACATTAGGGATGTGTAGGAAGAACGAACTTCCCCATGCTTCTAAGTCTGCTAGTCAACAACATCTCATTGCCTAGATTTATTATTCATAATGTAAGGTCGCCTAATTAACCTTTACTCGACTACGCTACTGCTTTTCTGTCTATTCTGCATTCTGAATTTAATGCAGTAAGAAAGCTGTTCTCATTTAGTCATACAGAGTGTCACAATGCCATTTGACACCCAATGTTTAAAACAAAAAAACTGCACAGTGATGATAATAGGGAGCTTTGTGAGGCAGTATGTGCAAGGGTTACGGAGAGCCTTAGACCAGTGTTTCTCAACCGCCGGGCCGCGGCCCGGTACCGGGCCCTGGCATCAATTATACCGGGCCGCGAGAGGTTCTCCTGGAATTTGTCATTTTAGTTTTCTAAGAAATTTTCATGAATAAATGTTTTATAGTAGAAATATTCTGGGGAGAAAAATATTCGTGAATGTGTCGAAAAACTCGGACTCAGATGTTGGCCTGAGGAAACTACAATATGCTACAAGATTTCATTAGTCCAGTGATTGATAACTAATTTAAATGTAATTTTATATTTGTCAACATGCCACACCGTATACATATGTGTACTAATACTCGTTATGATTATGCCATAATTAATTATTAATACTTATGTTAGTTTAATGTATGAACTTAAAAAAATGGAAAGGTATTCACGAGTAAATTTATTGGGACTAGGCCCTCGTCTTATGAAAAAAGAATTTACCGGGCCGCGGTCTCACAAAGGTTGAGAAACACTGCCTTAGACAATGGGTCATTGTAGAAGGAGACAGAACGTTCCAAAGATCAAGAAATGTAAGTATTATGTCAGTAACGTACTGTCGAATGACTTTTGCACCACTCTGTCTAACACGATTGCAAACTTTAACAGCCCTAACTGTCTACACACTGCTTCCATCTTCAGCATAGGACTACCTTGAACATGGCGGTAGTTCTTCTCAAATGTTACGGACCATCTACCAGACAACAACTCGTCACGTCTCAGAAGACCACAGTCTTAAGACGTACTGACTGTCGCAAGTGCAAAATTGCGAACAAACAGAGCTCTAGCAGAGTGACTGCGACAAGGTCCAGTGGCCATATGAATAGTAGTAAGAACATAGTCTGAACACTCCGTGGTTGTATTACACTACTGACAGACTTGTCGTCGGAACGGCACTTACATGGAAAATAGTGACAGGGCTTAAACCAGCCACATTCCAAAAACCTGTGCCCCCCCCCCCCCAAGAGACAAAATGTGATGCGTTCTGCGCTGTCGGAGCCAGAGTTCAGTTGCGTATAACAACAAACGCTGGACTTATCGAGCGCTGTAGTCAGGTTTCCCGTTCCTCCGCAACTTAGTGGTCAACTACAGTGTAGGTCTAACTTCTGCTGTTGGTTCTCAACATGGTCCAACCTGGATCCAGATTAAGTTTTAGAACAGGCTTCGCAACCGACAGTTGTTTGGTATTATAATTGGAAATTGAAACAATTGGAATTGTAATGACGTACTTGCTTTTAACTACTTTGTTGTTGTTTACAAAATATTGTTGTTATTAAAAAATAACTAACGCTCAGGAAATTAGGTAATTGCGAAAATAGTAATATTAAAATGATTAATAAATAGTTTATTAGTTTTCTTATGGCTCGACAGCATAGAGGGCCTAGGCTTTATCACAATTTAGGTTTTGAGATCACACTCAGACACACCACACTCGGTAGGTCACATCCGGACGAGTGATCAGCCAGTCACAGAGATCTCTCCCTGACAACACTCACAAGAGACAACCATGCCGCCGGCGGGGTTCGAAATCGCAATCTCAGAAAGCGAAAGGCCATAAACCAACGCCTTAGACTGCGCGGCCACTAGGAACTGCTAGGTTATTAGTTGGTACCGCATAACAGTTATGAAGAAGCACAAGTATGCAAAAAACAGTACAAAATTGAAGTAATTATCACGATATTAATTTGAACCTTGACTTAACACAAGTTTTTCGAGTTTTACAAACCGTACTCGCGTATTGGAAATGCTGCTTCTTAAGTCATGGATTGGTCGCAGTGGGCTTTGACACTTAGTAACTGTCACAGGAAGTACTGTAAAACCTCTTTTACACAAGCAGGCTGTAGACAACGGCAGTAAAACTTTTACAGCCTCCTTCTCCAGAAATCATTTTCCTCTTTACACTTTCAACCAGAAAGCATTCAGTAACTTCTTTACTTTCTAAGATTTGTAACGCAATGTCTCGTCTCTTTGTATGTCGATAAGAGGCTCCTGAAATTCACCTCAGAATTATAAATTAAATGCATGTATTCTAGATAACACCTGAGTATATCTGACTAAGGACTTCACATTTGTAAAATTCACAACTTGAGTGACATCTTTCATCAAAACACCCATCTTCTCCGACAGCTGCTTTTGGCCCTCTGTGGCCGTCCAAACAGAAATCCTTCTTCCATAAGTTAGCCCAGCATTTCTTTCATGTGGTGTGAACTATGCATCATCAGTCACATCAGCTGTCGACTCAGCAAACTTTAATCCATCACGCAACGTTATAAAATAAGCTTGGGCAATACAAAATTTCAGTCCATTCAAGAGTATCACGGCAAGCTACATTAAATGACATGAAGCACCCTGGCCCCACGGATTAAAAATTCCCCTTGTAACTACTACGACAAGGATGGAAGAACCGCAGTGCTGGTCAGATTTCTCGAACTTTATTTATTATTCGGCTTATGTAGAAGAGCATGTCAAGAGAAGGCGGCTACAGGTGTGAGGGCGGGCGCCGCTTTATGTCGGCTGTGGAAGTGGAGGGAAGTGGCAGAGGTTCAAGCGTTAGTCTTTTGACTGCGCACTAGCAATGAACTGGACATGTCATTCGAACTGCGGTCGGTAGTGTTATCAATTACATTGAAGCGCCCTATTTATTTATGTATTTGATAACATACCTTCGAGTGATGGGTCGTTGTGAAATATTAATTGAAAATAATGCGAAAGAAAGTTGTTGTAAAATAAAGTTAAATGCCAACTTGATGCAACAAGGTAATTTTATTGATGTATTCTTAGCTCGACATGTTTCGGGTACATACGCCCATCATCAGGAGCATTAGATGTTGAGTTTCAGCATACGGTTTTCTGCACCGAGTTTTTGGATGGGTGGTGGTCTGGAAAGCCGCTGTGTACGGTGCGGATGGTGCCGTGCGGCACTATCCTCACCGTACACACAACCCACGCAGCATACGGTTTTCTGCACCGAGTTTTTGGATGGGTGGTGGTCTTGAGAGCCGCTGCGTACACACAACCCACGCAGCGGCTCTCAAGACCACCACCCATCCAAAAACTCGGTGCAGAAAACCATATGCTGCAATTCAACATCTAATGCTCCTGATGATGGGCATATGTACCCGAAACATGTCGAGCTAATAATACATCAATAAAATTACCTTGTTGCATCAAGCTGGCATTTCACTTTATTTCATGAGGAAGATGCACGGTCAAACAACCCTCAAATTTGTTGTAGCTTAATCTGAGGCATGCTCCCGGCATTTATATGGGCTGAGATGAATAACACGAAAAACCACAGGCTGGGCCGATATTTGATCCCGTATCCCCACCGAATACGAAGTAGAAGTGCGAAAGGCTCGAACTTAAATTTTGTTTATAAATTCGTTACCCTATCACCGTAGCGAATGGAAAGGTTGTTCAATACATAAAAATAGCAAAGCATGCCTTTCTTATACACCCTGTGTAGCACTACGCGCTGAACTGCACACTTTTATGTTTATAGGTATTCCTATAAATTGGGGAAGCTAGACGCACGTCCAATGACGTCTGCGTACAATATTCACGTCGGTAGCATTGCGAATTTATGTAAGATTATATTCCTAAATGATATGCATACAGTTTGCTGCGCGCAATTAACTATCACGTCACACCAGGACGATACGTGACTGCGGACAGCAGGCTGCATGTCAAATAATTAAGCTTAATATTCGTACCTCATGTTAAAGCCCACTAGCAGCGGCAGTCCAGTCTTCTTAGCTGTCAGCGTCATAGCAGATAGAGATGAGGTACGGTGACACAGCGGCTGTGGAGTAATTACTGCCAACAACACGGCTTTTCCCTAGCGAAACCGAAGAAATCTCGTAAACAGTGTAAAGGAAACCAGTTTTGACAGTCATTATACACTAGATGCTGTGAAATGCACACAATTTATTTCAATAAAATGGTACTATATTCATATCCTTGAAAAACAGCTGTTTAAAACTATCTTTTGGAGCGCAGGAGTCTTGGTGGTGGAGAACATGAAGTACAAGAAGTTTACTCAACAAGATCAAATAACAAAACATGAGTAACCAGTACGCGAGATAAAAAATGCGAGCTAACTTTCAAGAATATTAATTTTATAATCTACAAGAGAGTGCGCACCTGTAACAACATCAATAACAATGACAACAACAGCAATAATAATAATAATCGGGAAATCCCGAGAAAATACACCACTTCAGAGGTTAACCCTGCTCTGGTACCATGAAAAAAGTTACGTTAAGAGTACCATGGGGTCAATATGACTCCATTGTAAAAAACCAGAATATAAACACATTTTATTACAATGTTCTTTTCCCCCAAACAATATTTCACAACACAGGTTTTTACTCAAATATCGACAAACAGGCACGACTTTGTCTTAGGAACCTTCGAATATATAGAAGCAGATAGAGAAATATACAGAAATTGTATTACAAAATGCATACAATATTCCACAACACTTCGTGTGTGATTTTCTGATTATTTTACATATAGTATCATTATCTGTAGGTCTAACCTTTACTCCTGGCATTAGTTGCACAACGATTTGCTGTGTTCTTCACACAGGAAGTTATTGCACTCATTACAGATGAATTTGGTTTTCTTGTCCTTTGATCTGGGACAAATGTAGCATCTCTTGAACTGTGCTGAATGACGCTGGGTGGTGCTTGGAGCTGGTGAGGTTGCCGGTAAAATGCCGTAACTGCGAATGACCTGTTTCACATCTTGCGGTGTTTGTTGCACTTCGAAACTCTGACGTGCTTGTGGAATGATCAAAGCAAGGGCCAGTTCCTTCAAGAATTTTTGTCGCTTCTCTTTCTTATGAAAGTTGGGCACATTTTCAGTGAAAATAACAAATGCGTTCAAGGCGGAGCTGTCAATTATTCCATAAAAGAGCCTCATTGGCCAACGGTTTGTTTTTATTGCTGTGGTGTACAAGCTGCACATTTGATCATGACTGTCCACACCATCTTTTTCCTGGTTGTAAAATACGTCTATTTCTTCTTTTCCAGTATCCTCTTCTCTCTTATTTTCAGAATGCATAGTGGACAAGAAGATGACCCTCTTGCTTTTCTTTGGAGGAACGGACAACAGAATGAAATTGTTTGCATGGTCAAATGTGTATTGAACTGTACCTTCATCTGCTTTCGCCAAAAAGCTGTGTGGAATGCACACTTTGTTCTTTTGCATCGTGCCAACCAAAGTGAGCTTTCAGGATTTCAACTCCATGGCCAGAGGAACTGACGTGTAATAATTGTCAGTGGTAATGTTTCTGCTTGTTCCCGAAACTGACGGAACCAAATCCAGAACAGCTTGGGTTGGGACTGGCAATCCCGGTGCATGAGTGCCACCTCCTGTGGAAATTTTGGAAGAAACCAAGAAGAATGTTTTGCTATCAGCTAGAACATATACCTTGATACCGTATTTACTCGGCTCATTTGGTTCCTATTGCTTGAAACTAAGGCTTCCTCTGAATCCATGGAGAGATTCATCAACTGTACAACCAGTTCCTAGAGTGTAGTTTGCTTCACAAGCTACGACAAATTTGTCGTATATGTTGCGAATAGGTGCCACCTTGTCATCGGCTATTCGCAGGGCCCTCGTGGTTGAATCGTCAAAGCGTAAGCAATACACAAGAAACAAAAAACGCTTCTGACTAATCGCTGCTATGCAAATTGGCTTGCCAGTACCATCTTTCGCCCAAATTCTTGCAGTATTTTCTTTGGAGCTCTTTGTAGCGCCCAAGAACAGCAGGATGCTTATGAATGCGCGAATTTCTGTCACGCTTGTATTGTACAGAAATCCAGCTTTACTTGTGTAACTGGTTTTCACATTCTCAATCTTCTGGTTAGTCCATGTCACAATCTCTGTTATCACAGCTTCATCGAAAAATAACTCAATTGATTTCAAGGGTGTGTCTGCTTGACATCCATTCCCTTTCGGTCTTGGTTTCTCTTTGGCAATTTTGCGCATTGGTGTTCTTCTGACAGCTTTTGGCTTCTGCGACCACACATATCCATCTTTTCCAAGAATTTCACCACTGTCAACATCTTGCTTCTCTTACGAATCTGATTCACTTGCACTTATTTCACTGTAGGAATCTCACACTTCTTTAGACTCGGGGTCGCTTTCATCCCAGCTCAAACTATCTTCAACATTGACCTCATGTTCACTATCGACGTCACTTAACACGACTAAACACGCCAGAACATCGTTGCACGACAATCCCTGTCGTCTTGCCATGATCCCTTTGCCACCGAACGCTTTCTAAACACGTTGCGCAGTGAGACCGTACGACTTGTAAAGACGTCGCAAACAGTGAGTCGATGGTGGGAGGAATTTTGTTCACTCCTATACGATGCCACTGCATAGGTTTCTTATGCTGCAGGACCCTTGCTGGTCAGAATTCTCCTCTCTGTACCCAGAATGATCCCCCTCTACCCCCTAAACCCCCCACAATACCGTGATCTATATGTCTTACGCAGAGCAAATGCGCATTTTTCCCCAGCTGATTAATGCGTTCTAGCTTTGTTTATAACTCTAAATGGTAGATTATTTTTACGGCAAGAACATGACACGTGATAGATTTTTTCACATACTGCGTTTTCTGCGTTTTGCAGGCAATTATCTTTATTACATGGAAGGTAATATGGGGTCCATTTGACCCCAAGCGGAAATAAGCATAAATAAAAAATAAACGGAAAGACACAAAACCTACCGAATGTGTGTGACATAATTAGGAAGGCCTTACGAAAAAATACGTAAAAGGCGATGTCAGTGTCCGTGACAGTTTAAAAAAAACCTGAGTCAAAGAGGACTGGGGTCACATAGACCCCATGTTACCAGAGCAGGGTTAAGTCATAGATGCGAGACGATGTTAAACGTGAAGAGGATTTGTGAACATAGAACGATACTGTAAAGGCGATAGTGAACCTTCGGGTGCCATCAAATATAAAAAAAAAATCACTTTATCGGTTCAATAACTATGAAATTCTCGAGTGATGCTCCGTATTATTACTATTATTATCTCCTTATATGAGACTTAACAAATATTCTAGTGTCCAGAGCGGATATATTGACCCAAACACCTGTCCTTACACCTTAGCGGCAACTTATCCCAGCATTTTAAAATTCAACTGACTAACATGAATGTCGAGCACCCCTACCTCATATTCGGGAAATCCTGGGTTTTGATCTCGGCTCGCAGTTTATGTATTTTGACAGACTTTTTGTGGTTTTCTGCAGTCCCTCCATTCGAATTCACTACCATCACCACTAATTAAGCCACTATAGTTTCCTTCCAGATACCTTCCAATACATTAATCATCAATCATCATACCATTCGAACCAGTATATATTCATAGCTACTGAAAACGACGTTGCACGAACCACAACAAATAAATACGTTGTCTGTACCTCCGACACAATGGACCTTTCGATTGTGTATTACAAACGTAACGAGTTATTATGTGAAAGCTTAACTACTGGGATTGCATGAATACAGCAAAACGTGGAGCAGTATTAGTAAATACAAGCCCATAAACTCAAACGTGAAACAAAGTAGGAGAGCGTACAGCGACAATGCGTCGCTGCATGAAATGACAAACGTAGGGCAGCTGCTAATTTACTGTCATATTGAATTACACATTGATTCGCTCGCTCTGGGAGCTTCCTATTCAAACTTTTTTTTTTACTAGAACTGAGAACAGGGTCACCGAGTAGGGTGGGGAATGTTTGTGTTTTATTTTGCAACAGGAAAAGCCTCGGACTCTATTCGCACCCACAATTCAAGACCGTCTGAAGCGTGACCTGATATGCCACTGCTATATATGAAATGAAAAGGTTAGTGGCTGCAATACTGTAAATTATGGTACAAAATGTAGTTATGGTAATGGCTTCCACGGAGCGTTCCGCGGACAAATTCCTCTAACGACTCACTGAAATACACACACTGGCCCAAAAAGTGATTTTTCTATTACAATTTTAAATTCTAAACCCTAGGGCTGGTTTTGTTGTCAAACAAATCCTTCCATTCAATGAGGGAAGGATAGAGAAAAATAGGGAGAAAAAGAAGTATTTAAGTGCTAATTGAAGACTGCAGGACCCAGCGGATTAATGTAGCGATAATCGTCTAGACGTGTGTTAAATCTGAAAATGCCTGGAACATTTCAGCTTAGAACAGCTCTTCTCGGTACAGGCTGCAAACACTACTCGAATCCCAGCACGGAAAAGAAATTTGTCTCTTCTCTAAATTGTCTGAAACGTCTCCGGGACTCACATGCACTCCTGTCCAATGGACACAGGGACCTCTTGCCCCGTGGACAAAGCGGCCGAAATGTGACACTGACCACTCCTCTCCATGAAGTGCGAGTTTAAGAATCAGGGCAGCTCTACTTGCACTCTCCAATGTACCCTCATGGCTTTGACAGGGACAAACTTACCGAGATTGCAATATGCAGAATCTGGCTGCCTTGTTGTTTTACGTGAGTATGAAACTTGATGTGAAGCAGCAATTTAACAAGTGAAGTAACAGTTCTGACTTTTATTTGGGGGGTGATCCTTTCGAATGCCTACTAGGAATGGACTATTTGAGGTTTATCTCTGTTTTTCTCAGTTACTACCGGCGAATGCCGGAAAAGTACAATACTACGGCTACCCTCAACATTATTTATAATCTGTTATTCAGGGTCATCCAATTATTCGACATTATACAGTTCGAGTTATTAATAGCGTTTCTAAATTAAGTACCTATAAACAGCAACAAAAAAACATCAAACAAACAATCTCTCAGCAGAAATTAAAACACAGAGTGTGTTCTTGTGCTAGTGAGAATGTTTAAATATATGATGAAACAAGAGTTATGTATGTGAGTGTATAATAAGGACCCTCACAAACTGTTTTAACTAATATAATCAGAATTATCAAATTAAAGATGATTGGATGGATAAAGCATACAGCACCATGAGAAATACAGAAAACCACTTGAAAGGATAACATTAACATGGATATTAAAGAAACAGAACTTCACATTTATTCAACTGCCTCAAGAAATGGTCCAGTGCTGGCTCTTACAAAGTTTTCAAGCTTCGGTGACCATGCAAGTTTCTTCGTCAGTTCAGCGACTGTCATCTTCGCAGTAAGGACGTTGTTTCACAGAGGCGTTTCGCCCTGCACTTTGTTAACACATCTAATGCACTATATGGTGCATTTGATGAAGGTCTTTTTCCCAACCAGATGATTTCAGCTACACCACAGAACTCCAACACTAACAACGTGAATGGCTGCTTGCTAGGCGAAGGACATTCGATTCCCACATCTGAGTTTGCATTATTCTCTTTGTCACCACATCCAGAAATCCTGTGGGGCCCACCAAGCCTCTAAGTCAATATGATCAAGTAACAAGGCAGGCAGGCAATGTACGTATAACGTAACACTGAGACACGTTCGTGGAATCACTGTTACAGTGGAAAAGCAAAGAATGTTACATATTCTGAGTGTGTGTTTGTAGCCTTGGGTATCCAGCTTGCAATGCGCATGGGCAGTACAGTCATCTGCGGCCTGTCTGGCTGTGCCGTATTTTCTCACATTATCTCATAAACGGCACGATTTTCTATTTAAAAAACTTATTGAACATAAAATCTGTTTTTTAATTTTCTCTAATCTGAAACATTTCTCATTCTAAGAAGAAATGTATCGAAAATGTATACTGGTCTGCACGTAAAATGCCCTTATTCTTATAAGATTTTAATAAAACTTGAATTTTTTTCGACAAATGTTCAAAAAATACTGAAATATAAAATTTCATTCGCAAGGTTTCTGGGCTCCCTCTGTGACTCTGTCTCAAATCTTCAGGTGTAGGTGCAAGCAACCCTGTTTTATTTTTGGATACTCTTACTTCGACCTGTTACGTAACAAGAAGAGAGGTTCCGAAGTTCGAGTGCCGGTAGGGGCACAAATCTGCTTCGGGAAATCACTCATCCAGAGGAGTCCTGCCGAGTGTGGTGTGTCTGAGTGTGATCGTGAAGCCTCGACAATGACGAGGCCCTGGCCCACTAGAGGCTGTCGGGCCATTAAAATAATTAGCCTAATTGGTTTTACGGGAAGGAACACCAAACTCAACCAGATCTTTTCTCCTAAATGAATCACAGGCTTCCTGAAAATCTATAAACAGATAAAGTGCTGCTGTAATTTATTAATATTTCTAAAGTATCTGTCATTTGTGGAATATATTAGCAATAGCATATCTGTTACGTCGCAACCCACACTGATTGTCACCAGTACTTTAAAGTACACATGTAATTCACCCTGCAAGAAGCATCTCGGAAAAAAATCTTGTTCTTTGTTTTTAACAAGGATATGGTACGATACTTAATACAGCTGGCTTGGCTGCCTACTTATTAATATGAATAATAACAGGGTTCTTCCACTATTGAAGCGATTCTTTCTTATTCAAGACAAAATTAACAAGATTATGGGTCTTAGAAGGTAAAGTTTCACCTTTCGCTTCGATCAATTCTGCCGGAATTTAAAAGCTGTAGCATTCTCAGCCACTCGGAGACGCTTTTAGGGTCACGTTACTGATGTGACCTGCTATGATATGCAGGAGCAGAGAAACTGAGCGCAGCTCTCTCCCCACATCTGTCGAGTAAATTGCGACTGATGGATAGCTGCAGGGAAGTCAACACACACAACAGGGTGTTTCAGATGTGAATGAAATTCCGTTATGGCACAGGCCTGAAATTGTACAATGAAACTGAACAGTTCCTGGTGCAGCGGTTATGATCTAGATGTGCATTCAGGAAACCATGATCCTACCAATCGACGGTATTCGTTCTGATTAACTGAAAACGTCGTTAGGTAAAAAAAAATAACAAACTTAAACATATATAAAAAGACAGCTGGAGAGACAGGTGTAGGTTAATTTCATCACAAGCCGAGAAAGTTGTGTTTTACCGTCATGTATTTCAATATAATTTTAAGATCTCATACTTTTCTTCTTCTTCTTCTTCTTCTTCTTATAAAGCACTACAACCTATATAAGGTTCTGGCTTGCTCAACCACTTTCTTCCAACTATCTCTATTCTGTGCTACTTTCTTCCAATTGCTTATATTTATGTTCTTTATATCTTCCAAAACGTCATTTTCCCGACGTGTTTTACGTCTTCCAATTGGTCTTTAAGACATGGGTTTCCATCTGATCTCATACTCAGGTCATACAAATAAGAAACAAATTAATGCTTCCCGCATTAGCAAGGTTAAGTGCAGTGTAAACTTTACTAAATCCATGTAGCCGACTAACTCCTCGGTTGCACGAAATTACTCAGACGCCTTATAATTTAGCTGATTTACTTATATCACCTTGTTTTCTTTTATTATAGCTGCTTTGTTGATACTTTTCTTTACAATCACACACCTTAGTTTTGGCACTGCTTACTTCTACATCCGCTAAACACCACACACTCTCTCCTAAGTCGTCCACTCTAACCTTACACCCTCACTCTCCCGGGCGATACCTGCAACACCCCTCCCTATAGCGATTGGTAGGACAACGAAAATGTTTTACTTTCGTTCGCTGACCAATTTAAAATTCTCAGAAATAAGCTTAAATTTTCGCGGAAGAAAAGCGCCCACCACATAGCCGAAAGTCGCTAATTTCTTAATCGGAATAAAACATTAATTATGTAAACACAATGCCAAGCAAAATTTCCAAACATCAAGACCTCGCAGAACCTTGCATTGTTACGTCTGAAGGGATATGGCTAAAAGCAAGAGAGTTGAAAGACACAAATCCCTTCACACCAAGGGTGGTCCAACAGGCTACTTATGTTCGGGGACATACAAAAACATCTCTTCTGCACAATCTTAGGAGAAGGAATAGTAAATACTTCTATTTCAGCACAGCAATATCTATAGCACGCCTATTGGTCGAACACGAACACCTAACATTAGAACAACACAATTAGTTTACTCAGATATGACTCAAACACTACAGAAAACCCAAAATGTACAACAATTGCACAGTAATCCCCACTCCAAAGCAGCTCTTTAAAATAATTCTTTAAAATAACCAACACGATGTCACTTGTAGACTATCCTTTATTTTCATGGGTAGTCGTCATTCACTCTCTACATGTTTCGAGCTTTCTAGAAGCTCATCATCAGGAGATC
>Ga0136643_10011736_pt1 | contig 13013 bp, 10 predicted proteins | sample TergutLab28metaG_FD_96883 | JGI IMG/M metagenome (GOLD analysis project Ga0136643, IMG submission 96883) | Labiotermes labralis P1 segment gut microbial communities from Petit-Saut dam, French Guiana - Lab288 P1 (version 3) (version 3) | ecosystem: Host-associated > Arthropoda: Insects >...
GTTTATCATATTCCTCTATATGTTTCGTGCACTGTTGTGCTAATTATCAGGAGGTCAAATTGTATTATACAGCATCTGGTATCGTCACACACTGTAGGTGACCGTCCGGTGCGCAGGTTCGCACCGGACGGTCACCTACAGTGTGTGACGATACCAGATGCTGTATAATACAATTTGACCTCCTGATAATTAGCACAACAGTGCACGAAACATATAGAGGAATATGATAAACGTATTATAAAACAAGAATTTGTACATTCAATTGGTCAATTACTAAGATTATATCGATATATATATACATATATATCGTATCACAACAGGATTTGTAGATCAAAGTTTCCTTCCAGTTCCCACAACCCTCCCCTCCCGCTGACAGTTTCAATCCACCTGATTCCACTTTGTACCATTTAACATGTATATCTGAAACAGATATCGATAAATAATTGAAAAATCAATCAGTTGCACGTACATAAACCCTATGACTGTGAAAAATATCGTGAAATTACTGCATAAGACGTACGGTTATTTCACAAACCTTACGGATCTGTATGATTTTTACTTTCATGATACTTGCCCTGTCCTCCTTAAAATGACAGTCACGGACCTAAAATATCCTTTTAAGAGCAGAAAATATTCATGTAATTTGTTTATTGATATCTAATGTTTGACTCACCATATTATAAAGAAACGGGCCAGTTTCTGGAGACCAACAGTGCCAAGTTACAAGTACATACAGACATGTCAACGTTTTAGTCTTCCTCTTTGACCTAACTAAATTAAATATGACGCCACTAGAAAAAAATTAAATGTTTTCTTTTATGTAACAGAATGTTCAATTCTGATGAAAGACTGCACTGTATCACGTTTCAGAAAACGGCAGTCTTCATAATCATTACCATGTGCACCCCACTGTGTTTCAAAGTTTAGATCCATTTTAGTCATAGTAGTAAATCTTCCAAAAACAAGAAGCTTGTGCAAGTCAAAATATTATGTCTCTTGCCCGACAGGTGACACAAACGTCTTAATGAGCAAGACGAATTGTATGAACATATTTGTGAAACATTTAAGTAGGATGTCAAAAACCCATTACTATTTTATGTACGTGGGTCCGTGCATCGTGAATCGAATTTAATAATTTTCCAACAAGATGCGACTTATTCAGTTTATTACATTTCTGTAGGCAGCACTACATGTTTCGGGTGTTGGCACCCATCATCAGGGGCTCGCACAACTGTAAATACAGCTTCTGGTATTGATTAATTGCAATGAGTAAAATACGATGCTATTAATACTAATATATAATTTGAAATTCTAGATTGGTCGTATTAAATGTGTGTGTGTGTGTGTATGTATACATATATATTGTATATTTTATATATTTTGTTGTACATAATTTAAAAATACTGCTTTCAACCACCCACCAATATTTTATATACGTATTCGTCAAGGCTAGCAACATTCAATACGGCCAATCTAGAATTTCAAATTATACGAGTACATTAGTATTAATAGCAGCGTATTTTACTCATTGCAGTTAATCAACACCAGAAGCTGTATTTACATTTGCACATCTCCAAAATAAAATCCTTAGAATAAAACCCAGCCAAAAATGGCATACCGCAAAGAGCAAAATTAGAAACCATTAAACTCGCAGAAGTGAACGGCATATAAGCTGACAAGCCACCCATATAACGAATATCTTGAGAATCCTCTATAGAATGAATAACACCACCTGCACACATGAACAACAAAGCCTTAAACATTGCGTGAGTTAGCAGATGAAAAAAGGCCAAACTAGAAAGACCAATAGAAATAGTTATAATCATAAGTCCTAATTGACTCAAAGTAGATAAAGCAATAATCCTCTTCAAATCAAACTCAGAATTGGCCCCAAGACCCGCTATAAATATTGTTAACCCGGAAATGAACAACAAAATAACATTATTTTATCGGAATGATCCGAGACGTGGAATTATCAGAAAATATTTCGAATAATAAATATAGTGAAAAAAGGTTCACTATCATACAGTTTGGGTAATTCCGAGGTCAATGTCGAAATATTTCATCTAGTATATAGGGTGCAAATACTGGATGAGATAAGAAAATGCTTATTTGCTCCACTTTGAAAAATATAATGTAAGAAATAAGTATGCCTAAATAAATAGAATGAATATCTTGGAGGTGTATAGAGGTCACTAATTTTTTATGACATTTATTTGAGGCTAAAATACGAGACGTGGGATACTGTGCCTTTAAGTATTTCACAGGGGCATGTGGTGGCGCAGTTGGTTGAGGTACTGCGCTACGAGCTGGAAGATCGCGGGCTCGATTCCCGATGTTATCTTTGGAATTTTGCATTAACATAATCCTTCCGGCCGCATTATAGCCCTGGGGGTCGCCTCAGCCTCTAAAAGGAATGATTGCCAGGAATACCCTGAGGCGTAAAGGCGGTCGGTGCTTTGTCTGACAACCTTACCAACGCCATGTGCCGATTGTCTTGAAATGCAGGAGCCTGAACGTCCTAGAACCCTCTGGGCCTGAATAAGCCTGAACCGGGATTGCTTTACCCTCTTTCCTTTACCTTCAAATATTTTACGTAATTAATTTCTTGCTTCCCACATTTTTGCTACGTTGCTGCAGTGTTTTCTCTGACATTGTTTGACGCGTAGGTTGGAATTTTCACTCAGCGTATAGAGTTTTAATTTGCCTTGAAACTTGCAGCAGTTTTTTCTATGTATCCTACGCATACATTTCATTATCTTTAATTAACACAGGAAAATTACCATAGAAACGTCTCATTTTACACTGTTGTTTGGATTTTTTTTTGTTTATTAACAAGCTGGTCTAAAGCGAGCAGAAATGTTGTTGCACAATCCCAGCATATCTATCAAAAGAAACTGACCTACTTTATTTCGAAAATTTTATGCGTCTGAATATATTCACGATGAAGACGGAGTAGGAATTCCGTGCCACTTTTATCCCCCGTTTTCAGTTTAGATCCTTTTAACACTCTCTCCTCCTGCCCTCGTTTAGGCGAAGGCATATTATCAGGACAACGGCATATAAATGCTTCATGAATTAAGGTAAGAAAAAAGAATTAAAAGTTCTTGCAAGTCATAAAAGGACATTCCGGAGGTGGGTTTTGCAAAAGGCTGTACTAAGATATATTGGAACACGAAGCGTTCATCCACGTGGTCTACACAAACTCATGGGGTGGACCGCTTTCCATTTAGTGCATGGTAGTTGGTACAATGCATTGTGCTACTCGGAAAATTACGGCTTGTCTCTTTGCCACTATTTTTTTTAAGTTACAAAAGCTAAACCATGTGAAATTTTTAATTCCTGCATTGCAATCCACTCGTGCTTTGCAGTTTCTCCAAATAAAGTATCCTATGATATTCAGTACATCCCGTGCCATTACCAATCAAATTTTACAGCGTGCTTTGAAGATCAGGCAATCAAAGATGAATCCTCCAGGCTCTTTCGAAACGTCGCTGTTTCCCAGTCGGCACGGCGTAACATAGCACACGTGTTAAATCTTCGTAAATATCTCTTTAAAATTTTAATATCTTCTTTGTTCTTAACACACTATTACTAACGTAAAGAACGCGTTTGGACTCGGAGATGGACAGAATTTGAAATGAAAGCTTTGCATAAATTGGAAAAATCTAAGAATATGCTTTGGTTGTAATGTTATAAGTGACGTGTGTTCAGGTAAGATGAATTGTGGTTGTTGAGAGCTTTCATTACAGTATTTGAGACATTTTGTAATGTAGTCGAGTTTCACGTTGCGCTGCATTCTAAAATATCTAATTAATAATTTGTCGGAAAAAAAATTCCTTTATACACCATCCGGGACTCATTTTTCCAGCAGGTTACTTTTAACTTCGTTTTTCCTAAGAGTATGTATATATATATATATATATATATGAATGTGGGTGTGTGTATGTGTATATATATATATATATATATACATACATACATATATATGTGTGTGTGTGATCTGGTAGGAAGCTGTTCCATGTTCAATTAGTTGTTGGCCTGTATCACATGTGTGAACAAAGGAACGATGAAAACAAGATTTGAATCCGGTACATCGCTTTAAATATTCGGCAATTTGAACATTCGGCAGTACTGACAGTATAAATTATTGTAGTGTATTCCAAAGTGAATATGAACACTGGTATTAATACGTCGTGACATTTCGTTGCTGCTGGACGATGCTCGTTGAAGTATTATAAATGAAATGCTGCATCAGGGAGGTAACAATATAGCACAGCAGTTGCCGACTAATTCTAATATCCATACAATCGCATGCATCACACACGCACACACACACTCACACTCACACTCACACTCACAAATTCACAAATGATTAATCCAATTCAATGATTTAGTGGTATTGGTGGTTGGCGATTGTGTGAGTGTGTGGTTAGCAGAGTTGGAGTTATGTGTGCTTACTCATTGGTTTTATGAATTGTTGGTCATGTATTACAGAAGTAGGCCAGTATCACATCAAGGCCTGGTGATGCTATCAGCACAGCTCTAGAGTAATTATGCAGTAAGTGATTGCCTTATCTCGAGCACCCCAGGTATGTGCGACGGTGATACCGGGACGGTGAAGGCAATTAATTATACTAAGGGTCGGTATTCAAACTACCCTGCATGATATGACGCAACATCTATATACGGGTATCTGAGTCTGATATATCTGTATTATTGCTGACTTTTATCCCACACGTGTAATAAAGCAAATATTTCTTTTGTAATATTTCGCACATTCGACATTTAAACCTGTAGTAAGTCGAGTATTAATTTGCAAACACTGCAGTCAACCTTGTACGGTACGTGAAAGAAACATTGTAGAAGATCGTTAAAATACTCGATATCAAATCAGACCATTTAATCGTGTTTGAAGTAAGAGTTTTATTGGCGTTTTTGTAACAATGTGCACCAGATGTGGGCATAATTGAGATTAATTTTTGTATTTCATATAATTGTCCATTTATTTAAAGTTCAGTAACTATCCATAGAGTACGATTTATTCTTTTTGTTTATTTAGTAAGAACGCATAATTAAGATATCGTGTGTGTTTGGCTATCTGCGTGATTTTTTGCATAGTCTATTCCCTAAACTGCTCAACGAATGTTAATTAAAATTTGTCTTGGTGTCGAACGGGCTCTGCCGTAAGATTTGGGCGCATTACCTTTCAGTTTCTACCTAATTTACGTGCACCTCAAAACGAAGTTTGTTGCTTTTCCTTAAAAGCTAAGAGATTGTTCAAAGGATTGTTACATGACACACAATATATGTGTCCTTAAGATAGACAGTTTGGTTTTTAACTTCTCTATATATTGGAAGTGTAAAAGAAATGAAATCACAAATATTTTATGGCCGTATACCGTGCAGGCCATTGTGCTAATACATTAGTCTAACCCAATCTATATGTGGATTAAATACACATAATGGTTTAAGAGAAGTCCGAAGGAGCAAAGAATGCATTCTGAAAATAGTGTTCCAAATTGCAGTATGTTTATCTTTCTTTTCGAATTTAAATTTAGATCATTTGTAATTAATTCGGCGTTGACACTCGTACCGTTCCTCTTCTCCAAAGAAGCAGACTCGCCCTGTGGCCCAACAAATCTTCTGTCCAATGGGTACCAGGATATTTTCCCCAGGTTAAAGAGGCAGGGACGTCAAACTGGCCATCCACACTCATCTGGTATCCAGTTAAGTATGCGTGGAGCTACACCTTTATGACCTCATGGAGCGCACAGTAGCAACTTTACATTTACTTTTACCCTTAAACCGTATAACTTGTCATTAAGTACCAAAGGTCCTGAAGGGGTAAAACTTCATGTTTAAATTGTCACCGCAATGCTTCGGAGTTTTAGTGGCTTTATAAAATGGAGTATCTCGTGTATGTGTGTATTATAGAATATTCGAGAGTGGCGAGCTACTGCCTAACGCAACAGTTGCCAAATTGCCCATAGAGCAATTCCATCAAACCGATAAGTACGGACAGACTTTGGTATTAAGAATATGTTTTAACACATTTTACCAATTTGTAACGCTGTGTGATATTTGTGGAAAGACAAAATGTGTGTAAGCACACAGTAGGAAAATTGTGAGCTGGATTTATGGAGTGAAGATTATCAAAATTCGCGCGTTGTTGGAAGGATTACGTGACTGTGTCTAGGAATGAATTATTGAGTATGCGGCAAGGAAAGTGAAATAAAAGCCGTTGAATTCTGTTTCAGTGCTCTAGGTATTATTATTATTATTATTATTATTATTACGTAATTACCTAACTCGATGGTGCAAAGTCTTTCTTGAGAAAACAGTTTCTCTGCTAGTCGAGAAATTCGTAACATTTGATGGAACCTGAAACTTGATTACTGTGTTCACAAGCTGCTGCTCTTTTTATAAGCCCTTTGTTTTATTCTCATGGCTCGACAGCCCCTAGTGGGCCAAGGCCCCCTCGTTGACGAGGCTTCACAATCACACTCAGCCACGCCACATTCGGTAGGACTCTTCTGGTCGAGTGATAGACCCACCGCAGAGACTTCTACCTGTCAACACACAACACTTGCAACAGACATACATGCCCCCTGCGAGATTCGAACCCACAATTCCAACAAGCGAGCGAACACTGAGATCGGCTTTCTCTTTCCTTAAGCAAATGAAGCCGGTTCGCGTCCTTTCATCTACTTCTTGTTGATCCATATTAATATTGTACTCTTACATAGCCCTAAATCTTTCAGACGATCCCCTTTCTTCAGATTTTGCGACTACGACTCTGTGTGTATTGCTGTGCAGGCTAAAATCTGAGTGTGGGTTTATTTCCTGTCAGGGTTGATTCAGAATTCCTTAGGGCACTATTACTAACAGGTAAGGCCCCACCTCCCCCGTAACATGCCTTGAAGGTACAGAGAGCATGTAGAAGTATAACTATACTCGTGAGTAGATTGGGGTGGGTAGTCAGCGCCACGCACCGGCCGCTTTTGTCCCAGGAAGTAGCCTCGGTTCCCATTGTACAGAAGAGTGGCTGGGCCCGTCGGTCTTTCGGTACAGTTGTGGAGAAGTGTAAGGATTAATGTGTAGAAAGTGAATTGAATTGAATTGAATTGAATTGAGGGTGAATAATCTTAAGCAGTTGAAATTGATAAATAATAACAGAGACAATTCATACAGGAAGAGAGGAGGAACGCAATAGAGAGCAGAGGAAAATAGCACCATGAGGAAAGTAATGATTTGTACTCCTCAGTAATCAAATCAAGGGAAATGTGATTTGTGGGACATTTAGCACGTGGAGGATGGAAGGGTGAAGTGAAACACTCTTCTCTTCCACACACGTTATATGCTCCAAATTTATTTTAATTTCTCTAATTGTACCATCGTGCCTTAAAAGATTTCTGGCCTAATCCCGATCGGAAACCCACGGATTCTCTTCAATCATAGATTGCGACTTATATTTTGTCGTTCATTTTCAGTACGTCTTTATATATGTCAGTGTTTCTGAATTGTTGCATCGACAACTTAAATTCATATGTCTTACCGCTATTACAATTAACAGTAATAGTTAAGAAAGTGTTATATTTGCAGTGAGATGTTGTTTGTCTCTGTTATGTGTCTGAAAGGTTTGAATTTGTGTTTGTTAGTTATTGCAGCTTCAGTAGAGAAAAATCTGTCACGTTTAGATTTATTTTATTTATTATCCACGCGTTTTATTTCGAACATTTTAAAATTGCGCTTTTTTCTTATTTCTTTATGTCTGTTACATACTATCCTCTCAGAATATATGATTTTAATCTTAATACCATGTATACTAGGTTGTCATGTTTTCATCGTTCCTGCTATATTCTTTATTTTACTATCGTTTTATGAATTCTAGTCTATGATCGGAAGAGAATGAAGGACGGGAAAATTAATTTTATGCTCACACGTACGCTCACTCTGTGAAGGGAACGTTGTAAAATTATATTATCGATGAAGAGTGATATTTTGCATCTTCCAACATTACAGACTGCTTTTCTTGTTATTTATTTATTTATTTACTGAATGTGTTATATCAGATACTACTTCCAGCATTTTGATATCAAAATTTACATACTGTTTAATATTAATAATTGCCAAACGAGATGCAACACAAAGCAGTCTATTTATTATTCTGCAAGTTCACTCTACGTGTTTCGGGTGTCAACCACACCCATCATCAGGAGTACACAAAACTGTAACTACAGCCCCTGGTACTGGCCATATTGGAAGGAGATAGCTGCACAAAAATTATGACCAGTACCGGAGGCTGTAGTTACAGTTTTGTGTACTCCTGATGATGGGTGTGGTTGACACCCGAAACACGTAGAGTGAACTTGCAGAATAATAAATAGGCTGCTTTGTGTTGCATCTCGTTGGCCAATTATTTATATAGATAAGCGATGCACGGAACCATAAACATAAATTACATACTGTTGTTTCTTGCATGCACGACGTTTTAAAGACTTTATCACGTAATTGTCTTCATGTACCTATGTGTCGATGTCTTAATTATGGCGTGCCGCTTGTAAGACGAGAAGTCACTTGAATAAAAAGTTACATGAAAATGCAGCATCTTTGCAAATGGACATGTACTGATGTCGGAACTCAAGCATAGCTAGAGAAAAAAATCTTCGTTGTATTTACTACTCCTATTATCAAAGGACGAGCGTTTGCTGCAAAATTTACGGTTAGAATTGCATGTTTTGCGTGATTTTTAGGTACGTATGAAATATGGAAGATGAATTGCTAAACCATTTGCCAAAGCTTAATTACCGATATGAATCAAATACACATTTCTATTATGTATCTATGTTAAAGGGAACGTATCATTGGTGGCAATGCGACGGAAAACGAGGTAGAGGGGCATTTTAGCTGCGTATTTGCGAAAACCACTAAGATTCCAAAAATAACGTTGAATTACAAGTCTCACAAGACTGGAAAACGACTTGCAGAATTGTTTCCAATAGCAATCGCTTTCGTCTGGGTGTAAAAGTATTGTGTGAGTAATCCTGAGGTTGTATGAACCTCTATATTCAGTCAGCTTGGATACAACAGTCATAGTTTTAGGAATTTTATGAAATAACCTTTCATCGATCTTCAGTAAGCCTAATAAAAATCTTTTATATAAAACGTCGGAGAGAACTTTGTGGATATGGAGGTGATATTAGGCTGTGCGAATATGATATTTTGACATAAGTAATCTATCTGGGTCATAAATTCTTGTTAAGGCAGAGGGGAGGAAAACGTTAAACTTTCGTCAATTTAATGAGTTCGAGTTAACGAAGGATGTGGCAGGAAACTTGATAAGATAACCGGGAATATAAATGGCTTGTTCCAGTAGAAAGAAGCTCGTTAGACGGTGTAGAATATTAGTCTATGAAGAGAAAGACGATATGCAGTGTCTGGAGACGAGGGAAAAATACGCTAATCCAAGTATTTTAATATATGTACAGCTCAAGCATAGTAAAGTTGGTATCAGATGTGACTGACATTGCTCCAGTTCCGAAATAAATAATTGGTGATTGATGAAATGGCGAATGGAGTTTAAGTTTGATAAAGTCTCCTTTTCATATCAGCAATATACTATAAGCGTAATCATGTACGTTTTTGTTTGCCTCAGCCCTTTGTTTTGGTATTTACTGGCTTTAATAAACCGTGCAATTCTTAAGACTTCTACCACCAACATTTTGTGAATAATTATGTCAATAATACAAGTACATGACTGTATTAAGATTGACGTAAAAATCTTAACCCTTTAAACGCCGAGTTAAATCCAATTTGCCATCTGCTGGCATTATTAGAAGTTCATCATATTCTCCACGTTAGCAGGATAAGGGTTAAGGTAAGACACTTTTGTGATGCATTAGTCAACATACTCCTTCAAGGCACTCATATTAATGTCGCAATCTATTGTACGTATACATAAAAATAGTCTTTAACAGAGGTTATGCATCAGACATTTCAATCAATTTTAATATATGATTTGAACATATAATTGAGTAGTAATTTAACGGAGTTTTGATAATACGAACAATAAAAGTTTGCGGTATATAGGGTCGATGATTCAATTTTAATTAATTTCGTTGAATTCAAGTAATTTTGTCATTATATTTTCAGCTTGTGACCGATGATGGCTTATGAATAAGCCGAAACATTTTGAAACCTTGACAATGAAAATGTTTTAAAAGTATAGGAGAGATTGAAGTTCCTTTTACTCAGCTGTTTCATAGGAATATAGGACGTGTAGTATCATGGGAGCAGTTATGCGTTTGGTAAGGAAATGACATGTACGCTACGACTGATGGATTTAAGGACGCTGTCCAACTTCTTAGGCTATATGTAGCGTCAGATGAGAGGAGAAATTTATCAATAATAATGAGCAGGGATTCGAAGGAAGGCAGCCTCGATCATAATTAAGCTTCCCTCTTGAAAGAAACTGAGGAAAACTTCGAAAAGGGATAATCCGTAACCTGGCCTGCACTATTATTGCTAGATATATAATTGTGTGTATCTAGTGAGACTTGCAGTTAGCTATTAAGTTCTATCTCTTTTAGAGGTGAAGCGATTAATTCTTCCGTAACTACCTGCTTATCCTCATCGCCTTTTCAGACGTGTTGATGCACTTACCTTAATCCATGATTCTATTTTAATCGTGAGATTCGACACTGCGGATTGGAGGTTATAGTCATCTGATAAGCGGCAACGTTACCAAGACGTTCAAGGTCGCTATAATAAGAAGACCTGAAATAAGCCTGTATTGTTAAGTGTGGGGATGTGTTGACAAAATGACACTGTTTTCAGTATAGTGACTAAATCTACATGCTGGACCAACTGGGGTTCGAAGCCCGGCAGGCGTAAGAGATTTTTGTTTCCTCCGAAGCGCCCAGACCCCCTTTGGGGCCCATTCATCCTTCTGTTCACTGCGTACCGGCGACTCTTTCCCCGGGGGTAAAGTGGCCACTTGTGAGGGTGACCATTCAACTCCGTCTTCTGCCGAGGTTAGGAATGAGGGGGAGCTGTACGTCGACTGCCCCTGTGTATCTTCTTGGCGTGTACTGGGACAGTTACGCTTATACATCTGATTGAACTGCTCATTGTCAGAATGAAATGTTAATTTTTCCTGCGCTACCTCCTTTCTTTCAGATCAGTTTATATGCATAAATAAGTTGTTTTCTTGTAAGGTGTTTCTGAATGGAAAAGTATTTCTTATTTTACCGTATTTCAAAACAGAGACAATGTCACAACTCTGTCTATTACAGTTTGTAAAGTATAATTACTTCAGACACGAATTTGCTTTTATTTTCTTTCGCTATACCGACAAATACACCACATAAATACATTTAAATATCCAAGATCCTACTCTGTCATGTTTCGGTAAAATTGTACATACCATCATCAGGAAGTATATTGTACCAATGTTAAAACGAGCTTAAATTGGCAGTTACAGTGTTTCATAACCTGTAGTAGTGTATATGCGAGGGGGTGCTGATAAATCCTTAGCCCGACCTACTTCCCGATGTTGTAGGACGGAATCGATATTGTCGTTGGAAAAAGGGATCTGTTCATGTACAGAATTGCAAGTCTTTTCTTGTTACAGAGGCTGAAAAGAAGCATGTCAGGCGAATCGCGCGCTTTCAACAGCATGGAGACGTGAGCTGTCATCAAGTTTTTTTTTTCCTGCAAGGCAAGGCGCCGAAGGAAATTCACGCCATTCTGAGATAAACATTAGGAAAAAATGCACCATCGTATGCCACCGTGACAATATAGTTGGCCCAATTTAAACGTGGTGATTTTTCCACATGTGGTGCGCCTCGTCCTGGACGACCCAAAACAGTGACCACCCCGGAAATTACTGATCAAATTCACGAGTTGATCTTGGAAGACCTCAGGATTTCGGCTAAATTAATAGATGAGCAACTGGACATCTCACGTGAGTTGGTTGGGTACGACATTCATGAAGATTTGGACATGTGGAAGCTCTCCGCGAAGTGGGTCCTGAAATGCCTGAACGCGGATCAAAAACGTTAACGGTGCCCAGTCGTCTGAGCAACTTTGGAATGTTTTCGGCGCGATCCAATTGATATCCTGTTACGATTGATGACCATGGACGAAACCTGGTTATATCACTATGACCCGGAGATAAAGCAACAATCAATGGAATGGCGGCATAGGGGCTCACCCCGCCCTACAAATTCAGAGTACAAAAATTCTTTGGAAAAGTTCTGGTCTCGATTTTTTGGGATCAAGACGACATCCTCCTCAACGATTATCTTCCAAAAGGCCAAAGTATCAACACGGAGTATTGCGTATCTCTGCTGTTGCAATTGAAGGACATTTTGAAGGAAAAACGCCGCGGTAAGGTAACCAAGGGGGTCTTGTTCTGGCACGTCAATGCCCCGGCTCACAGGGCACTTGCAACCCAGAAGAAACTGGCCTACCTGGGCTTCCAGTGTCTTGATCACCCACCCTATTCTCCGCATCTGGCCCCGTCGGACTACCATCTCTTCCGTGGACTGAAAAAACAATTGAAAAGTCGTAATTTATTGTTCGACGCGTAGGTCATTGCTGCCGCGGATACATGGTTGGACGGACAATCTTCTGATTTTTTTTTGAGTGAATTGCAGAAGTTAGAATAACGGGCTAAGAAGTGTATTGATCATCGTGGGGAGTATGTTGAATAAATCCCGAGTTTGGTCGCTGTAGCTTGTTTCCTTCCTAATCGGGCTAAGAACTTATCAGCTCCCCTCTTATATAAATATGCGTGTGTGTGTGCGTGTGTGCGCGCGCGCTCGTGGGCGCCCTCGTGTTGAACTCATTAATTTAAGCTTAAAATATAGTTTAACAATTTTTTGAACCACTATTTAAAATTTGTGTGTATATAAATATACATACATACATACACACACACACGTCTATTACTACAGGTTATGAAACATCATTATAAATAGCATTAACAGTTTGTTTTAACACTGGCA
>Ga0136643_10011738_pt1 | contig 13012 bp, 5 predicted proteins | sample TergutLab28metaG_FD_96883 | JGI IMG/M metagenome (GOLD analysis project Ga0136643, IMG submission 96883) | Labiotermes labralis P1 segment gut microbial communities from Petit-Saut dam, French Guiana - Lab288 P1 (version 3) (version 3) | ecosystem: Host-associated > Arthropoda: Insects >...
CTTGTTCATGGTAGTGATGGCGTGTAACGTGTTCTTGTTCATGGTAGTGATGGCGTGTGACGTGTTGTTGTTTATGGTAGTGATGGCGTGTAACGTGTTCTTGTTCATGGTAGTGATGGCGTGTAACGTGTTCTTGTTCATGGTAGTGATGGCGTGTGACGTGTTGTTGTTTATGGTAGTGATGGCGTGTAACGTGTTCTTGTTTATGGTAGTGATGGCGTGTGACGTGTTCTTGTTCATGGTAGTGATGGCATGTAACGTGTTCTTGTTCGTATAGGTAATGGCGTGTAGCGTATTCTTGTTCAGGGTAATGATGACGTGTAACGTGTTGTTCATATTATTGATACTGTGTAACACGTACTTGTTTATATTAGTGACTGTCCGTAATACGCTGTTAAACGAATGCGCATACAAGTCAAAGACCCTACCAAAATGAAGTGAAGGAGACTGAGGACATAATAATGCTGGTGACACGTAGAATGCACTGAAATTAGTGGCGAGGCCAAGATCGAAAATTTCTGTCGAAATCTTGCCATCGATATTTAATTCATGTTCTGTAACAGTGTTCGATGGACATTGGGACGTGAGATGTCCGAACACGTAGATACTGCTTCTTTCACCCGAATGTTCCGTACATAAACAGTGCACAAGCTTCATGCGTAATCGAGGTTAAAACTTTTTAATAAGTTAGTGCATTTATCCCTTCTTATATTCATATTTTTTGCCTTATTTTAAACAAACGTCACCAACCGTAAGCACGAAAGAGATGTTTTGTCAGTCTGCGTGCTTCAACACCGAAACTGCAAAATGTACATAAATAGTGCTCTTTCGATTAATCAGCACATGTCATTATTACGGTTTGGCAAACCGGAACGCCGTGAAAGAGAAAAGAGTTATAACCTGGAATTGGGGATGTGGAACACTTAAGAGAATAGCCTAATATCTGCTCTCGAGGCAAATAGTGAGTTCTTCACCTAGAGTTATTAAGCATTCTTTCGACAGAACTTTTCACTGCAGTTACTCTTTACAAAGACAATGGAATTGCTAGTGAATTATGGTTATATGTTATAGATTATCATATTCCAGTCAAATGGCAAATGCAGGTGCAGTTCCTTAGAGAATTCAGGTCTTCGTGGATGGGAGGCTGTCTCGATGTTTTAATGTCACATCCCACAAGAATTGAAGTCTCTAAAACACCGCGTTGAGAACCTTAAATCTCGCAAGTTTCCGTAGATTTGGACATTGGTACTACATATGATACTTTCCCCTATTTATCTTAAATTATGTACAGGCCCAATGAGGTATGCAAAATAACAAGGAAAACATTTGGAAAATGTGTATGTACGCCATTGTATTGCATTACCTCATCTCTTTTTGTTTTTTCTTCTAAGTGTTCCATGAACATTATTTGAAGCAGCTGTGTTCCACATGCAAAATACATTGCAAACAGTCATGTAACAAAATCGTATTTTGCTGCTGAATCCAGCAGGATTTTTAAACTTTCTGTGCCCTGTTTTGCGGTACATAGAATTATACTGCAGGTCGTCTGTAAGGTGTTGTTTCTCTCATTTTACCGAGGTATGTCCCCTCACTACTTTGATGTCTTCTTCAGTTTATTAAGTTGGGTTACTGCTGCTTGCCGTAGGACTAGGATATAATTACAAGCCTTGACGTGATGAAGGCTACAGTTCCACTCTCTAATATACAGTTGGAACTCAAACGTGATTGGATGTAATTACAGGAAATTTAAACAGAGCTTAAACAGTGTGGCACGTATTTGTTCGCTAGTTATCGTTATGATGTAGTGAGTCGTCTGAGCCGAGACTGCGTGTCTTAATACAATACGAGGACTCTGAAATTAAATCTTTTTTTTTTTTTTAAATTTTGTAAACCATAATTAGAGCTGTAACATAACTTGAAGAAAAACAACGTGAAAGCGCTTCTCTTTTCCAATGCTTCGGATACACAAAAGAGCATTGCTTTGTTTGAAGGTTCCGAGGCATCGCATGGTTTTCCTCCTGATAGCAGTAATGTTAACATGAAGATGAGTGTGGACCGTCGAAGGAATGATAGTGACAGAAGAAGACCGAACTGCTGGGAGAGGAAGATACATTCAAAAATTGAAATGTGAAATAAAATTTTGAAGATACGTCATTGTAAAGTAGAAGTCAGACGGCTTGGATTATGAAGACCTCCCGACAGGTGGAAAAATCAGTTTTGAGCTGGGAAGGTAAAGACAACGAACCTGTAACGCTTAAGAAATAACCTTTATTTTTCAGTTGTAGTATTCAAGCATTATTTCGAGCGATAAAGTGTGATGTGTCCATCTTCTTAAGACATAACCCTAATAAACACTGTATATTTTTTCATAATTCTTTGACAATGTACAGCTCGAATTATTTGATGCTAGTATCTCTCCTACCACACGAGTTAGCATGACCATTGTGCTGGTATTATTCATGTCACGGGATTCGAAAGTACATGTTTTGTTCTCTAATGGCATGTTATTCTGCCAGTTTTTGCGGCTATCGATCATTAATTTCCCTTAATGTTGCTGTGAAACAATACCAATATTTAGGACAATAAAATGGAAGACCTAACGGATTTCAACGGCAGACCGAGGAGATTGAGAAGCTAAATTCGCAAAGTAATTTGAATAACTAGACCAGTTAATTAACGGAATAAATAGAAACACTATCAGGATATGCGTCTTCTTATGCGAGTGGCTTCATGATGAAAATTAGTGACAATTACGGATATATTTTGAAGAAAAAAATATTTACTAGTTTGTCAGTTCATGTATTTCATGTTGCTATAATACTGGCTACTGAAACTTAGGATTTTCACATAAAAGCACAATTCTGAGAGAATTTCGTATTTCAGTTTAACGATATTATCGACATACCTCAGGCTGGTTTTCATATACACAGTTCTGCTCTGAGTGCTGTCCCATAACTAGTTATAAATTAAGTGGATCGTAACACTACATTTCTTCCCATTGCCCTAACCGTCCGATCAGCGCCATATTAAATAAGTATAAAAATATATTTGTTTAGAAAATGTAGCTCATTATAATACGTTTGTTTCTTTAAAGTGGAAAATAACACAGCGATTGCCCTAACAAAGCCTCTGTAGTTAACATTCGTGGGATTTGGTAGAATGTTTCAATTTAAGCATGTGGCATGGAGCGTTTCTGTTTATGGTTTGAGGTGTGTCAGCAGGGGAACGAAGTAGACACTGAAGGTCGGCTATTGAAAATGAAAAAGGTGCACTTGATATACCCCTTTCATAAGACCTGCTTTTGGAATAGTCTAAAACATGGGCTACTTTATGGCCGCTACCTCTAAATTTTGCTTTAGAATATGTCATTGTGAAGGTATAAGAAAACCAAGGAAACTGAAAATGAATGGGCACATCAGCTTCTGGTCTATGCCGATGGTGTTAATTTATTGTGCAGAAACACAAACACTGTAAACCCAGAGATTTTTTGAATCGTTCGTAAGCGGCTTGGACTAGAAACAAGTTCTGATGAGACTAAGTGTACGTTCATCGCTCATAAAGAGAATATGAACAGTCACAACATAAACATAGCTGACCTAAAATAGCAATGTATACACGTCAAACAAAACTCAATTTAATGGCTGACTATATACATTGCTACACGTTTCGATTTCCAAAGAATTATCATCAGGCAATTCATACAAAACATTTAGAACATCAATTCTTCATGTTTTTCCTTACATTTTAGTGACATCTGGCTAATTTCCTTTAAAATATTATAAACTTGCCGTTACACTGCAGCATGTATAATACAAAGTGTCCCTCTGCTGTTGTGCTTGGATAATGAAGTTTTCTGTTAGAAGAAGGTCCTTAAATGATGGGGACCGCGGTACCAAAGTGGTTAAGGTGCTGTGCTACAAATCGGAAGGTCACTCGTTCGATTCCAGATGATGTAATTGGAATTTTTCATTGACATAATCCTTCCGATCCTACTATGGCCCTGGGGTCGACTCAGCCTCTAACAGAAATGAGTACCAGGAGTATTTCCTGGGGGTAAAAGCGGCCGGTGCGTAAGGCTGACAACCTTACCACCATCCTGGGCCATTGTCACATAATCTAGGAGCCTTAACATCCTGGAACCCTCTGGGCATCTCGGGCCTGTAATGGGACTGATTTACCTTTTTACCTTAATTGATGTGAGTAATCCAGTTGCTGCACGTCAGTGAGCCAAAAAGAAATACTAAGCGGATGTTAGTTCTTGAAAGTCTATTTTGAGTCCTGTTGGTAAATTCTGAATATTTATGCGTGTAAAAATGTGTGCGTGTTATTGTACTTACGCAGCGTAGTAATGATCATCAGTTTTATTTTGCTGTTTGTGTTCGCGCGATGTTGTAGGCACGGCAGGGGTAAGGACAAAAACATGACGAACTGATATGTTTTAAATGTTTTGTACTGGGGTGCCTTAGCTCGGTCAGGAAGGAAACAAGATGATGTTTCTGTCAGAGTAGTGTGAATTTTCTTCGGCGCCTTGCCTCGCAGGAAAAAAACTACTTAATGACAGCTCGCGTCTCGATGTTGTTGAAATCGCTCGCGTCCATAACATGCTTTTGAGCTTGTTTCCTTCCTGGTCGGGCTAAGGACTTATCAGCACCCCGGGGTATGAATGGCAGTTATTAAATTGAGTTGTGTTTGGCCGAAGTGTTTGTATAGCTATTTTACGTGAATATTGTAACATAAAGGTATGACTCAAAATAAAAACAAACGTAGCTAATAAATCCGTTGAATTTGTGTCAGAGTTTAAATATCTGGGAAAGATATTACAAGATCACAGTCGCATGCTTCAAGAAATCAAGAGCAGATTGAAAACATTGATTGTTTCAGAGTCGTTCGTCTGGCCGTGTACTATTTCAAACATAATTGTTGAAACGTAGAGAAATATAATTTTGCCCTTTTCTCTTGTAGATATGAAAGTAAGACTCAAGTAGTATGGAGTGAGCTGAGGATGTTCGACAAAATCGTGCTGAGGAAGGTATTTGGGCTTGATAAGGAGTATGTAACGGCAGGCTGCAGAAAATAGCATGATGAAGAGCTTCCATGATTCTTACGTCTCACCAAGTATTATTCGCGTATGGAATGTAGGATGATGGAATGGGCGGCAAATGTTGCACGCATCGGGAGGGGAGGGGGGATGGTGGAGAAATAGAAATTCTTATAGGATTCAGCTGAGAAACTCGGAAGAAGAAAACCACTTGGAAGACTTAAGCGTAGAATGGAGGATAATATCGGAATGGATTTTCAAGAAGTAGGATGGGGTGGACATGGTGTTGAGAAGAATGTTTGGACCTAGGAAGGACGAGGTAACAGGGGAATGGAGGAGATAGCATATCGAGGAGCTAAATGATCTGTACTCCTCACCTAATATTGTGTGGGTGATAAAATCGAGAAGAATGAGATGGGCTGGGCATGTGGCGCGTATGGGTGAGGAGAAGGGTGTGTGTAGGGTCTTGGTGGGGAAACCGGAGGGAAGGAGACCATGGGGGAGACCTAGGCGTAGATGGATAATATTAGGATGGATCTCCAGTAGGTGGGATGTGGGTATATGGACTGGATTGGGCTGGCCCAAGATAGAGACACGTGGCGGACGCTTGAGAGTGCGGTAATGAACCTTCGGGTTCCGTGAAATGCGGGGAATTTCTTGACTAGCTGCAAACCAGTTAGCTTCTCAAGAAGAACTGTGCACCATTGAGTATGTAAGGATGAGGTGGTGTGGACTGGAATAGGGGTGAGTGGTAGGCTGTTGTGAACATGGTAAAGAACATTTGGGTCCCATAAATCGCGGATAATTTGTTGGATAGCTGAAGGCCTATTGGCTACTCAAGATAGATTGTGCTGCAGGGAGTTAGCTTACTTTGTACTTGAATTGTTCTGTACGTCTTATTTACTAAGCCTGAGACTACGGCATAAAGGAATTAATTCTGATTTGAAAGACGCGATAAAGGCGAACCCCTTTTTTGAGGGGGGGGGGGAGGACAATTCGTCTGTAATTGTCACAATGTTTGTTTGAGTAGAGTTAAATGAGTTTGGGGGTCCGTTTCTGCGCCATGTTAGTGAGTCAGACTCGACTCGATTTGGCGGACGTATAGACAAGGCATAGAACAGATAGTGGCATTAAAATATGTGTGAAATACGGGGATGTGGAAGGGATTTATCTGACTCAGGACAGGTTTTTGTGAACACGGTAATGAACCTTCAGGTTTTATAAAACGTGATATATGCTTGACTAAATGAGGGAATATGGGTTTGTCAATAAGCAGGCCTCCTCGAGGAGTGAGTAGGCCCAAGTAATTGCTTCGATGATGCCGGTTCTTGTTCCAGTCCGATGTGCAGTGGGCCTATATTGAACACTTTAGACTTTGGACCTCAAATGTAAATCAGGCTGATTTACGAGCAACTGCACTGGTCAAGCAAGACGTGCCTACCGGCATCTTCTTCTGTTAGCTGTTACTTGAAACTGAGGGCGTGGTTAAATGGGTAATATGTAGAGTTAAAAAAAAAATTCTTCAAAGTATGAGTGTGTTCGTTGGCTCCATCCGGAAGTGCGGGGTTGATTACATTTAAATACGAACTAAATTCAATTTCTGGTAAGAAGGGGCAGAAAAGTGAGTGAAGCCTTTTTGTATTGAGCTTCTAAATAGTCCGACAGAATTTTGTCGTAACTAGTAATTTGTTTCGTGTAGGCAGTGTTTTTGGGATGCACGTAGGTGTATATTTGTTGTTAATTGTTGTTCAGATTGAGTGGGGGGCGCGACATATGTGTAGTTCTTTCCTTCGGCTGTTTCGGCTGCAGTTGAGCCCGGTTATAACGACATCGGTTTGTGCGACATCTCTCGTATAGCGTCAGATTTTCTGTGGTGCCAATTAATTCCCCACTGTTGGCTATGACATTGTACTCGGTTATAACAACACTCGTTTATAACGACACAATATGTTCAGTCCCTTTCATGACGTTATAACCGAGTTCGATTGTGCGTATTTCTCCTGGCGCCGTGAGAGGAGTTCCAGCAGCTCTTAGATTCGTTTCCTTGAGATAATCTTAAGATCCAGACCAATTTGTAAGCAATAACTTTGAGAATTTTATGTAAAGAATCTTATAATATTAATCTAAAATTTAAGAGTTAGTGTTTAGCTATTACTTATACCGAAATCCAATAACTAGTCCATGAGTTGAAATATGCATAGGGCACCTAGCGGGGTTTCCTGATGCGTTATTTGATCGATATTAGGAAAGTCTCGAATGTGAGGTGGCGTGCTTGGGAAGGAAAAATGAGTGTCTTCTCTGAACCGTTGTCTTCCTTATAAGGTGCGTAATTTGCATCTCAATAAAGCCGAAACGTCGAGGTTTTTTAGCATTTCAATATGGCGACCGTGGATTTTAATCGTCTTATGCTTGGTCAAGTACTGTAATAATTTTTTATGTTTGTACGACCGTGCATCACTGATACAATAATATAAACAACTAGATGCAACAATAGCAATTTATTGATGATCTCAATCAGCTCAACATGTTTCGGGCGATAATTTCGTCCATCCTAAGGAGCACTAGACTGTGTTTACAGCTTGTGGTATAATGCACCGACGATGCTGCCGGCCGGCAGCATCGTCGGTTTAAACTGTAAACACAGTTTAGTGCTCCTGAGGATGGACGAAATTATCGCCCGAAACATGTTGAGCTGATTGAAATCATAAATAAATTGTTACTGTTGCATCTATTTGGCTGTATATATTATTGTACCATAATAATTGTTATATCTTTTGTGTTATCTGTTACGATGGAAAGAACGTACTTAATAATGACTTCGTTTCATTCATTTGTGGTACAACCACATATCGTTTCCATTACCTACGATCAGGTCGTACAACAAGTTTATTCATTAGAGCTCTTGCGTCATCGTCAGGTTCCTGTGTTTGATGTCCTCCGATTTGGCAGTCACTTTTATATATTTATTATCCTGTATGGAGGCGAAACTGAACCACACATTCGAATGACCCGTATCGAAACGTCTGTGAGCAAAGTAATACTCTGCACAACTGTAGTTTTGGACCCACTCGTTCTTCCTGTCTGGTAGCTCTGTATTTATTTCCGTTAAAATTGTTAGCTGTCTGACTGAATTACTGAACGGTAAAAAGGAAAACTCATTTTGCGAGAGATTTTTGTCTCTAGTTGCGTGTGCTTTCTTTTATTTTAGCTGAACTAGGGCAGCGCCTGTCTCTGTATTGCGAAATGGCAATTCGTCTTTCTCCAGACTCAGTTCTTACTGCAGTGTAGTAAATTTAAGGCACAAAACTAGCTTAATCTAATTTTACAACATGTAAAACTTCCTAACGGTTTACGTTTTTCTTTTGCCGTCTAGAATTTATCTTTTTCTTTAGGATTGCTTTAGGGAAGGTTAATGAGTCTCGTACAGTATTAGACTACCTTCGTTTTACGGCACTGCTATGCTATCAAGCTGCGAGGCATTTTTAAATCCCTTAAATGCTCAACGAAAATTCCTTCACCCAAGAAAATTTTGTGGGTTATACTGCTCCTCCATTGTTACTCCCATAAATAGTCCAGTGTCTACCTCCATTTTGCACTTGCCTCTTCTTCGTAATCCAGTTCCACACATTCAGACTTAGCATCCCTTCTTCAGTATAAATTCTTACTCAAGTGCATGACATCGTCTATAACTTGTCTCCTGAGCTTCGATGAGTAGTACCATATTTTCTTTGTCGCTGTTGAAGACTATTGTACTGCATGTACAGTTCATAGCTTGTCCTCGGCTATTTGACCGGAATAAAATATTTTCTTGGTCGTAAATTATTGTCCTTTTTTTTATGAATCAGTATCCCTCTGCTTACCATTACTTATGCTACAAAGGCGTATTTTGATTCATACAGCCTCGTTGTCCTGGAGGTAATGCACACACAGTCAGTAGCTTAGTCTGCACAATAGTTACTTCGTGCTGTATGTAAACAGTCTGTGGTCTCACTGTTTACTTGATTTAAAGTAAGTGATCATGTCGATTTGTTTTTCTCTTTGTAGTTATATTCGAATTGCCTGAAGATGTTCATATAATGGTCGAAGCATTTTGCAGGATTGCATAGAACAATCGAAGAGAACGCTCATTTGCAGACTACACTATTTATTGTGTCGCCGTAGGTGTCCCTGGAAGGATAACATGCGGAAGCGTCCTACTGGTGTCGGATATGGTAACCTGAAGACGGAGATAGAAAGCAGCCTTTGTATCAGTTTACTTATCTGCAGAGCGAAATAACCCAGAATAATGGAATATTTAACTTAATTTTTACGAGTACTTTAAGCACTTGTGTTCTTGAGGAAGTTGGATTACGTTTCCGCACTGTGTAGGTCATTAAACACTTCTTCTTTTCATTTGGTATAAGGTCCTTACGTTTAACTTGCGTCTCCTTCAGAATGATAGACCAAACAAATCTGTCTTCTGCTTGCTTCCTCCATCTCTTGACACACATCTATTTCATCATTCACAATCCAGTCCAGCCACCTTAATTTTGGTCTTCATGCTTTTCTTCTTCCGTCTAATTTCCGTAGAAGTACTTTTCTTTACCGTCCTATCATCAGCTATTCTTACTACATGACCAGCCCAGCCCAGTCCAGTCTTTTACTTTTATTGTTGTTACAATATTTAGTTTTTCTGTACATAAACTGCAATTCATCATTAGTTTGTATTATCTAGCCATTTTAATCTTTCTTATTGGGCCGTATATCTACAGGAAAATATGTGATGCGAAGAGGATGAATATCACAGTTATTATGGAATGAAGAGAAAGAGAAGGACGTATACACAGGCTGTAGTGTTATCTCTGAATTTGAATGCTTAGTCATAACAAAGTGAAGTGCTGCACAAGAAGTGCGGAGACGAGATTTAATTGGTGGTGTCGTGCTGTGTATTGTCATGTGATTGGGCAACGTGACAGACGGTTGTTGATGGATAATTACCGGAAATCTGAGCAGCGCTAGCAAGTCACTCATGAATTTGTAATGTAGCCGTCACGTAACTGGTTGTCAGGGTCGTAATTAATACAGCTGCTGGTGTGCGTCACCACACTCGAACATTCACATCTTACGGAGAAGCGTCAAGGATTCCTTCTGGCATGAAACGCTACACCAATGTCGGTCACGGACTAAGACCACGACACATGCAGACGAACAGCTGACGGTGACGGACAGTTCCCGCATCCTAGCAAAGGATCTAGTATAAGTTGCTGCAAGTGATAGGCTTTCTTTCTGAACGCTAGGTTTTCCCACAGCATTAGGTTTCCCCGATCGTTGCTCATGAATTCTACTTCCACCTCAAAATTGCGCGCTTCCGGCTTGTTATACTGATTGTAGGAATAAACAAATTTGGTGTTCGGGTATGCTGCGGTTGCATCATGCCCATACGAAGTTTATGTTAAACGATCTTCTGGTTCAAACATTTAAAGGGGAGACTGACAGACACGCATAGACAGAATGATTTTGGTGCATCTGCTTATCAAATTTTGTGTGCCCATCTGCAGTGATTCATTAGTTATTGCCATCAAACCTCAAACAAATTACGCACGACCGCCATTTCGTTATTTTACTTTCTGCGGATACATTACCTCAATACAAGTTGTGTGGTTTGCCAATATTTATTTGTCATTCCAGGATCCCCGAACCACAGTTTTGCTCATAATCTTGTTGCTGACTAGGAAACAGGGAGGTACAGCTTTGGGATAATGGCCTCTAGTCCCATTAAGATTGTGACTAGACTGTAACATGCCTTGAAGGTCCGGAAGGGGAGTAGATATATATAGCTCTACCCTTTCTCTAACCTCGCCACTAGATGGGTGTGGGTGGTTAACGCCATTTCCCGGTCGGTTTACCCCGGAAAAGACCCAGTAGTCGTAATGAGGCTGGGTGGGCCCCAGGGCCGGTCTGGACGGGTGAATCACGTTACTTGAATGAAGTTTAGTGCAAATCGGTCAAATGGCTGAAAACGTGCAACAGGGAGGCATAAAGACTACTTTTTCTTTCCCCTTTACCAGGCTAGAAAGTGGTTTAAAAACAGTCGTTGCTGCTGTTATAGTGCAATGCTATTTGTATGGCAATGAAATCCCAACTGATTTTGGTCCATTAACTTCTTACCAAATTTTAAAGGTTCCTATTAACACTTTGAAGTTTAGAATTAAAGTAGACGCCACTTAAAAATTAAATACGTACGTAACAGATGACATTGTGCATCTTCGCTACAAAAGCCAATCGGTTAGAACTGTCTTGGGAAATAAATCTCTATTCTGAGAATAATACAAAACCCATACACAGGCCTATATCCTATCCTAAAAATTTATATTAAGTGAATATTAAATAACTTGGCACATGTTAACAGTGTGTGAACGTGCCAAATACCAGAATTCTGTTAACTGTGCTTCCATTTTGTTTAGATACGTAAATATTCCTTATTCAAGCAACCAGTGTCGGGAAACATGATTACTGCTTTTTGAATGAGGTTGCATGGAGCAAATGGAATAGAGTTTTTGAAAACTTAGGCGACCGAATTTCCATAACGCTCGAGCAGCCGGTAGTGCGTTTTCGCTGCAACGTTAACTAAGGTATAGAATTCCTCCACCTCCAGTGTTAGAGCCTATAACATGATTGCATCACAGCGGGGATATTCAGTATGACATGTGGAGGTTTCTGCCTGTCACCCTCATGTAAACTATTCAAGTCGCTGTTAGAAAGAGAGACAGGGACAGAGAGGACCACCAGTTAATGTATCGCCTCCCTCACAACACTGCGCATTACAGTCGTGTATCCGTTACTGGCGGAGGAATGAACCTCCTAGTGCTAACATGGTGACAGAATGTAAAAGGAAACAGTGAGGTCCCTAAAAGGTTTCACTGCTTGATACGTGGTTAAAATGATTGTGTCGCAACGGGTTAAACGATAAGTTTGGTGGAGTATCCGTTCGAGTCTTGCCGAGTAAGGACGTGTGCCTTTCGTTCCGCCTGACGCTTGTGATATTTACAACGTAAACCGACCCCGTTCAGTGTCGGTCATCCTAATATTAGTATTGACATCACCCATACGAGGAACGTACACGGTACCCAGTAATTGTTAAACGCGAAAAACAGCCTACAAATTCCACACTGTGAGTCTACAGCGACGATGGCGTATATGCAGGGCCGAGAGCCCATGCAGTATACTCAGCCTGAAGCGGAATCATTCGACCATTCTCACCAAAAACCGAGTGTGATGCAGCAGACCCAGCTCCCGCAGCAAAGGATGCCCAACTACAACCAAAAACGGCAAGTACGTTCCATAACTCAATACACTATAAATAGTGATAACGCTCAACCCATGGAACACCAACAGTATACCTCTACATTCCCAGCATTGCCCATGACACCCGAGCCCCATTGGCAGAAAGTTGAATACAAGAAAAGACCAAGAGATATCCCTGAAACTCACACACAAAACAACAAACAAATCAAATTACACGACTACTGGCTGAACCCGCCACCCCCACAAACTACAAACAGATTTGATGCACTAACTGAAGATGCCCAAGATGAAGGAGGTGAAAAAGCAACTAACAAATCACCCAAACTACCACCAATATTTATAGCTGGAGTACACAATATTAAACCACTCAAAGAGCTGTTGGTAGCTGTATCTGGAGATGACTTCGAACTCAAGGTACTAAACGGCAATCAAGTCAAAGTTCAACCAAAATCCGCCGACAAATAGAGAACAATCCTACACGCACTGATAGAAAAACACACGGAGTTCCATACGTACCAACCCAAAGAAGAACGATGTTTCCGTACAGTCCTCACGGTTATGCACTACTCCACAGATGAAGAAGACATAGTCAGCCATTGAGCACCATGGACATACAGTAATAAACGTATACAACATCAAACAACAACGGACTAACATACCCCTGTCATTATTCTTTGTCGACCTAAAACC
>Ga0136643_10011740_pt1 | contig 13011 bp, 2 predicted proteins | sample TergutLab28metaG_FD_96883 | JGI IMG/M metagenome (GOLD analysis project Ga0136643, IMG submission 96883) | Labiotermes labralis P1 segment gut microbial communities from Petit-Saut dam, French Guiana - Lab288 P1 (version 3) (version 3) | ecosystem: Host-associated > Arthropoda: Insects >...
AGGATGGATCTCCAGGAGGTGGGATGTGGGTATATGGACTGGATTGGGCTGACCCAGGATAGGGACAGGTGGCGGACGCTTGTGAGTACGGTAATGAACCTTCGGGTTCCGTGAAATGCGGGGAATTTCTTGACTAGCTGCAAACCAGTTAGTTTCTCAAGAAGGATTCTGCACTATGGAGTAAGAAAGTGACGTAGATTTCGGAAATATTGCAGAACTTATTATTGCAAATTGAAGACCAGATTTAAAATATTTTTCTCAAATTCGTCTCCTCCTACATGAAATATGTATATGCATATGTATTTATATGTACATTTTGTTAAAGTACACAATTTTCATGTAAACTTTTCTCAGTTTGTTCTGTTGGAACAGAACAAGAAAGGGGTTTAATTTCAACAATCCAGAGGGCCACTGATGAAGTGCTGATGAGTGTTTTTATAGTATTTAGGGGTAGGAGAACTATATTACCAATAACGTTATAATTTACATACCTAATTTATTAAATAAATATTAATTCGATTACGATATACACAATCGGAAAGGGAAATTTAAAGACACTTTGTTGAAAGAGGAAAAAAAATTACGTACCTCATAACTAGTTACATACTATCTACATGTAAGGAGGGATTTTATTAGTGTAAGCACTGAAATAAACATTTTTCAAGTAAATATTTTAAAATTTTACGTTAGCTTCAAAGTATCGTATTATTATTTTGTAGTTTATTTATAGCCGCTCTGTGTTCTTCTTTCTCTCATCTTTCCATCACACTCTGAAAGCACGCAAGTTCTTAGTCGTCCATCAAGAGCAACTTTTTTGTGTAGTTCGTTAACTAACACCTCACAGACTTCCAACAAAAGACAAAGCGCAGGCTGTACCAAGCTGCCAGAAGAATGCCAAATACGCGACACTTTGAGTTCACCGAACAGAATTTCGATAGCATGTCACCAACATAACGGATGGCTAAACACCTCAACATTAAACAGATAAAGTTGCTTGTACTCTTCCAATTTTCAAATTCTTCGTGGTGCCACAATCTGATTCAAGAAAATATTCACGTTTATGAAAGCTATGGGATCCCTTTAATGAAGGGAAAGATCTCCTAAAGGCACCAACAGTATCGTAATATTTCAATAGACTCTAATGTTCTTATATGTTCTGACCTGAAAGGTGACAAGCGATTTAGGAGTTAGACAGGAACAACACCGTGCAGGTATTTGAATATATATATATATTTTTTATTTTGTTCAGTTTAAAAGTAGGGACGTTTGCAAATATTATCCAATCTGTTGTGCAATTTGAAAACTTGTACAATAATTTGAAAAGCTGTCTCTTTTATGGCGTCTTCCACAAAGACGTTATCAATAACAGAGAGAGATATCTGCTCTCGAGGCGGCACAACCCAGAAAGACCTATGGCTCTGACTGACAATAGGTGGTCTGGCTACATGTTTCACACTGTTAAAGAGCATGATTTTTTTCAGTCACGTTTGTAGGGTAAGACCTTCCATGCATTCGACCTAGAAAATAGAATAAGAACCTAAGCTTTCTTTTGTCGATGTTATTTAATGACTAAAGATAACAAAATTTTGAAGAATGCCTAAACCTACTGACGGCTGCTTTAACTCTGCAACTAACCACACACTCAAAATTCAAACCGGAGCTGTTCAGAGTGCATAGCCGTAAGAAAACACAAAAATACCTGTCCCAAAGACAATTACATATTCAGAAGCGATTTCAATATGACCGTTATTCAGAACTTTTCAATGATTCGTTTTGTAGCAGCTCCATAGGAAGAATTTCTGCAAAAAATGACACAAGTCTTCTTGAATCTGTATTAAACATTGATGGAAAACACTTCTGAGTTTAGACCTAACTTTCGAGAATCAGGCTTATTCGAGCACAAACAATTAATTTAAAAATTATACAAGTCTGACGTTTGACTGAACTGTTTTGGGGCTTTGTTCTTTAGCGAATTTCTCTTAACAGGATGATGATAATTCAAGTGCCAAGAAAGCAGGACATTTTGTCACTAGTTTAAATAACTACTGGCTTCAGAAAGCGGGCCGGGTAGCTCAGTCGGTATAGCGACTGAGCTACGGACTGGAGGACCCGGAATCGAAACTCGGTGGGGACGAGATTTTCCGCTCGTCCAGACCAGCCCTGTGGCCCACCCAGCCTCCTGTAAAATGGGTACCGTGTCCTTCCCGGGGGTAAAGTGCGGCCGGGTCGTGCTGCTGACCACTAACACCCTTCTAGTGCCGCGGTCACGGAAGAGTAGATCTATACCTCTACCCACCCTCTGGGCCACACTGGGCCTGTAACGGGATCATTTTACCTTATTTTTACTGACTTCAAAAAGGAATTTTAACGCGCGTTTATTTAAGTGATTACTGAGCTGTGGCAAGCATCCTACATAACATTTTGTGTAAGAAACAACTTGATGAAATTGTTTAGTGACTTAGTTTTCATGAGCGTTTATCGTGTAGTCAGATACTGACAAAATACCTTACAGTATGAAATTTTACGAGATCCTCTCTTCAGATTGTATTCCGAAATATATCGTTAAGTGACCCACGCAAATAATTGACATGCTCTGATCCTTGCTTATCATCACCCATTTGTTAAGACCTTCCCTCCAAGTAAGTTGGACGCCTCTCATCCTTGCCTAATTACAGAAGAAATATTTTTCTTTTTGACAGCAACACAGACATTTTAACTGTAATTATGTGAATTTTTCGTGATAATGTTATTCTATTATTTTCAAATTCTAAAAAACTTTTGTGTAGACATCATAAGTAGCAGCAGGCCAATTGGCTCACGGTGTCAATGACCGGCTGTTCATCATGGGGACTCTGGTCCATCTCGGGCACTCTGTGTGAGATTTGTGGTGGACAAAGAAGCACGGGGGTAGATCTCCTTCCACGTACTTCAGTTTCTCCCGTCAGATATCATTCCACCATTGCTGCGTACTCGTGTTTTTTCATATAGCATCGAAGCAATGCAATCTGAAAACTTGCAGTGTCGCCAAGTCAATCAAATAAAATTATGAGTGACAGAACTACTTGTTCGTTAATATATATTACATATAGTATTAATATAAGTTAAATATAAAATAATCTTAATATAAATAAATATATATTTATTTATATTCATGCATACTTACTTCCCAAAGAAAAAGGTTCAAATATTTAGAGATTATATACATATAGATAAATCTAAAACGTAAGTTTTTGAGCATTGGTAATTATTAAATGACAGCATTGCGCTATTCTGTACCAATATTTGTTTGGCAGTTGTTCAATATACATATATGGACAAATTTTGCCTAGTTAAAGTTTATTTTATGCTTGCTGATTTCAAGGACAGTTTTTCAATACTTGTGCCAAAAAATTTCAATTGTTACGTTTATATACGTCAAAAAATATAATTTTAAAACTCCAATTCGTCGGTATGTATATGCATTGCATATAGGCCTACTCAAATTTAATTATATACACATAATTTTAAAAAACGTATAGTTCTGTGTTTATTATGTTGACATAAGATATTTCCAGGTAAATCTAAAATGCCATTGTTTTGAACACATAAATTTACTGCCTACACCCACTAGGATCATGCCATTATATGAATTTTACTGTGAAGTTTCTATTCGTAAGAAAATGCAGAAACGGAGTATGTATGAACTTTATGAAATTTATAATACGTACCATTTTGAAAGATACAGTTGGAAACAGTTCGTAATGTGATACATGTACATAATGATAATAAGATACTTGCTCAGCATACCTTACGCACACAATTGAGACACATGTATACATAGCCTAATATGTAAAGATTATTTTAAATATATTTATGCATAAAATATTTCAAGAGATAGCTTTGTGAAAACGGTAACGTAGTACATACAAATTCAGTACCCAGTAGCTTATATAGACGTTCACATAATTAAAAATTAATTATTCAATATGTATATGTGCTGCACACAAACACGAGCACAGAATATTTTATTAAGCCCAAACATACATAGTGTAGACGGCTAATTGGGCACTTGATCGGGTTTTCTTCCCTTTATTCTGTTCTTGGCAGTCAAGTTACAAGAAATACGGGAAATATGTTCACTGGAAAGTAGACGTGAAAATCTCCGCACGAAATTCGGAGCTGAGAAATTAAAGCAGTAGGGAGACAGAAAGAAGAGGAAGGAAGTGAGAAGGGTAAAGAAGATGAACAAATGAGACAGTAGCGGAGACATTGAAATATGGCTCCTTATAACATAAACTTCGTTGCTGCTTCAAGGAAATCTGGCCCGTCTCTTCCTCAATCCATGTTTTGCTATTTTCTAGACGTATCTCAGTTCTGATCGGTGCAGGAAGAGGGTGCAGTTCTTCTGTGTGCTCCATAAGATGGATTCATTCTGAGTGACGTATTTGTTTCTCAGAGTGTCGTGGGTAATCTTCGTAACCAGGTGCGCATTCAAGGATGTAACTTGACCTAACCTGTAGCCTGCATTTGGGAAATAAGAAATACATACACAGTTTTAGTTGAAAAGGGAAGAGATTTGGAAGTTCTAAATATTAGAAGAAGAAGAAGAAGAAGAAGAAGAATATTAAAATATGCGTCTCATATTAATATATTTTAAATGTATGATCTATATTGAACTGCATTTGGATGGGATTGACATTGGAGTTTAGAAAATTCTTGATAATATCGGTTTCCTTAAAATAGATTATTTACAGAATGCGGTAAAGTTTACTGGGCATTCCTAGTGTTTGTTTACATGCACTTACCACTTAAATCACCGATGTTGTGTGACCAATGTCCTTTTTGGAAATAGAAGCCCCTTACTATAAATGGTTTTATTTTGTAGTCATCTTTCCACTTACAGACTAGTGGAGCATTATGGATCTATTCCAGCACAGTATTTTTGGAATGTATTCATAGTAGAGACAAAAAGGCTTTAAGACAGCTTTATCTTGTTCATGTTCGTGCACTAATATCACTATTTCACATAAAAAAAACGGACTGAATGCACACATTTATTATTAATATCACTTTCTGAAAACTGTGTCACTTCAAAATGTTGCAGCCCTCAAAGAGCCATCTGCAGAGAGAAGGAATGATATATTTTGACAACAAGTTCAATAAAATTAGTTGCTAGATGTAAAATTAAACTTAGTAAGCAGCATGTATTATAGTTCGTTCTCGTGTTATTTCGAGATATGCAAGCTGACTGCCTCGTAGGCCACGCTGACGTTGTGCTTCCGGCAGTTTTTATCCGCTTCTATCCTATTTTAATTTGATATCTTAATCTGCATGTAAACATGAGGCATAATTGTAATAAAGTTGCCTCATTTCTAGAGCTTGCAATTTTATATCTTTTTAAATGTTCTGATGTTATCCTGAAGATGAAATTAGATGATCGAAAACATGTAGCTTACCTTACAGAATACTAAAGATTTTAGTTGCTTCCACGGTGTTATTATTCCATTTTATCTGTTCATAGATTTATTATTTTCTAGACCGTACAGCATGCTTCAGAATCAGATGTGGATATAAACACTGCCAACATTTTCATGTCCCTATTTTAGGTAAAAATTAAAACATTCCAATTTGGACTTTTAAAAGATTCGTTTATAGGCCAGGCGACTGGCGATAGTGACTCAGGGGTTTCTTGATTTACCGCTGTCCTCAGTAAATCTCAGGCTAAAACCTCGAATTAGGTCACCGCCCTAAACATCTAAAACTCTTACACTTTATGAATAAAAAATTGGTTGAATATAATTTTAAATTTAGACATCTCTTTGTGTTTTAGTACAGCTAATTAGCAAACCGATAACAAAATTTTAAATTCAAAATTTGTGTTAACGGTTTATACTTATTAACTAACTGCTTGTGTACAGCCGAGATGATGTTTTGTCATTCAGGAAACCATAAAAGTTAAAAAAATGAGTTATTCTTTAAAAGTTTTATTTACAGTTTTCAATATTTTGGAAATTTTCAATATTTTGGAAATTTTCAAACCCCATTGTGAATTGCTGGGTTAGAAATCGCGGAGGTTTCGCAATCTGGCGACTTATAATTTGCATGACGTTTGTGAAATGAACGTCATGTGTGAAAAAACACATAAATACGGAGGCCACGCATTGGACATATCAGACAACAAATTTGTCTCCATCTAAGGAAGTATTTCTTCCTTGGAATTCCGCCCACTTTCTTTAAATAGTTTACGTTATCGCAATAATTAATAATAATTTTGTTAAAAATTATTGTTACTAAAAAATGTCTTCCTTCGAAATAGCCCTCTCCAGCTTTGATACAGCCACTTCGATGATGTCATCATTTTCCTCTGCGTTGCATATAAGGTTTAGAAGATATCTTCTTTAGCTGTTATAATTTTTTTAAAACTTTATTACATCCACTGTTTCATATGGGTGTTGTTTTACAGCAAATTACATTTTTGGCAAAAGTTGCGAAGTTACGAAAATGTGAATTTTTCTCGTACAATAGTTTTTGAGTTAAATTGTGCGATATGACCACAATAAATATAAATGTTTTGCCTATTTAACGTTAACTGTTCTCTTTATAATGGACAGGTTTTATGTTTTCTAGGAGGTATGAAACTAACTTTTATGGAATTTAGATAAACATCGCACTTTAAATGGTTAAGCTTGTTCAAGTTGCGCCTACAAGAAATGGACGCATTTCTACTTTTTGTTGTGTTAGTGTGTACAACACAGACCACAGATGCCATACAACTTTGCAAAATATATGTTATATTTCGGTGTAATTTATGGGATTATAAGTACGAAAATATGGGGTGTGGTTAATTTCATTCCTGCTCTTTGTTCCTTTTCTGGTTTTTTATTGTGCCCTCTGTTTTATTACTATTCTCTTCTCTTACAAAAACATTAGCCAGACGCGAGTGTTACCTCAGTTTTAGCACGACGCTGCTGTGGGCATTGCAACTCCTGTCTTGAGTGAGGGATAAAGCGATTTCTTTTGGTTCATTCGTCTACACGTCCAAATTAAAGTCATAAATACCTGTCGACATATCGATACAGATAGCTCGATATGACACATGTAAGGCAAGGATTTTTAAGAATGGAAACAAATACGAGGAAACATCTCTTGCAGCCACCCATTACCACCTGACACATCAGAACACTTACCGACTGTCTTGCAACGGCAGAACAAGAGAAAGGAACTATGATTATGAATGTTGAATAAGCAAAAATACTGTAAAGTCACTTACTTTTTTCCATGCTGTAATCTTAATACTGAAGCAAGAGCATAAAAACTCGTCTAGACCCTCAGTCAAGCAACCCAGCACATTACACGTGACTTAATCATTCCAATGATATGAAATGTAGAATATAAATAAACGTCACCATTTCTTTGTCTATTTACTTTTAAATTTCTTTCTAATTTTTTTTTTTTGGTCCAAGCACTGCCCTCAGAAATTTAAACAAACTCCTAAATCTACACATCCTTTCCGCAACGAAATATAAATTTTCACAAATGTATAGTGAAATGTGGGCCGGGTAGCGTGGTCAGTATAGCGACTGGTTACGGTGCTAGACGGTCCGGGGATCCAATCCCGGTGGGGGCGAGATTTTCCGCATCTGTGCAGACCGGCCCTGGGGCCCACCCAGCCTCCTGTACAACGGGTAATGGGTCTTTCCCGGAGGTAAAGAGCGACCGGGGCGTGACGCTGACCCCCTCACCCTTCTAATTTCGTGGTAAAGAAAGAGTAGAGCTATAACTCTACTCCCCCTATGGGCCGTACGGCCTGTACAGAGCCTCAGTTCCTGTACAATACAGCTATACCTCTACTCCCCCTATGGACCGTACGGCCTGTACAGAGCCTCAGTGCCTGTACAAGGTTGCACTTTACCTTTACCTTTTACCTATAGCGAAGTAGATAAATCATTGTTTTTTACAAGAATTAATCTGTAGAGCTTTAGGGAGGAGTCGGCAGGATAAAAGACTTTTAAATAGTAATTATTCAGGCTGTAATTAACATTTCTGTTGCCTACTGAGTGTGAGTAAATTACACAAGTAAATTGTACACATTGCTGCAGGGTCAGGTCGTCTACACCAGTGTGAACTTTTGTAAGTTTGCTGAGGCCGAACAAGTGAGAGGTTTTCATACCCTGCAAAGAAATTTAGATGCATTCTGAGTGGTGTAATGGTTGAAAGTGGTTTCTAGATGGGGGAGGGGAACTTCTTAAGCAGTGGGTGGTTCGTCAGATGCGGTGGAGAGGTTTCAACCAAGATGTTGTATTTGAACGGGGTGATGGAAAGGGATGGATTGTGTGAGGAGGGACGGATTTACCCTATCTTGACGAATGTACCCTAAGTGCACGGACACTTTCCATTAAAGACGCCGTGAAGATGGGTAGTTTTTCTTTCGTGATTGGTAGAAGTGTTCTACAGTTGGAAGGAACTGAGAAATGAGAGAAAAGAGGCTAGAGCTGAGAGATTTGTTGCAAATAAGATGGAGACAGGCAGAGAGCTTCAACTCTTCACTCGAAATGAGAGAGGCTAATTCTACATTGATGAGACGCTAGAACAAACTTTATTCGATGGCGAAAGAAGAATCGTTCTTCAAACTCAGGAAGTGTTAGTATCCCGTCCCATATAATCTCTTGCTGAGGTCTCTATGGATTAAATTAGCAGCAACTTTAGAAATACGCGCAAAGACTTCCAGAATTTATTTCCAGTTTGAAACTTTTATCCAATCACTGTCAGATGAGAAGGTATCAATAATTCCACGTGACAAATTTTACAACGAGCATAGCAGTAGCTGTCGGCAATAGCAGGATCAGGATTTTATGCCTTCCTTGCCGGAAGAACGCAAAGTGATTTCTTTATGAGAACGTGTCTGACTGAAATTCCAAGCGAACTTTACATCGCCGAAACTGCATAATGGATTTTGATAAAAATGTAATGTTAGGAAAAAAATGAAATGTCAGATGAGTTAAATTTATGTGTTACTCCCTCATAATCTGTTACATAACTTTATTCTCTGACGAAGATCTAGTACCGCTGTATAGGGTTTCTCAAAATCGATAAGATAATAATATTAATTATTATTATTATTATTATTATTATTATTTACTGCAATTGGGTTGTTACCCGGTGGCAGTGGTTATTTTACATGTATAGAAAATATGAAATTGGTTACTACTAAATTTAAGTCGGGTGAGCTACATGAGAAGCATGTAGTGGCAACTTGGAATTTTGGGAACCATCTCAGCATTTGCTTATAGACACAGGGAAACTAAGAAAAACCTGTGTCGAGGTGGCCGGTCGCAGGAACTTCCGAGTACGGACTTCTAGCCAGCAGACCGGCGTCTAACGTAAAAAACAGCAATGCACACACAGTACAACAAATACACATGAGATGACAACAATACACACAAGACAATAACAAAAATACACACGGCCAAACAACAGAAATTACACACAATGCGACTGAAAACTAGCAACAATACACACCAGACAAATTAGAATACAACATGTACAAAAGGTAAAAATATCCAAGTAAGAGTTTAATACCCAAGTAAGAGAATATGATTCATTAAAATACACAAACTTATGTAACATGTTTTTATCTCAGTAATTAACCAACTTGATGCAAAAAAGTTTTGTTTTACAATAAGTTTATTTCATGCCTCTACATGTTTCGAACACATGTGCTCATCATCAGGAGGTCAAAATTGCATTACACAGCCTCTGGTATCAACACGTCTATAGGTGTGATGATACCAGAGGCTGTGTAATGCAATTTTGACCTCCTGATGATGAGCACATGTGCTCGAAACATGTAGAGGCATCAAAATAAACTTATTGTAAAACAAAAATTTTGTGCATCAATTTGGTTAATTACTGAGATAAATATACTGAGATGCACGGTCAGCAAAACGTCACAAATTTATGTAACATAATTTGGACATGAAGAAATGATATGTCGAAGGCCTAGACATATATAGGTACTACCACACGTGATTACGTAAGAGCTGCAACGTCGTAAGACTAGTTGCTTCAGTTATATCCGAAATATTAAAAGGTCGTTAAGAAGTACTCTAAAAGAAACTGTAACGCAGTCGTAAATTATTTCCACTGAAGCATTATGATAATTCGCAGACAAAGAAACACGTAAAGGTAATTTGTCGCATTGCAGATCCCAAAAACATAAAAGGAATTTAAGTAATGGAATTAATGGTCAGTTTCAAAGCCTTTCCGCTTTACCCACGGAGAATGTATTTCGGTAACAATTAAACAGACGGCAGGTTGTGACCCAGATCCTCTAAGGGCTCTCTGGAGAAAAGATAAATTTTCTGCCAATGCAGGAATAGAATCACGCTTCCCCGGCGTCCCGGCAAGTTTACCGTCTTCCCAATCCGCTCTCCTGAGGCACACAAGTAATCATGCATTAAGTTCTTCTCACTAAAGTGTTGATATTTCTCTGTCAAAATCAAAGCCTTATACTGAAGTATGAGAATGAGTTGCTTTTCTTGGCAGGACAACCTTCCTTCTCTTCAATATTACCAACAGAGCTGCTCTCTAGCCCACTAGTTTTCATAATGACGTATGACTGGGTTCAAGGGTGACCCCTGCATGCAGTTAATTTCGTAATTATAGATTAGATTTAGTACACACTGTCTTCCAAATTAATACCACACCCTCAAAGAAGTGCTGACTTAAGAAGGATTTCGGTATTAGGATACCAGTTTAGTATCAGTTTAGCACTTTTAGGTCTCAAAACTTACTATAAGAGAAGAGAGATTAACTTTTAAAAATTCTTGTACCAGGCACGGCTACTTTCTTTTGGAAGTGTGACCATTTCACCATACAGCGTTAACTGACTCGTCTTTGTTTTGGAAGGGCAGTGTGTATTCTATGATGTAGAATTTGCGCTTTTATTTAATTTATTTTTAATTTTATGTTTGACAGCCCTGCCCGGACAGGCCGTTAGTGGCTCCTCTGTCGCCACAGCGGCCAGGTACGAACCGTGTCCAGTTAATGTTAAATTTGCTGTGGGCGAAGAAGACTTCGGAGAGGGTTTTCTACAAATCTTCGGGTTGCTCAGTTTAACATTATTACACCTATTCTCGTTATTCACCTTCTTTTTCACAGCTACTCTTAGCAGAAAGAAAACTGGTAGAAGTCTAGGAAGCTTTCAACTAGAGAAGTGTATTTATCTCAGTATTTAACCAACTTGATGCACAAAATTTGTTTCACAGTAAGTTTTATTTCATGCCTCTACATGTTTCGAGTACATGTGCTCGAAACATGTAGAGGCATGAAATAAAACTTATTGTGAAACAAATTTTGTGCATCAAGTTGGTTAAATACTGCGATAAATATACTGAGATGGACGGTCAACAAAACGTCAAAATTAGAAAAGTATAATTTGGAAATTGAATAACATTAAACAAAGAAAGTACGTTATTGTTTTCTATTCACGTTTCAAAGAGCTAACGAAGAACAATTATAACACGTTTCAAGCTTAATTATTTAAAGCGGTCAGTGTTTGCTGGGTTTTCCGTCTTTCTTTATCTTAGAAAGTTGAGAGTGCCTGAGAATATGTCCGGAAGATAGTAGCGCCCATGACATTGGACTATACAGGCCTAATTCTGCCAAGGACACCATATATAGCCTGAGTTCGGGAAGTTAATACGTTACGAAGATAAAACATATGTACATATTGCTTGTGTTCAGAGAGCGTGTAGAGCATAAAGTCTATTCAAGAACCCCACAACTTAAAAGACATCAAAGTTTTATCCAATTCCATCCAATCTGTGTCACTGGTTAGCAGCAGACAGCAGAGTCGGTACATTTTTCCAAAAAGCTGTATGTACAGTAAAAGTGTTCCTGAAGATGGGCGAAACTGTCGCCCGAAACAAGTAGAGTAAGTTTATAAGAATCAGTAAAACAAATTTTGCTTCATCTTGTTGGTTGCTGATATCGTTGTACAATAAAGTACTTTCTTGTTACTTCTAAATTGTGCACTGCGTGCGACTGAGAAGCTATTGAATGAAATAAGAAGCAAATAATATTAAAGTGCATAGAAATGTTGTTTATCGATTAAATTTGGACCAATATGCAGAAGTTTTTCTAAATTACAACAATTTTGTGCAGACTGTGTGACCAGAAGTAAGAACAAACACACGGAAAGCAAAATTTAAACCAACCGCTGTACCTCTTTTGAGAGAGCCCTTGGAACCTATTAATTAGAACGCTATTTGGGGCCTCCAGAGCCGATCTGGATAAAATGGAGTAGACAAGTATCTCCAAAGTGAAATTCGTCCTGCGCTCTTAACAGCTTTTTTGTATATCGGAAGAAATTTATTGAATTTTTATAATTTTTTTTGTATTTGCTTATATACGAGTATTAACAAACTGCATCTCCTGAAATTTATTGGAGAAGGTATCTCCTTGTCATTCATTGGAAAGAAATAGGCACCATAGGTGACATATAGATATACAGCCGTGAGTGAGTAAAACCCGCCAATCGCAGCCATGTTAATATTATTTATTGCTTGTAACATGTTTCAACTTGCGTGGAAAGCCATCTTCAGGCTGTGTAATAATATATATATAGACTTTATATATATATATATATAGTGCACCCTTGTACAGGCACGGAGGCTATGTACAGGCAGTACGCCCCATACGGAGAGTAGAGGTTTAGCTTTACTCTTTCTTGACCACGGCACTAGAAAGGGGTGAGGGGTCAGCGTTACGCCCTGACCGCTCTTTACTACCGGGAAGAACCCGGTACCCATTGTACAGGAGGCTGGGTGGCCCCAGGGCCGGTCTGGATAGGTGCGAAAAAACTCGACCCCACCGGGATTCGATCCCCGGACCGTCCAGCCCCTAGCCAGTCGCTATACCGACTACGCTACCCGGTCCACAATTTAATATATATATATATATATATATGTGTGTGTGTGTGTGTATGTGTATATATATATATATGTGTGTGTGTGTGTGTATGTATATATA
>Ga0136643_10011741_pt1 | contig 13011 bp, 6 predicted proteins | sample TergutLab28metaG_FD_96883 | JGI IMG/M metagenome (GOLD analysis project Ga0136643, IMG submission 96883) | Labiotermes labralis P1 segment gut microbial communities from Petit-Saut dam, French Guiana - Lab288 P1 (version 3) (version 3) | ecosystem: Host-associated > Arthropoda: Insects >...
CCACCTCAAAGTTTAAACCGGTTTTTTTTCCCAACGCCGCCCCCCCCCCCCCCTTCCGGACCCCATTCATATCCAGGACAGCTTTGTGCCCTGGACTTCGGCCGTCCGCTATCCAAGCCTTGTGCTATATTCAAAACTTCTCTTCACCCGGCACCTACACACCGTCGCCAATAAAGCTACAGGAGTATTCTGTAACATCTTCATTTTCGTCGCCCGAGATTCAGCAATAACAGAGTCCAACAGGCTAGCCCTATGTAAATTACTTACTCGATCCATTCTTACTTGCGACGCCCCTGTCTGCAGCTCCACATGCTCATCTAGCTACTACAGACTTCAAGTAATACAGTCAAAGTGTCTCCGAGTCATCGGAAATCACCCCAGGCGTACCCCAACTCCCACCTTCACAACAGTCTACGTATAAACATTGAGCCCACCAGCGTTATTATCCACCTACTTTCGGCGAAATATTTCCTCATTGTCCCCCACATCCCAAACCCCTAGTCCAAAATATAGGAAATTTTAATCTAGCCGACCTGACTAATATGTACAGGATATATAAACATAAACGTAAGAAACATATATTGCTATATTTAGCTTAATTTTAGTCGCAGTGTTTCTCTCTCTCTCTCTCTCTCTCTCTCATATATTTTCACTCCCGTTATTTGCACTTGTATTATTTATACTCACTCCCATTTCCTTGTTTCATAGTTTAAATATTTAGTCAAATTGGTTAAGGGAATAATTTTGTTACTTTTTCTTGTGCTTGCTGTATATACTTTCTGTGTAATAAATCTATTTTTAAAAAGTGACGAGTTTTAGTCTGTAACATTTTCTCCGCTAATGAATTTGCCTTGTTACGTTCTGCAGATCTGTTGTATAATGTTTGTTAAATCGTATTATTTCAATTATTCAGGTGACCAAGGGCCGCAAATACTTTCCTATAGGGCCACGTGTTGGCCAGCCCTGCTGCAAGCATTAATCTTCCCCGCACTCGACATTGCCTAACATATTGCAGCCTGCTACGAACGGTCTTAGTCAGGAATTCTGTCTTTATGTAACATCCAGAGACACTGGGACGACGTGTGTTTGTACTCAAAGCAACAAGTCATAAAAGCAAAAAAAAGTCTTTAGAACTCCCTGTAGTTTGTATTGTAATAACAGGCTACGATTTCTTCATATTCTTCTAACTCAGTATTCACTAATCATCCTACCACTCCACATTAAGCATACTATGCATACGCCTTTGAAATCGTCACTAAATACATTGTAAATTAATAGACAAATAGAACTTTTCCGTCTTCTTCTTGTTCTCCTTCTTTTACGGTGCTTCGGCCCGATTTCGGGCCATCGGGCCTCTTGTTGCCAGGGTATATAGACAACTGAGTTTTCAAGTGAGAAGAACCTCATTTCCACACCCCACCGCCAAATTGGTGGACCAGGGTATCTCTCTTTGCCAACCACCTCGCTCAAAACCAGTCTCGTACGCGTGGCCTACCAGAATGCGGGCTGCTGCCAGCACAGCTTTCAAGTACACTGATGCACGCAAGCTCCTTCACTCGATAAAATAACCCTTCGACAAAACAAATACCAGCAATTACCGCATCGTCAGCAACCACTCACGAATCGCACTAATTAGCCCAGCATGTTTCACTGGTTTTCGTCATCGCCGCCTCCACCAAGTGCCAGAATCATAGACTTGGCATGGCGTGTAATTTCGTATGTACACAACCTGCGCATTTTGCGATTACACCAGAGGAATATTTCCCCGAGGGAATACAATTAGTTTCAAGCGCTGAACCAATTTTTGGCGGCCACAATTTCAAATGTGGTCGCTAGTGAGAAGAATATGTGACAAAATGCCTGTTAACATCGGGCTAGGAATTACATCGAAACGGATAAGGAAAGTTCGTCCTATAATATGATAAAACACTCAGTTATGGCGGGAATGTTATCGAAAAGTAGTATGAGAACAGCACATTTATATCTGACCTGATCTTATTAGAAATGAAAATAACAAAGTGTGTTATGAACTTATTTCATGGCCTAGTCTGGCACGTATTTTATCAAACGTACTCAAAATCTTGGGAAACCAACATCATATATACCAGAAACGTTATCTGACTAACAAATCGGACTACGGTACCGTAACCAGGTGGCTGTCCCACTCAACCATCATGAGCTGTTATCAGCAGCCAGCAGATTGCGAACGAGTAGGTTAAACATAAAACAGGTACATTCGGTGGAAGTCAAGCCATCTGCCTCAGTTTCAGTATAGATACAGCAGACTGTTGTGCGTTTAACAGACAGGGTGACGTTATAAATTTCATTCTTTGCTGTATCTAACTACTTTTAGAAGTTACTGAAATATTACTGATATTAATAGGAACTGCAGTAATGGTGAAATGTGTGTGTGTGCGATAAGCAGGGATTACTGCAGAAGGAGGAAGACGAGAGAGCCAGTGCAGTGAGCAGATAGTTGCGAGTTGAAACGAGAGTGGTGCGTCATCAAAATGGTGTCGAACAATACATCTCAGCTATCCTTTTTGACTGGATCGGTAGAAATGGAAAACGACGCTTTATTTGAAGGAATTATGAAACATATTGGTTTAAACGGCAAGTACCAATCAAGGTTTAACTACGTGTTCAATTTTATATTTATTATCTTTCTGGCTATGCCGTATCTCAATTTGGTGCTGGCTATGACCATACCCGAACACTGGTGCCATGTTCCTGGAAGAAATGAAACAAACATGACCGAAGATGAGTGGAAGCAACTGACGATACCCAGGTAAGATGATCAGCAGATCGTGGGCCGTTCTTCTCCTAAAAACATTGTTTTTCCTGATAAATTGTGAGACGAAAAAAATCTTTCAGTAAAATACGTAATTATTTTAATAGTTAGTTACCCTCTTTGCATGACGCTCAAAATAAATTTTAGTATTCTTGTATCTCTCGAAATTTTACGAAATTTAAAACTTGACAAGGAACAGGACACGTGTCAATGCAGTGACTGTTACGTAACGTTGAACGAAACTAAATCCACGTTGTCTTATCATGTGTTCTAAAGATATTAAATTAGCTCACTAGCGAACTATCTGAGTTGGAATGTGAAGGGAACATGAAGTGTAGTAAATGGCTATAAAATCAGAACATTTTACTCTAAAAATCAACAACCAAAATTCATTTGCTGAGGAAACAGATGTATTAATCCTACAGACTTGAGTTCCGCAGGCAAGTGGGTGGCCTTTTGACAACTATACAAGCTATCCTCAGAAGCTTTCACGATTTACTGATTTTCGCATGTCCAGTCCGATAGAGTACCTTCAAATATACCACAAACGTCTCCTTCTAAATCCTTATGTCCATTCAATTTATTATCAAATTTTCATCTCCTTTGACGGCGTGTGACTGCATCTGAATAACTTTGTGAAATGATCACTAAATAAATAGTTTAATTTTCCCTTCATCCAGTGTAGACAGCTAGCTCCATACCGCTGAAAAAATTGATTGCTATTATGAATCCGAATTCTTCTCACTGTGAAGCCAACACTCTGTCGTTTCTTACCATCCTTATTAAATTAGTCCATTCAACTTCCTCTCGGTATACTTTTCAATATCTCCTCTAAATTGCCTTCCCATCCGGTCATATATTACAGGAAGACTGGTGTATGATGAATCAGGAAGAATTTGAAAGGAAGACGTCATGGCAAGATTAACGCCCGAAATTTGTTTGGAGTGACTTAAAAATGTCACACCAAACCTCATTCAAGGTAGCCGATATCCCGACCGAGTCTCAAACTGGGCATACATGGTACAAGTCAGCGTCACTGCCATTACATTGACATAATCCATGTAAATCTCACTGATGTGACATTATATAAAGTGGAGATCATAAATGCACAAAAAATTGCAGTAAATAAACTTGTAGGCAAAAACCGACTTCATAAACTTAAGTTTAAATGAGAGAGTAATATTAAAGTGGCTCTTAAAATAAACAGGCGCAAGATTGAACTTCATTCTGCTGGATCAAGATATACAATAGTGAAGGTCCCTCATCATCACATAAATGCAAATTCGTGGTTACAAAGAGCGAGGGAATATTACTTCTCAACAAGGTCTCTGTCTTGGACTGTGCTGGTTAGGTGATGATGGGCATCTATGATGTTTGATATATGTTTTTATACATTCCTGTACCAATGAGTGGGCCAGGTAGGTCAGTCGGTATAGCGAGTGAGCTACGGGTTGGACGGTCCGGGATCGAATCCCGGTGGGGACGAGATTTTCCGCCCGTCCAGACCTGCCCTGGGGCCCACCCACCTTCCTGTAAAATGGGTACCGGGTTTTTCCCGGGGTAAAGTGCGGCCAGTGCGTGCTGCTGACCACTCACCCCCTTCTAGTGCCGCGGTCATGGAAGAGTAGAGCTATAACTCTACCCACCCTCTAGGCCAAACCGGGTCTGTAATGGGAAAAACTTTACCTTTACTCTTACCTATACCAACGAAGATAAGCTACTATCTCTTGCCAGCATTTCCAGAGTTTAAAGGTCGCTACCCCACGTATGGCATGATCGGTTGCCCTGATTTCCTCACTTGACATTATAGACAACTTATCTTGTTTGTCGCTATTAAACATGTATAATCAATAGCTCATGTGATGTTTCTACAAGTAAATAGGTTCCTGTAGCCAACAGATAAACCAAAATACAGACATTGTCCTGACCGATATTTAAGTACTATCTTTTATTCACCTCTCAGACAGCACATGTTTCGTGACCATGTGGAGACAAAATTTCATTCTTTTCCGTATATGAACACAAAGATGCTCTTGGTTACGTTACGTTACGTTACGTTACGTTTGAACACACACATACAAATACGTCCCTTTTATTTCGAAATTGCACAGGACACTAGACAAGAAAATAATTACAATAAACCACATACTCTCGGTACCTATTCTCCTACTCCTACCTTTTCCATATTTCAATCTGAGCGTGAATTGTTTTGAAACCGAAAACGAAAGTTATTTCTTAATCCATTGGAAAAGTCCCATTATGCTAATAGTTTAGTCAGTTCCTGTTGATCGCGTCAAATTCTTTGATGCATATTAGATTGTAGCTTCTTTGCTTGTTGTTCGTCACATTTGCTGCGTGAAACAACACAGGGTGGAAGTCACAGTTTTCACTTGTTGGAGAACAGTCGACATTGTCCACATGGACGTTCTGTGACACATTCAAGCCATTTATGTTGAAATATGTGGAGTTATCCGATAAGGGTGGCTGAGCTGACATATCAGATAGCCTGACTTCATTGTAATCATTTCAGCTGTTTTCCAACTGAATTTTATTTAATTTAAAGGGTGACGAATGAGGTCGGCAAAGAAACATACAGTAAGTGCCAAATGTACAACATAAGTATTCCGCTCAATACCACGACGTCGCTGGAGTCAGGGGAGTATAACAGAACGGAGCATAATATTGTAGGTGAGTAACAATGTTTGTGTGTCGATAACGGTGGCCGTCCGTGTGATCTAACGCACGGGTCTGCGGCCGCTCAATTGTAAGATTGCGGATTCAAATCCCACTGAAGGCATGGATGTTCGTCTGTCTCTTGTGCTTCTTGTGTGTTGTGTAGGTAGCGGCCTCTGTACGAGCTGATCGCTCGTACAGAGCAGTCTTACCGTGTGTGTGTGTGTGTCTAATTGTGTGTGATCTATAAACCTCAACAATGAGGAAGCCTACGTCCAATTTGGGCTGCTGCGCAAAAACAAAATTGTGTGTATTTTCTGATATTACTAACAATGCGCGCTTCACCTGAGCCCACAGCAATATTACACCATCAGACAATACATGTACAGCCAAACCACTGTTCGGTAGCATTTCAATATGCCTACCGTTACATAGGAATAATATATACCTGAACAGATAAACTTTAAGGACGAATTTTCACATTTGTACTGTGCATCCTGCTATTTTCAAAGTTTTTATTACCAACTGATGCACAAGAGAATTTTTTTTAAAGAGTATTAAAATTTACATTAAAATTACAATACCCCTAACATGTTTCGGTGTGATCACCTTAATCAAGGAGCGTACCACGTGGTTCCGAAAAGTGCAGCAGACATACATCAACAACATCCTGATAACATATGCAGCTACACCGCCAAATTAACCACAATGATGTATTTTAACCAAATGTTGTAACATTGTAACTTCAGCAAGCTCACACAGTACGCTCCCTGATGAAGGTGATCACACCGAAACATGTTGGAGGTACTGTAATTTTAATGTAAATTTTAATACTCTTTTAAAACCAATTCTCTTATGCATCTGTTGGTAATAAAAACTTTAAGGACGAAACTTAACCGAATATTATATACATGGATTCAGTTCATACCGCGCGGTCAACACACTCTGGTTCGGTTGTAAAACGTTGTGTAGAGAAATAATCGCTGTTTTTCCAAGATCCGTACAAAGCAACAAAGTTCACTAAGCGGGCAGATAGAAGAAGTTTTGATTTTTTAGGTTGGCAGTGCTCATACTAGCCACCAGTTTTTAAAGGGTCAATCCCAAAATAAATCCCTCACTAATGTTCGACAAACACTATGATATTTTCAGTTCCATATCTCAGCGTTGTATTTATACAACTCATACAATTCATTTTTTACATTTTTGTTTTGGAAGAGCTTCACACCAGAAATATCAGTAAGCTATGGGGCAAAAGTCTCTAACCCCAAGGACCAGATCTCCATTCACAAATCGATAGGCGCTCCGCTGGCCCAGAAATTTTCCAACTTTCACGGAAACCAAACGTTCAGTGGCAACCTACTTCTGTAATTTCATTACAAACATTTCATCTCATCTACAAGTCCCGCCCATCTTACCGGCATTAATTTGATCAACACTCACAAATAATCCTATAATTCAGTCACATAAGGTAAAAGAATGAACAAGCCTCGTCAAATAAACCAAAAAAAAAACACAACATGAATTTCAGAAAAACAGTGTACTTAGCGTTAGATTGATGTTTGACAATGTAGTTAAAATATAGGCAAAGCTATTAATATACATACAATGCGGAACGTATTTTATATACGAGTATTTAAAGACTGGGTTGTTTCTCTGGCACAGAACACATACTGTAACTTGGGGGTTGTGCAGTGGTGCTATTTCTTCCATATGTATGTATAAATGACTCTGTTGGGTGAGTGGCCAGGTTGTCAGTACGGCTGGGACTACGATCACACATGGTACACCAGGACGGTTGTAACACAAGAAGACTGGGTCTGTGAGAAGGAGCTTCACGTCACCAACACCTTTGTGTTCAGCAGAGTGGGAGACGTCTTAGGGACGTTTGTGTTCGGACAGCTGGGCGACATGTACGTCACTCATTAATTTGTCGCTGTAGTACCAGTGCAAGTAATACTTAACTATTACTTACTGAACCGTCTAAGCTGTTCTGATAAGGCAATCTGATTGTCCTAAACTTCCACAGTTCGTTATGAACCATGGACGAAAGAAGGTTGCTTACTGTAACTATAATAATCATACATATGAATATGGTAAAGTATATTTATCTCAGTACTTAACCTACTTTATGCACAAAATTTTTGTTTTACAATAAGTTTATTTCATGCCTCTACATGTTTCGAGCACATGTGCTCGAAACATGTAGAGGCATGACATAAACTTATTGTAAAACAAAAATGTTCATCAAGTTGGTTAATTACTGAGATAAATATACTGAGATGCACGGTCAGCAAAACGTCAAAAAAATGATAAAGTATGTTTGTAATTACGCTCACGGATTATTTAATTACGGGTTTTTACTGTACTGAACTGGACCTCGACAAGACAGATAAACGTTTTTACTAACCTCGTACTGCGATAATTACCTAGCTTTGTGTCAAGATGACGTCACATTTAAGGCAGTTACTGTATGCTGGTTTGTTTCAACATTTGACTTGCCGTCTCGATGTCAGTTTAATATGGAGAACGTGTTCAAGCGACAGTACATGTGCAGCTATCCGGTCTGAGGCGGAATGTTGTTCGAGGTCGGCTTTCTAGTCTACACCAGATACGCTAATTTACGAAGCCAAATAACCAAACGTACCCATTGTTCAGTACAAAAGCAACACATTTTAGTATCATTCTGATATACTATGATAAAAATGCCCTAGAATGTAGGTAATGCCTAAATATGTCAGTAGCTCAAGCCACTTAACAGCTTTGGATTTGAGTCGTGTACGACTTATCTGTTCTAGTGGTTGTTGCTTTGTAAATGTAGTTCTGTAGGCTATATTATGGGGCCCGACAAAATAAAAATGCGGTGTGTTGCCTAAGTTCTAATTTCAAGTTGCTACACAAAAATAATTTCGAATCGCTTCTGTTAGTGGATCAGAAGTGAGGGTTGGTTAAAGCAGGGGTCGGTTAAGCGAGGGCCGGATGACCCAGAGTTTACTGCATCAACGATCACGTTATTAAATGACTTTCTTGCAGTCATGCGTAGCAGTTTCAACACGTTCCTGGAATCACTTCGTTTCTGAGAAATACAAAACAGTGCAACTATTTGACCTACATTTCCTTCAGTATAGTCCCCTTGCGCAACTAAACAATTCTGCCAGAGGCTTTAAAGGTGTTGGAAACATTCCTGGAAGCCATTTTGTGAGAGTCTTTTCAGCTCTTCCGTCACATTCTTAATTATGCCAGTAAAATCACAAGAGCGCCGACCCTTCAATGCTGATTTAAGTCGAGGGAACAGTAAACATCAGCTGCAGCCGGGTCAGGAGAGTATGGGGAACACTCCAGTTTTTGTACATTGCTTTTGCTAAGAAATTCTTAACCAAAACCGACCGGTGTGCTGGAGCATTGTCGTAAAGAAGAAACCAACTATCGGTTCTCCAAATTTCGGGGCGTTTTCTTCTGACCGCATTCTTAAGGCGACGAAGGATGTCAATGAACAGTTCTTTATTTACAGTTTTACTCTCAGGGATACACTCATAATTATACTAGCGAATTCCTGTAAATTACACTAGCTAACTCCGGGAAATTTTTGAAGCTATTGCGTATAAAATCTTTATTGTTTTATGAATTTCATGTTTTAGATAGCTCTCACATACATAGTCCAGTACACAACAAAGTGCATGATTGTTGTTATGATGACTACCAAAGATTAGAAGACCCTCTCCTTCTAAGTTTCCCTCCTTCTGGTCGTCTGTGTGTTCACAACAAGTAACTAACCTCTCTGACCTAACGACAGGTCCTGCGCTTCTGTTTATTACATTTTAAAATGTTAATATTCCATACGTGCAAGCAATATTCCTCTTTACCAAATTTATATTTTATACGTAATGTGTAAGCCGTTTATTGTTTATTTAACGACGCTATCTGTCAGTCAGACGGAATGGCTCAGAGACAGTTAATAATGATGTGGAAAAGAACTGAAGGATGGTTCGTGACCGAAATTAAAATATTAAAATATTATCTTCTCTACTTAAATGGAAGGAGGAAGGAAACCGACAAATATCAGTCTATACAGACAATGCAACACTCACAATTTCAAGAAGGCACCTCCTACCTAGAAGTCACATGTGGTAATGCTTCAGTCACAACGCAATATTTCGTCCAGTACATAGACGTCTAAAAGAAACTTTCGCTACAAAGAAGCCATGAAGGCCCAGACTTGAAGTGCAAGTATAGCTATACTCTTTCTTTAAACTCGGCACTAGAGGGGGTGGGTAGTTAACGCTACGCCTCGGCCGCTTCAACCCCAGAAAATATTCTACAAGAGGCTGGGTGGGCCTCGGGGCCGGCTTGTAAGTGAGGGAATATCTCCTCCCTACCGAGGATCGAACCCCAGACCGTCCAGTGTGTAGCGAGTCGCTATACCGACATACTAGATGATCTGTGATACCGACTGCGTTATTCCCGCTACATGCAGACGTCTACCGGTACATTTGCCTGTAAAAAAATATATTTTCGACCACTGTCAGTATTCACTGAAGTGTGGTTTTTAATAAGGCTACAACAATGTTACTTTTTCCCACAGCATAATAATATAACTTTAGCGCTTCATTATATCATCTGTCACGAATTTCACACATCGAAAAAAATCTCATTATTTTTTACTTAGAGGAGAGAATACCAAAATTAATTATGGATTGGATACCGCGGGAGAAAAAGAAAAGAGGACGTCCAAGAAAAAAGTGGATGGAAGGAGTACAAGCAGCCATGACATCAAGAAATGTAGCACCAGATCAATGGAGAAACAGAGAGGAATGGCGTTTGGTTTCCGGAAGACGGCGACAGCTGTTAAAAAAAACCGGATAGATAAATATTTTTAAAGTATTATTTAGTTCTTAGGTCTCATTGCCCATAAACACAGCTAATAAATAAAAATCTGCAACAAAGAAAAGTTGAAATGCAATTAGCAATTGTGAATGAATCACGCAAAGGTAAGTTCTCGCACTAGGACACAACAGTAATAACAACACACTTTACAGTATTTTACATTTTTATATAAACGTGTATCTTATTGTTAAGAGAATTTTGTCATAAAATAAATTTAGTTTTGTTTGATGGTAAACTTATTAATTTGTCAGAAATATTAAAATTTATAACAAGAAAGTGCATTCATTTTCGATTAAATAAGTGTCGCCCGCAGAAAGAAAGTCATCTTACAGTGAAGATTTCTTGAAAGACCAACAGTGTGAAGATAGAGTTAATGTACAATAATTCGGAGACTATCTTTACCTCCATCATCAGGTTGTTGATACAATGCGTGACACGTGCATCTGTTGCTTACATAGGCCTACAAATCTCGAAGTCTAGGTTTCGAGACAATCACGGGATTGACTTGTCAATCATCACATCAACGACCTGACTCTGGACACACAAATAGTGTCCGAATTGCTGGGTACCACACTCATCTTCACAAGGCTTGATCGCTCAAGAAGATCAACTTGCATATATTTGCCATGAAAGCTGCAAATATTACAAGCGTGTAAGTCGTCACACTTTTCAGTTGAAGCACGACAGTTATGCGGCTTTGTGCAACTTCCAAAAAGCTTCGATAGTTTGTAAGAGGGTGCAGTGGAAATCCCGTCACGTGCAACGGGAGTGCTGGAATGCCTTGCGTTGCCTACCAGCAATTATATAGTCCTGTATGTGTGTTTCAGGATAGGCCGCCGGCCCGTATTTTTCGTGACCCTGTTCATGCTAGCAGTGGGGAGATGCCTGATAGTTTTCACCGCCAGCATTTACCCTCTGTTCCTCACTGTCACGGTGCTCGGCAGCGTGTCCCAGTCGGCCGCCTTCCAGAGTCCTCTTGTACTAGGTATGAACACCAAGTGCCCGAAAATTAGGCGCCTCGGGCATATAAAATTATGAGGCTTACGGGCCACGGACCTTAAATTTTTACAGTACTATTTCTACAGTGGTGGTACTTTATCATATCGCAAACGCTCTGGCTTGTTATCTAATTTAGCAGAAAAAAAAACTTCAAGTCAGCATAATCAAGCTTGTTTAAGTGTCACTGGGCGAGGGGTTCCCAAACTTTCGAAGGCTACGTTCTTTCGAAACGTCGGGAACCACTAACCAAACGATACAGCGTCACATTCCAGATTATTTGAATCTCCGGCAGAGATTTATCTAACCCTCTTTACGAATTATATTTATGCATATGCCATTTGATCGTAAAGAGGGCAATGTTGCCGGAAAGCTTCACCGCGGCCTAGCGTCATTTTGTGACATGACCGCCGGAATGTAACACCAAAGCAGATAAAATCCCAATCACTTATTTCTGTCATGTGATTAGGAATATTCCCGTGGTAAACCATTTAAGAATATATCGTTGTAATCTTTGACAGAAAAGTTAGCGCAAATTAACATAAGTGATTGTAAGCCAAGGAACACATAATATTTGTTGGAATATACTCCCCCATCTTAGCATGAGGGATTACATCTTAACACTAATGTGACTACGACTCAGTACTCACTACAACCACAATGACGTATGTCTCCCCCGCCCTTCTTTTAAAGTGCAGCATTTCCAAAACAAGGTTCTGCTCACGACTATTAACTTTCCAAAGTACACAGCAGCTAGCGATTTGTAAATGGTTGTCAAGATACCGCAACCCAACACAGGATAAGATTAAACTCGACATAGAATATGTCAGAGGCTACAAACTTGGCAGAGGTTAGGTTCAGAATATTGGAAGTGACTAAACGGCCGATTCCAGCAGACACATGATCTGCTATATAAAACCTGAAGTGACGGGATGCGATGTATGCTATGTGCTGTATAAGCAATATACAGAGGGTGCATGTGAAATGTAGGGACAGATTTCAAGAGTTAGTCACGTTAAAACAAAGAAAAAATTTCATATAAATATATGTCCTGAAATGAGTGGTTTATGGGTTTAATTGAGAGATTACAGGCGAAAATAAATACCTTAACTCTGTAATATTTTATTTACAGCTAACACAATACATGTTCCTAATTTAGTAACTATTGAATTCTTAATGTTTATGAAGTCATAGTTCACAATAAGTATTCAAATTCCCCTCTACCTGAATCAAAGCACGCGTGCCCTTGGGTAGTTCCGAACGGTTTAACATATATCAAATATGGGTTGGTGAAGCCTCTCTTTATTTTCGAATAGAGCTGAATACATCAGGGATTTTAAGCTTTCTCAAAAATGAAAATCTAAAGATTTAAGTCAAAACGTTGTTGGGCTGTACCTCGAAAACTAAGTGTTTGAGCACACAAAATGTATACGAAATTTTTTCCTTATTTTAGTTTCGGAAAATCACTCTTGAAATTTGTCTAAGAATTTTATATACACCCTCTATGTACTAATGAATTATTATATTGTTACCGCTTAAAATAAAAAAATTATAAACAATTTTTAAAACTTCACGTTTTCTGAACCGTGCATCGTGATGTACATACATATATATATATATATATATATATATATATATATATATATATATAAAAAAAAAAAAAACACACA
>Ga0136643_10011742_pt1 | contig 13009 bp, 9 predicted proteins | sample TergutLab28metaG_FD_96883 | JGI IMG/M metagenome (GOLD analysis project Ga0136643, IMG submission 96883) | Labiotermes labralis P1 segment gut microbial communities from Petit-Saut dam, French Guiana - Lab288 P1 (version 3) (version 3) | ecosystem: Host-associated > Arthropoda: Insects >...
CACGCACACACACACACACACACACACACACACACACACACACACACACATATATATATATATATATATATATATATATACAGTATATACATATATATTCTTTTATTATTTCGTTCAACCTGATGATGGTCTATTAGGCCTAAACTTGTACTTGAAGATAATATAATAAATCGTCATGTTTTAATTGTACCTATATTAATTCCGATTTTTAAAACTTAAGTAAATTTAGTTGTGGCTGACTGTAGGTACTCCCCCTTTTAAAATCCACAATTACAGCAAAGCTCTGACAAGCAATGTGCCTACATTCAAGGATATGTTATATTTATATGTCCAAGATTTAAATAATCTAGGTTTGTGTAATCTAATCTTATATAATAAACAGAATTACTTACAGTAGGAATGTTTTCGCAAAGAAGAAAGACTGAGTAAATCAGTAGCTTATGTGAAGTCAAGCAGTTGTCATGACAGTTGTTCTGAACGTATGCAGCAGAGTGATGTGGGTATGACACAAAGCTAATGAGAAACACAGAAAATATCATTATATCAGACACCTTTTTAATACCAACTAAATGCACATTATTGAGCATTCAGTTGCTATTAAAAAGTAATGTCATACAGTATGTACGGAATAGAAAACCTTAAAATATCGTGAAGTCCGATGTCCTCAAGCTGATGAACAGGTACGTTACTGTCTTCTGGAATGTGACGCCGTGCAGTATGGTAACTAGTTAGGCATATTTTGGAAGTAATTTCTGCCTCCATCTGCACGGTAGATTTCCTTTGCTAACTTAAGACATATGAGAACTCAAAATCCTTTTTACAAATACAAATTGCATTCCTGGAATTCTTCTACGCGTTCAAGAATCTGTAGTATGACTTTGCCGTACGAACGACATGACATGACCACACACGCTGACGCATGCTACGCAGTTGCTCGCAGCGCGTGACAATCACAGCTAATCGTCTCATTCACAAGATGATTTCTCTGACAAACGTCCTTCATTAAGTAACTGAATACAAGGTCACACACGTATGTGCGGCCTTCATACTTCGTAATTTTTATGGACTCATTGTTAACGTGCTGGCATTTAATGCGCGGTCTTGATTATGTGCACTAGAATAACCTTCATTATGCTCTAAATGTTGCAGTTATGCACTTCGCATTTTTATTGGAATAGACGGGAATGAATTTCCTGCACAACACTAAGCGGCTAATCTTTGTTACGGAGGCAGTCTTCCATGTAGTAGAAAAATTTTTGACAATTATTTAGATCAACTGAAGGCATCCTGGACAGCCCAGGCTACAGACGATAATACCTTATCCTGCTGGAGCTAACAGAGATCCTAAAGGAAAAGGTTTAGCCAGCAACAAAAACCCGCTGGTTAAAAAAAATGCCAGTAATTTTATAGTCAGCCGATTTCGGTGGCCGCGCGATTTGAGACGTAGGTCTGCGGCCGGTGTCTTGCTGCGATTGCTGGTTCGAATCCCGCCGGGCGCAATAGATGTCTGTCTTGTGAGTGTTGCTTTTTGTCAGATACAGTTGTCCGCAACGGGACGATCACTCGTCCAGAGAGTCCTACCGAGTGTGGTCTCGGAACCTCAACAATAAGGAGGCCTTGACCCACTGCGGCTGCCTAACAACGAAAAACATTATAGTCTATTTGTATACAATATTGTGCAAGTGTCGTCCAGATTCCGAAATGTTGTATTCTGTTCGGCATATGTTTTGGTAGGTTGGACACAAACAAACAACACCTTAATACAAAATATCAGCGGCTGTTGGCTTCACAAGAATTCTTCTTCTCCATTTAACATTTGGGTTAAATTCTCGGCTGGATTCTTTTCGCATTAAAAGATGGAGGAAATTTCCTCTTGTATATAGAAATATGGAGTTTCGGGAAGTAAGCTTGCAAACAGAGCCTTATTCGTGAATTGTCCTCAAAGAAAATTACGGTTATAGATCCGAGCTTTCCTTAGTTCTGATAACCGGACTTACAGAATTGATTAAATTTTACTGCGGCTAGGCCGATGCAAAAACAGCTAATGGAACTTGCATGCGTAAAAACAAATGGTACAACGTTAACCCAGGAAATGAAGATATTTCTTGGGCCCCAACCTGTAACATCTAAAGTAACTCAGTGCAGTACGCGGCATAAGTGACTTAGGATATAATAAAAATACCAAATCCAAAGCTGTAATTATATTAAGATAATATATATTATTAAACAATCACAGTAAAGTCATATAACATATATCTGTGGAATGTGGCTACATATTTCCTTTATTTGTTGTAGACAATGTGAAGCTTTTCCGGAAATCTGATGAGTTTTCACGTGTAAAAAGCTGGCGTTACTTTACAATATTATGACATCGAAATTTAGTACGGTAAATTCATATCTGTTACATTCAGGGTTGGAAATTAGATATTTTACCATCTTTTAGAGTGACTAAGGGTCCTATCCTATTCATAATGCTCTATGCTGAACAACTTGGACCAAAAGCTGCATTTCGGTCTATTTTAAGGTGCATATTTTTTAAAGTGAAAAGTAAGTTTAGGGATTGTTGCATTTTGTTGTGTAAGTTCCGACTCCAACATAAACAGCTCTGCACCAAGCTTCATTTTAAAGCCTGTGCATTAGCTATTCCTTTCAACTTCTGTTATTACCAATCAGTCAATTTCCCACAAAATACATAGTGATTCTGTCTCAAAAGCTTATTTCACCTGTCAGTGCGAATCATCCTTATCCACCATCGGTCGCTCCATACGAAGTAAGCAAAATGCTTTGTGTCGAGAAAATTATCATATTTCCTGCTGTTCGTAGCATAATATCCTATCAGCGCCTAAACTGTCTGTCGGATTTTCATAAAATTCAGGGAGGAGATCTTTACATAAACTCGTCGAAATAGCATGCGCAGTGCCAATCGTACTTTACTTCACGGTGTAAATATGTCTCTATTAACAATTTCAATATTTGTTGAATGAATATTGTAAAATTTAATGCTAGAAATCTTCAAATTACGTTGTTCAGGATTTATGAGTCTTGTAAGGATCGATGCTTTACTTAAGGACACCAATAACACTTTACTGTACGTTCAAAACTTCCTTTCGATTTTAATAACATTCAGTATAGAAAATTTCCAGAAAATAGCGTTGAGTAAAAACGACAATAACGAACATCGAGACAGTGAAAATAACACTTCATTTAAGGACGTAAAGTAAGTTTCACCCATTCTTCCTACAGTTTACCTTCAATTTACACAGATTTCGGTAAATAAATATTCAAATAATGTACTATGTGATAATAAAGTTCACCCAGAATCGCCGTACTAAAAGTCATATATTACGTAGCGCTGTACAGGAAAGTTTATTCATACTTTCAACATTTATTAACTGATTTACGTAAAATTCCCGAATATGATGCCGTTGAACTATCGTGAAGCTAGTTACAGAGAGATTATATTTGTCTTGCGGGCGTAAATGAGATTACAATAACGCGCACATCGTGAAGCCTATGACATTTCGAAAAAAAATAATACTTTGGCAAATTCTGTGTGTTGCTCCACAATATTATGTCATTTGCGTTCCTCTGTGTGAACTTAATTTTAAATCTGAATTACTATGTAGAGAAAAAGAAGTCCGGTAGAATCCCATACAATGATTATTATGCAACAATTAAAACATAAATAACAAATGGATAAAAACATATTTAATATTCAGCAAATTGAAACTTCACAAAATTAAACTTTCTTTAATTACAAGCTGTAATTCTATTATTAGTGCCTGTGCAGAAAATTAAAAAAATCACTTTCTTTCAAAACGCGAGTATCTTATTTGAATGCTTCCATATTTCCTTATCCGCAATTAGGAAAGAAAATATAATTAAAGTTATTGGAATCAGTAGCGAATTTAGGAACCGAAATTGGTACTCATTATTATTGTTCCGACATAACCTCTGTTCTAAATATATCTCAAATCAAAATCTACTGCTCTATATACAAACGCTTATATTGAAATAATTGGTACATAATCTAAAGTATAGTACCCTGATATATCCACAACTTTTACTTGAATCATTTTCCGACATGTCGAATATTCAATGAGAGACAATATAAATTATCTTTATCAATTAAACTACTAAAGCCTCAGAAAAAATGCCTCAAATTCGAAACCTGAACCAAATTTTGTCAGAGTTTAACAGAAAAGAATGTAACTAAATTATACAGGGAGAAAATGTTACGAATTATTTCTTCTCCGAATCTAAACATAAGAGCGGCTTTGTGGCAGAGACTGTACTTCAAATAGCTACCACAAGAAATTGCACTAAATGCAGAGATTACGCATGTCCGGAAATCATAATAAGTATGTAGAAGTACGTTTAAGTGTTCTTCCGTCCCATCCATTGACCCAAACCATTTCCATACATAATGATAGAAGAATTTGACACGCGATTGACGTAACGTGTGACGTATGGGCAGAGAGAAGGAGAAGTTGAATTGTCGTAATTACTGGAACATTGCCAACGATTAAGGAAGATTTAATGCAAGGTGGTCGCTTGACACGTAAAAGACATCCCGAAATTTTCCTTCTCACAATTTAGTTACGTACGTAAGTGTCCTGTACTGTCCATAGGTTTATACAACTGAAATAAGTGCCTCTGTACTGAATTAAGTGCCACGCCATGAAGGCGCATGACGGAGTGGAAGCGTTACTCCATGCAATATTAACCCATGCATTTCTTGTTTATGAGCAGTCAGCTTCACGTCTTGACCACTTAATCTCCGAGAAATTTCCTGGTGCCAACTGCTAGAAGGCTAGACGAGGGCCACTGTCAGTCGGGTGCTACGCAGGAGAAAAAATTTTGCATGCTTCCCAGGAAGTGAATTCCGATTCCCCGTCTTTCAACCCATAGCAAAGTCACTAAAACTAATTGAGCTACGCTGATTTCTCTGTACGACGAGTAGTTCCTATTAAATATTTCATGCTTTTTTTAATTCTCTTTTCAGAGAAGCCTTGGAATTGCTTCCAATATTCTGTAAAATTCCAATCTTGAAAATCCAAGTCTCTTAGGATATTACGATGTGTCATTAGGGCAAATAGTTTCCTGAATATATTGGGAACTATTTGTCCAACATCACAACTTAACATCACAACTTGTATATAAAACTCCAGCAATACCGCTATGAGAATCTTAAAGATCGCAGGCACATACTTGTCTCTTTCCATACATCCAGTTCACGTATAGAGTAAAATCAAATTACAAATAAAAGTGGAAATGCTACACATGAACTACCATAATTAATTTAAATTTGATATTTGTACGTATAAATTGAAACTACTTCGTTTTTGTTGCTACTTAAAGATATTTGCGTTCCGGAAGACCAAACTGTTTAAGAATATTTAGGTCATAATATATTGTAATGTTCCACTACAGGTATGAAAGCACCAGGTTTCTCCGAAATGCTGGTAGGCCTGTTTACCTATGAAACTGCACGCTGTAATTTCCCAGAAGACGTTATCTTCATATTCCTCGCTGTAACAAACTTCTGTCTCATACTGCCATTATTCCCTGGTATCATAAGATATGCAGCACTGAGCTCTCCTTTCTTTTAATATTTATAGTATAAAATCTTCATTTCTTCTTTAAGCGCCTAGATCTCTATTTCTAAAGACATGAGAATTTTGTGATATTCTAGAGGAAAGGCTGTCCAGCCGCTGGGTTAGATCGAAATACAATCACATTACATGATTCCTCGGTGCACCTCTTAAACAACATGGCAAAAAAACGTGTTTCTCTTTTACTTTGTGTGATGACATAATCTGTTATTTCTAAAAAGAAAGTGTTGAACATAAAGAGAGAAATGTTTGTGAAATCTACGCTTGCATGACTCCAAAAGTGCGGACATATTTATATGAAGCCTATTGCTAGTCTATTGTCAAATGCATTTTGTTAGATGCATAGCATAGTTAACTGTATTTTTATCATGTATAATAAGGCCTGTGTGGAAGCATTAACGTGGATGTATGGAAGAACGCCACGAGCTAAACAGTAGCTAGGCTTACAGCCGAAAGAACGGATAGGGAAAGCAGGCCGTGTAGTTGAAATAGGAGGGGTGAAAAGTGCTTACACAGTGTGGCAGAGAAACCTACGGAAGAGAGATGTCTTGTGACAAGAAGGAAATGAAAATTACACTAAAATGTGTACTATAAAAATAATATATAATAATAATATATGGACAATTGTGACTGAGAACCTGCATAATGGTGTTGCATTCTTCAGGTACATTACTACAGTACTGGTTTATGAAACTTAAGCTTCTGTATTATAGGGAAATTAGCGAGTCTCTACTTCAAAGACCAGTCGTTTAATGGTGTGAAGAACATAACTAATGTTTATTCTGAGAGCCATACAAAAAGTAAGCAAATTCTGTGGACCAAAAAAAAAGCTAACTTTAAATCAGAGGGTACACATTGTAATTATAGTGATGCAATTTATAGACTGCTAGGTCGTGAGTATAAAGTGACGCTGTCACGATTTGCATAAGGATGTTTTCGATGGTTTGGTTTATAAAGGATAACAATATGGAAAAATTACACAAATTTATAAAATTTAATTGTCTTTGCCGTACACATATACATATCAGTTGATAACATTTGCTTCAAATGTAAGTAAAAAAAAAACAGAACATCGAATAATGTTAAGAATGTTCTTAGAAAAATTTCCCAGGTTCAAATAATCTTGCACAGACTGCAGCAGTCTCTGACAAAAGTTAACCATACTGCAACAAGAATTTCTGTAGTTTCCATCGCAAAGAAAAACAAGTTGTTGCAAGAACCTTCTGATAGTCCATTTATCGTCTGCAGGCAACTGCAGTTCAACCCCAATATCCCCAGCCTTTTCCCCAACCACCATAGCCCCTTCCGTAACCGCCCCATCCACCATAACCCCCTCCGTAACCGCCCCAGCCTCCGTAACCTCTGTAACCTCCCCAACCTCCATAACGTCTACCGTAACCTCCCCATCCCCACCCCGACTCCGCTGTACCAAGAGCCTCAGGTTGGGGTACGTCGGCTGCGACAACTGGGGCAGTTTCTTCTTCTCCTGTTGGGTAAGCGTTTGAGCCGGCGATTATAGCCACCAAGGCCAGCAGAAACACTCCCTGTAAACATAACCATACAAATGAACACTCTCCATCAAACACCTTGGCGTCATCACTCACTCACTCAGGATAACCAATTCTCACGCCGAAAAGGGATATATGAAATATGAAAAAAATATTTCGTAAGTGTTGACCTTCAGAATAAGTTACGACGGAGCTATATAAGCTGTTCATATTTTGCAAAAACAGCCCTACATTTCGTTCTTGTACGCTTGTGATGTGGATCAGCTGTTGTAAGCACACTTTATCTACAACTCTGTTTGTGTCTCGTGCAACACTTCAGGCTTTTGCTGCGACTTAGTTAGTCTGCGATCTACGTAGTTTTTGTGCAGCGTAGGTTTGTCTGTTCCTGACGATTCGGTACAGCGTATCGATCGAATCTTCAAAAGACAAGACACTGACCCATAAACATCAGACCGCTAGACTTTCTCGAAACATCTTTAACAAAACAACCTGCGGTGGATATGTCTTATACATCAGTGTTGGGGACACACTGTCATATACATAAGGTGTTGGGGACACACTGTCATATACATAAAGTATTGGGGACACACTGTCATATACATAAAGTGTTGAGGACACACTGTCATATACATAAAGTGTTGAGGACACACTGTCATACACATAAAGTGTTGGGGACACACTGTCATATACATAAAGTGTTGGGGACACACTGTCATATACATAAAGTGTTGAGGACACACTGTCATATACACAAATTGTTGAGGACACACTGTCATATACATAAAGTGTTGAGGACACACTGTCATATACATAAAGTGTTGAGGACACACTGTCATATACATAAAGTGTTGGGGACACACTGTCATATACATAAAGTGTTGAGGACACACTGTCATATACATAAAGTGTTGGGGACACACTGTCATATACATAAAGTGATAGGGACACACTGTCATATACATAAAGTGTTGGGGACACACTGTCATACACATAAAGTGTTGGGGACACACTGTCATATACATAAAGTGTAAGTTTGATTCCCGTAAAACACATTGGTATTTTAATTAATAAATAAATACAGCTTTGAATATACGCTATCATTTTTGTAAATATCTGCCTGGATACCTACTATCCTGCCTCAGGATTATCTTATCTTAGCAACTGCCGGCTGGAACCCCAAATCTGGCCAGGCTAGAGTCCTTCAGTTTTCTTTCCAGTTTATTAGGCACTAATCGCCTTGTCATTCGAAGACACTTAGACTCCTTTACTGACGGCGTCTTTAAGTAAACATACAAAACACACACACACACACACACACACAAAGCAAGTATTTGATAGAACTACGCTCTACTTTACAAACACACGTGTAAATAAACCAAGTTAGAATGTATTTGTCGACTCATACACATTATAATGACTAAAGTTATGTAAATTTTTGTATTCAGTGCAACATTTTCTCTGGCTTAGTATTTAACTTAGTACTATATTTGAAACGCTTAAAACTCTGGGACATATAACATGTACATATTATCTTACACACACATAACAATATGTTTGTATAAGATATTGCGCGGACCGTGTGACATGTATGGGAGCCAGGAGAAGTGCATACTGTGTTTTGGTAGGGAAACCTGAAAGAGACCACATGGAACACCTAGGCGTATATGGGTGGTTATATTAAAATGGGTCTCCAAGAAGTGGGATGGGGAAGCATGGACTGGATTGGTCTGGCTCAGGACAGGGACAGGTGGCGGGCGCTTGTGAATGCGGTAATGAACCTCCGGATTCCATAAAATCCGAAGAATTTCTTGACCAGCTGAGGACCTGTTAGCTTCTCAAGAAGGACTCTGTTCCTTGGAGGATATTTCACTTCATGTGATGCTAGGGATACGAAATAATAATGGGAGGTCCCAGACATGGAAAAACCTGAATGCTTATAATAATGTTATCTTATACAATAAATAACCGTAAAGACATAACACTATATTGCATTTTATAAATTCAATAATTCATAAATTTGGCTGACAAAACTTGTACGCTCCCTGAGAATGGTGTAAGAACAACGAAATTTGGAGTAATTTTAATATTAATTTTATACTACTTCTATGTGCATTCGTAAGTATACTAATAGGCTAAATATTAACACTAAATAACAATGGCTTGTAAAGATATATAGTGTACTTAACATCACGTCATAAAGGTATACGAAGGCGCAAGTATATAGCTCCAAACATTTCTTATCCCTATCATTACATGAAGTGAAATTTACTCTATGGAACAGACTCCTTCTTGAAGAGCTAACAGGTCCTCAGCTGGTCAAGAAATTCTTCTGATTTTATGGAGTCCGGAGGTTCATTGCCGCATTCACAAGCGTCCGCCAACAGTCCCTATCCTGAGCCAGACCAATCCAGTCCATGCTTCCCCATCTCACTTCTTGGAGATCCATTTTGATATTACCTCCCCTATATGCATAGGTGTTCCATGTGGTCTTTTCCAGGTTTCCCCACCAAAAACCTGTATGCACTTGGCCTGTGTCCCATACGTGCCACACGGCCCGTGCAACTCATTCTCCTTCAGTTCTTCACCCGAATGATATTTGGTGAGGAGTAAAGATGACATTGCTGCTCGTTATTTGGTCTTCTCCACTCCCCTGTTACCTCATACCTTTAGGCCAAAATATCTTCTTCAGCCCCCTATTCTCGAGAGCTCTCAGCCTATATTCCTCCCTCAGTTTGAAAGACCAAGTTTCACAACCATATAAATCAACAGGCCAAACTATGATTGACGAAGTGAAATGGCAACTTTAAAAGCCGGCTGATTTATCTCCCAGGAAACAGCTCTTTATGTCTGTTGAATAGGAGTCATTTTGGGCCTCACAGCCAGTCTAGATGCTTTGGAACCAGACAACTACGGAAACAGTCGTCCAACAGGTAGCCAAGTCATTAGACCGAGCAAGGTGCCACTGCACTGTGCTATAAACAATCACTACAGACCCTGGCATAAGAGAGCGCACTGTGACGTACGTGAAGTCTAATGTGACCGTACAAGTAAGACTGTACAGTGTGTAACGGAATTTAAATGACTCGCTTTTATGCAGTACAGAATGGAAAGGAAAATTATTGCAAGCTGGGACAAGGTAAAATATTTTAAGAAACATGAGAAAGAATCATATGCTTCTAGTTAGAATGTCCGAAGAGAAAAGTCCAACTAGAGGAAAGCGTGGTTGATAGGATAATATTAAATGGGTCTAAAGCAATGGCGGACACTTTATTCAGCACACTAATATAAAAAGGGGCCATAATAAGGAAATTTTAATCTAGATGACCGCATATTACTTTATGAAGTGGATTATTGTCCTGTAGATTTATTCATTAATATTCTTAATGTAATTGAAATTGTATTTTTTGCTCTCACAAATTTCAATGGCAAACTATTCCCAAATTTAATACTTACACGCATATACTCCTGTTTGAAAGAGACTCGTATTTTGGATAAGATATTCGGAATTTACCAACAAATAACTGTCCCTCTATTCACAACGACATCACCAGCCTTCTCTTAATTGAGACATGTGTTCAGTATAGAAACTTTATTGCGATATAAATTCCACAAACGTTTTGAAATATACTGACTGTATGAAGGCAGTAAATAATATAAATCTCCAGAATTCAGTGCATTTTTGCTACTTGGCTGTCCATCCCAAGGTTTAGAACCACTGCATTTTGGAAATGGCTCTATTTCCTTCATCAAGTTAGCAAGACTTGCTTGGTCGAGTCCAGAGACAGGTTTAATAAAAAACCAAGTAAATATATCCAATTTCCGGATCATAAGTGTTGAAAAGCTGAAATAATCATCAGAAAAGTTTCAACCTAGTCGGATTATCAGAGGTCCATTTTACATACGAAGGTTCAGTTCATGCCTTAGAAAAAACAAAATATGTTTCATTCAAAAAGAAAATGATGAATGTTGTATTTCAAAATTCTTTTAACAATCACTGTATATGTCATAACATTATTCCTTGATAGGGAACAATAGCCAGCTGTATAATTTTCTTTTTACGCTGTTTGATGCATACGCCTGATGACGGCTGCTTTATGCAGCCGAAACACGTAGCTGCTATTGGATTTCCTGTAACAAAATTTGTGTGTCGACGAACTACGTCTCTGTGCACTGTGTGCAAAATTGTTTAAAAGAAAATTGTAAACAATAAGGACATATCTATATATATATGTTTATATATATATATATATTCAAACGGTCATAACTCCGTAACCGTCCAAAATCGGACACATGTTTATATGAACTTTTTTGATCACGAAGGCCTAGGAAATCACCTCCTGCAGTTATGCCCTAAAGTCGTGAAACACCCTGTATATATATATATATACACTATGTAACGTACCCATTCTCTGTACGGTTTATTTACATTCAACAACAATTTCAGTATATCCCTCTGATATGATCATCACCGAAACCTTAGTTTGAAAGTACGTGGAAGGAACAGCCGTAGCCTAAGTTACGAACTACATCACAGTTTGTCTGGAGGAACTGACAGAAATCACAGTACATTTCAATCAGGTTTGTCCATATCTGAGACCTCCTAGTTACAGAGTAAGGGTGATACCCTTTCAGCGGCGAAGTTTCGGATTGTGCACATTCGTGTACCTCAGTAAACTTAACGACCATTTATATTTTATGACAGGACAGCCTCCAGTGGGCCAGAGCCTCCTCATTATTTAGGCTTCACGACTGCACTCAAACATACCACACTCTGTAGAACTCCTCTGGACGAGTGATCAGCCCGACGCACTGATCTCTACCGGACAACACGCATCACTCACAAGAGACAGACATTCATTACACTGGCGGAATTCGAACCCGAAATCCCAGCAACTTAGCGGCCGCAGACCGACATCTTAGACGGCGCGACCACTGGGATCGGCCAACCATTGATTACACACATATATACTACTACAGGCCTCAATATCTGACTAATGTCAACCACACAACACATAGGCCTACCATTCTGCGTGAAAAGACAAATCCTTCTTGCATTTAGTTACATTTGCCATAAAAATATCTTTAAAATTAAACTTGTATGTCACAGTTTCATACAATTACAATCTTTTATTAATTCCCTGTATAAGCGGACTTTCAGAGAACAGCACCGCTTGATTTGAATTTTCTGTAAAACTGTGGTCATAAATTACCCCTGTTTCAAAGAATTACATTATCAAGGCGTTTGGAAAAATAGGAGTCTAACTTTGTGCATCCTTCATTTCGGTAAGAGATGAAGGAAAATGGCCAGATTTACATTCTGGCTGCTTTACCTCCCCCCCCCCCCACGTAATATCATCGATCCTCACTGAATAGAACGCCGTTGGGCATATGTTCAGTGTGCGAAGGGTAGCGAGGAGAAATACCTCTAAAACTGCTGCAGGCACCCGAATGGACCACGACTGAAATTACTTTTATGTTCTTTTCCATTCTTCAAGGAATACTGAAGCCCTGAAAAAGAAGGCAACACACTCTTTCGAAACGTCGGAAACAACTAGCCTAGTAACTCAGCGTCATATTCCAAAAGACAAGAAGTCCTCGTCCGAAAGTTAAGTTGTTCAATAAACTTTATCGAATGCTTCCTGTACCACATTTAATCGAAATATGTTCAGTACTTTCATAATTGTGGGCCGGGTAGCTCAGTTGGTATAGTGAATGACTACGGGCTGGACGGTCCGGGATCGAATCCCGGTGGGGACGAGATTTTCCGCCAGTCCAGACCGGCCCTGTGGCCCACACAGCCTCCATGTACGATGGGTACCGGGTCTTTTCCGGGGGTAAAGTGCGGCAAGGGCGTGCTGCTGACCACTCACCCCCTTCTAATGCCGC